>JGI12627J18819_10000625_pt1 | contig 11657 bp, 11 predicted proteins | sample TexAe_OM1H0_M2_FD_18819 | JGI IMG/M metagenome (IMG submission 18819)
AGGAGTGCTCTCAAACAAAGCCTCCATCGCGGCGAGAGTGGTCGGCTGATTGTGCGCGAGCATTTTCCCCTGGCCGTCGCCAGTCGGAAATAATTGGAGTACCGCAAAAATCAATCCCGCGACGACGCCCACCCGGACAAAAATCCGGCCGTGTTCTTTATACCGCCCCCCGAGGAGGTAGAACGCTCCCACCGAAGCCATCGCAAAAGCGCCGGTGATGACGGCGCCGCTCATGTTGTGCGCGTACTGCCAAAAGGCCCAGGGATTGAGCAACAGCTCCCAAAAGCTGCTCAGTTGCACGGAGCCATCGGCGGCTTTGGAGTAACCGACGGGATTCTGCATCCAGGCGTCGGTAACCACGATGAAGAATCCGGAGAGCCACGACCCTACAAACACGGCCACGGCCGACCACCAGTGTGCTTTCGGGCTCAGCCGCGTCTCGCCATACAGGAACAAACCGAGAAAGGCCGATTCCAGGAAGAAAGCGAACATCCCTTCCATGGCGAGCGTCTGCCCGATCACACCACCGGCAAAACGCGAAAAATGGGACCAGTTGGTGCCGAACTGAAACTCCATCGGGATACCGGTCACCACGCCCATGATGAAGTTGATCCCGAAGATGCGCGCCCAGAAGCGTGCCGCCTGGTTATAGAGTTCGTCATTGCGGCGCAGGGCCAGCGTCTTCAGGACAACAATCAACGGTGCCAAACCCATCGTCAACTGCGGGAAGAGGTAGTGAAAAGTAATCGTAAAGGCGAAGTGCAGGCGGTGAACCAGGAGTGCGCTATCCATAGTGGCTATCTCAGAGGATGGTGAAAAATAAATTATGCCGGGATAGGGAGCCACCAGATGTGATGCTGGTCACACCCAAAATGGACTTAGCGTGTTGTTTTTTGACGCCGTTCCAACTCGGCATGCCGAGTTTCGCGCCGGCGGCCGGCATCCTCGAAGCGGCGCTGCTGTTCTTCGGTCTCAGGGATCACCTGGCATACGGGCACGCGCCCGCCCTTGCCATCCACCGCAACGAACGTAAGGTGAGCCGAGGCAACATGCTGCCGGGTGTCCTGGATGTAGTTCTCCACCCAGACCTTCACCCCAACCTCCATCGACGTGCGGAACACGCGATTCACCGAAGATCGCAAGATGACCAGCGAGCCGACGTGCACCGGCACCAGAAAGTCAATGTGATCCACTGATGCAGTAACTACATACGTGCGCGCGTGGCGGTGTGCAGCCATGGCTCCGGCCAGATCGATCCAGTGCATCAGCCTGCCGCCCAGGAGAGCGCCCAGCGGATTGGCATCATTGGGCAGAACAATTTCCGCCATTTCGGATTGCGACTCACGCACCGGGCGTGGGACCAGCCGATCAGGATGGTTCATGGCTGCTCCCGTCATCACTCGAACATGCTGGATGTTTTCTCTCTAACCAGGACTCGAGAAAACATTCCGCCTTCTTCTGAATACGAGGATCGGGGTGCGCGACGGCCCACTGCGCATGCTGGACTCTGTACTCCAGATTTCCGTGTTCGGCCGGAAGATGATTTTTCTCGCAGACGTAGACCAGTTGGACCAGCGATTCGTTCTCGCGCGACACTGCAAATCGAATTGCATCCCACGGGCGCTCCGCCGGAAAGCGAGGACAGGCCGAGGAGTATCCGAGATTGCATTCGTTCTGAACTTGCTGCGGCTCAGGAATCACACCATGGTGGCCGGGAGCAGTGCAGTGTCCATCCCACCCCGCTCCCAGAGGCAAGCGCGAGGGATGAAGCCACGCGCCGTCTGCTGAGCGACGAGTCGGGATGAAGAACGGACAAGCCAAGTTGGATTCCTTCCAAAACTTCGTGCTCAGAACCGGCAACGACGAGCCATTGTACTCAGTGAGCGGTCGCATCGCCAGCATAGGTTCGTGCCGAAAATGTGCAAGTCCCGCAAGCACGCGTCGCTGTAGTAATCTCATAAACTCAAAGGACAGGAAACATGGATCGTGTTGCCGTGCTGACCGATATTCTTACCCAGAATCCGANCGATGCCTTCGCTCGCTATGGTTTAGCGATGGAATACTCCAATCAAGGCGACGTCGATCGCGCTCTCGAGGAATTTCGAAAGCTGCTCATTTCTCACCCCGACTACACCGCCGGCTATTTCATGGCCGCGCAGACCCTTGCCCGCGCCAACCGGAACGAAGAAGCCAAAAAGATGCTTGGAGACGGAATCATTTCGGCGAAGCGCACAGGCAATGCCCACGCGCAGTCGGAGATGGAGGGAATGCTGGCCGATCTGTAGCGCCGGCATCTTGCCGGCCAGGGAGGGAACGCCCGGCTNNCGGCCGCCGCGACTGCGGCGCTACTCTGCCGGCTTCGCCAGGCGCGCCATGGCCTTCTCCACGAGGCCGGGAAAAAGCTGGTAGAGCTTTATGACCGGGTGCATCGTCCACGGGACGATCACTTCCCTTTTCTGCTTGCGATATCCCGCCAAAGTCGCCCGCGCCACGCGCTCTGCCGTGATCCCGCGCACGCTGGAGGGTCTCACCTTCTTCAATTCCCCGCCCCGCACCGCATTCGCGCTGAAGTCGGTGCGGACGTAGCCAGGACAGACGGTCAGCACGTTGATATTTTTGTTCGTCAGTTCCATGCGCGCGGCCTTGCCCATCGCGTTCAGAGCGAACTTCGTTCCCGAGTAGCCGGCGCTGTAGGGCAACGGGATATGGCCCGCGACACTCGAGATGTTGACGATGGTGCCCCCGTTCTGCTCCCTCATCACGGGAAGAACCGCCTGCATGCCCGCAAGGGCGCCGAAAAGATTCGTCTCAAACATATCGCGGCACGCCGCCATATCCATCCGGGCAACGGAATCGATCAGGCCGTGCCCCGCATTGTTCACCCAGATGTCGATGCGTCCAAAATGGTGCAGCGTGAGACTGATCACACGATCAATTTCCTCGCGCTGGCGGACGTCACAGGAAAGCGCGAGCGTGTGCTCGGCCTGACCCAGGCGTGCGCGCGCCGCCTCCGCACGCCCTGCATCGCGCGATAGCAGCACAACCATGGCTCCCTCGTCGACGAAAAGTCTGGCAATCGCTTCCCCAATGCCCATCGACGCTCCCGTGACAACCGCGACTTTGCCGGCAATTTCCATGTTGTGGCTTTTAGTCTGCTCTCACTCAGGAAGTCAAGCTGCAGTTGTACAATCTTGAAAAGTGCTCGCCAAATGCCTTCGGAGGTCTCTTGGGTTCCCTGCTCGCGCTGTTTCCGCTCGATGTCGTCCTGTTTCCGGGTGTGCCGCTGCCGCTGCACATTTTCGAGCCGCGCTACAAGGAAATGATTGGCGAGTGCCTGGATCAGAAATCCTTTTTCGGGGTGATTCGCGCACAGGAGAGCACGCTCGCTGACGTCGGCTGCACGGCCGAGATCCTGGCCGTCACCAAAACGTATGACGATGGACGGATGGACATCGTGGCGCAAGGGCGCGAACGTTTCGAACTGCTCGAGGTCAACCAGGAGCGGACGTTCTTGCGAGGCGAGATCCTTTACGTTGCGGACGAACCGGAGAAGCCGACCGGGGAGGAGCGTGCCCGCGCCATCGAATTGCACCGCCAGATTCTCGCGCTCGCGAATGCCCAGCAGGACCTGCCGGAAGGCGAGGATCATCAGCTTTCTTATCGTCTGGCCGGCTCGTTGCCGCTGGATCTCGACTTCAAGCAGAAACTGCTTGGGCTCCGCTCCGAAGCGCGCCGCATTCAGACGGTGATCGAATACTTCGAGGGTATCCTGCCCACCCTCCGCCGCGCGGTACAAATTCGTCAAAAAGCTGGCGGCAACGGCCACTCTCACTGACTGACCACCTGAAACTGGAATTTGGAGCGAAGAATATCTTCGTCTACCTGCCCAATCGTCCAGTAGCGGGGCAAGCAACGTCAAAGCGTATAATCGGCTGCAGAGTAGTAGTTGGGGGTCCCCGTCATGAGTCTTCCTCGCACTCTGGGCGAGTTGCGGCAGAGTCCATTTTCCGAACAACGTATGCGGAACCGGCGCGTAAAGGATGAGTTGCGCGATAACCTGATCACCAGGCTTCGCGCGACCGGGTCGGTATTTCCTGGCATCGTTGGCTACGACGACACGGTCGTTCCACAGATCGTGAACGCGATTCTCTCGCGCCACAATTTCATCCTGCTCGGATTGCGCGGGCAAGCCAAAAGCCGCATACTGCGCGCTCTTACCGCATTGCTCGATCCCCAGATGCCCTATATCGCCGGATGCGAAATTCACGACAACCCGTATACCCCCATCTGCCGGCGCTGCCGCGACGAAATCGCGAAGCACGGTGATCAAACCCAGATTGCGTATCTCCAGCCGGACGAACGCTACGTGGAGAAGCTGGCGACACCGGACGTCACCATTGCCGACTTGATCGGCGACATCGATCCCATCAAGGCCGCTCGGGGAGGACAGGAACTGAGCAGCGAACTTACGGTTCACTATGGGCTGCTGCCGCGCGCCAACCGCGGCATTTTCGCTATCAACGAATTGCCAGACCTGGCGGGCAAAATTCAGGTCGGGCTTTTCAACATCATGCAGGAAGGGGACGTTCAGATTAAGGGATACCCGGTGCGGCTGCCGCTCGATGTCGCCATGGTGTTCAGTGCCAACCCGGAAGATTACACCGCTCGCGGGAAAATCATCACGCCTTTGAAAGACCGTATCGGCTCGGAGGTTCGTACCCATTACCCCGCCACGGTGGAAGAGGGCATCGCGATTACTGCCCAGGAAGCATGGACCCAGCGCGATGGTTATAAATTGCACCTCCCAAAGTATGTGCAGGAAGTGATCGAGCGAGTGGCTTTCGTAGCGCGGGAGGACAAGAAGATTGATAAGCGCTCAGGCGTGAGCCAGCGTCTGCCGATTTCCGCGACCGAGAACGTGATCTCAAATGCGGAGCGGAGGGCGATCCGGCACAGCGAAAAGACCGTGGTCCCCCGCATCAGCGATATCTATGCTGCATTGCCGGCGATTACGGGCAAGCTGGAACTCGAATACGAAGGCGAAATGAAAGGCGCGGATCACGTGAGCCGCGAGCTGATTCGGGCTGCAATCGCGAAGACCTTCGACGAGTACTTCAGCGGCGTCGACATGCGCCAGATCGTGCAGTGGTTCGATCTGGGCGGTGAAATCAAAGTCACCGAGAGTGCCGGCGCCAAGGAGGTTCTCGATGCGGTCAAGGGGATTCAGGGTCTGATGGAAAAAATCAGCGCACTCGACATTTCCCCCAAGGACAGCATGGAATCGCAGGTATCGGCCGCCGAGTTCGTGCTGGAAGGGCTGTACGCTCACAAGCGCATCGGCCGCACCGAGGAACGCGTGTTCACAGCCGGCGAAAAGCAGATCAAGAAACCAGAAAGAACCTACGAACGGGAGGAACCGTTCCGGAATCGAAGACCGTACAACTAGCTATTGGCTGATGGTCGTTGGCTGGTGGCTGATAGCTGTGCATTCATCGAATAAATGGAAACACCCAACAGCAGGCGGCGGCCGATGATGCCAACAATGTTTAGCCACCAGCTATCAGCCAACGACCATAAGCGGGTGGCCCACGACCAAGGACCACGACCAACGACTGTTTTATGAAACGCGTTCGCTATTCCAAATACGTTCCTGATCCTGCCGGCGAAATGAGCATGGAGGACCTGCTCAGCGCTCTGTCTGACTATCTGCTGCAGAGCGGTTTTCAGAACTACATGTTTTACGAGATGCCCGAGGGTGATCGGAGCCTCGATGCTCTACGTCGCGCCATCGAACAAGCATTGATGGACAGCGATCTTTTCGATGACGAACTGCGGGAGCGCCTGCAGCAGATGCAGATGGAAGGCAAGCTTGACGAGCTCATCGAAAAGCTCATTGAGCGCATGGAGCAAGAGGATTTCATTTCGATTGAAGATCCGCCTGATCCATCTCAACCCTCCTCCGCCGGCGGACAGATGGGTGAGGGACAGCAGGCGAAGTTTGAAATCACCGACAAAAGCCTTGATTTCCTTGGCTACAAGGCCCTGCGAGACCTGCTGGGATCGCTGGGCAAGTCGAGTTTCGGGCGGCACGACACGCGCGACATGGCAACCGGCATCGAGGCCAGCGGCGCCTCGAAGCTGTACGAATTTGGCGACACGTTGAATCTGGACATTACGGCAACGCTCTCCAGCGCAATCCAGCGTGAAGGGATGAAGTTGCCTTTGAACATCGAATATTCCGATCTCAACGTACATCAATGCGAATATCAGTCTTCGTGTGCGACGGTGCTGATGCTCGACTGCTCGCATTCCATGATCCTTTACGGCGAAGATCGTTTTACCCCCGCCAAGAAAGTCGCGATGGCGCTGTCGCAACTGATCCGCACGCAGTATCCCGGCGATTCTTTGTCATTGGTGCTATTTCATGACTCCGCCGAGGAAGTGCCGCTCACGCAATTGGCCCGCGTGAAAGTAGGTCCCTACTACACCAATACGCGCGAAGGTCTGCGCCTGGCGCAAAGGATTCTGCAGCGCCAGCGCAAAGACATGAAACAGATCGTCATGATTACCGACGGGAAGCCCTCGGCCCTCACCATGGAGGATGGGCGAATCTACAAGAACGCGTTTGGACTCGATCCGCTGGTGGTCAGCCAGACATTGGAAGAAGTCTCAAAATGCAAGCGCGCCGGCGTGCTGATCAACACCTTCATGCTCGCTTCCGATTCTGGATTGGTGAGTTTCGTGCAGAAAGTCACAGAAATGTGCCGTGGGAAAGCATATTTCACGACGCCCTACACGCTCGGCCAATACTTGCTGATGGACTACATGTCGCGGAAGACGAAAACCATTCATTAGCTGATGGCGTGTGGTCGTTGGCGAATAGCAAAATCCGACAGCAGAACCGCGATCAGCCACCAGCTACAAGCCAACAGGCTATCCCTTGTTCTCCGCTCGCACCGCGGCTTCCGCCGCCTGGAACCCGATCTTGCTGTGGGTTCCGTCACAAAAAGGTTTGTTCACGCTTCCCCCGCAGCGGCAGAGCGAAAATGCCGGCTTGCCGGTCAGGTCGTAAGGAGTGCCGTTCGCGTCCACCAGTTCAATCGCTCCTTCGGGTGCCTCCACTCGATAAGGGCCATTCGGTCGAACGGTAATCTTCACTTGCGCCATAGGAGCCTCCAGGAATGAATGCCCGCGCGACAAACTGCGGGGACTTTGAAGATATCATGCGGTTGCGATCAGGCGGCAGCCCACTCCGCCGCAATCAGCGAGCGGTACAGATGGAGATACTCGTCAATCATGCGCTTGTGATTGTAGCGGTCCCGCGCACGCTGGTAAGCGCGATTGGCATAAAGGCGGCACTTCTCGCGATCCTCGCCAAGTTCGCGAATGGCCGCGGCCAGGCTGGCCGCATCGTTCGTGCGGAAGTAGACCGCGTCATCGCCCCAGATCTCGCGGAAACTGGGAATATCATTCGCGACAATCGCGCAGCGCGAGAGTGCGGCTTCCAGAGGTTCCATTCCCATCGGCTCGTATCGCGCGGTAGCGGCATAGACGGCGGCGCGACTGTACAGATTGCGCAACTGCGCTTCAGTCTGAGGACCCTTCAACGAGACACATAGCTGATCAGTCGAAACTTTCACATCGGCCCGAATCGGAATACGCGGCACACTGACCGGCTGTTCGGATCCCACAATGCACACCGACAGTGGGTGCTGGTGCTGGGTCAACAAGTGCACCTGCCGGCCGGCATCGAGCAGCCGCCCCACGGCAAGCACTGAGTCCTCCTTGCTGACGTACGGATTGAAAAAGATCGGATTACGACCGTTGTAGATGACCTTCTCGCGTTTTGCCGCCACGTAGGAACTGTGCAACGCATCCAGCATATAGGCAGACGGAGCAACCAACGCGGAGGCCCCCGAGAGTCCACGGCCCACCACATCGCGGTAACGTCGCAACCAGCGGGCAGACTTCGGCTCCTGGCCGTGTACCGCAACCCACCACGTAATCAGATCCCCATGAGCCACGACTACGCGCGGGACATCGACCGGCAAATCTCCATAACAGAACTGGTTGAGGTGCAGAACGTCCGGCTGAATCTCCTGCGCGATAGCCGTCAAGTAAGCCGCCGATTCGGCGTAGTCCAGTTCTCCTTCGTGCATCCATTCCAGGCGAAAAGCGGTTGGACGGTAATCGAGCCCGTGGAGGCTGTCCATCCAGGACGTTTGCTCAGGCAGCGGAACTTCGCCGAAACTGACCAACGTCACCCGCAGCCCTCGGCTCACGAGTCCGCTGACTAATTCACGCGTATAAGGCCATACTCCGGAGATCGTGTCGGTGGTAACGAGAACGTGCATCAGGGTCCTTTAACCGGGTCCTTCCAAGGCTGCGGACGAGGGCGCGGCGCGCGAAAGTACACCCTCGCATGGTCGGTATTCTAAGCGGGAAGCTTGGTTTCCTTACATAGTTTCTTCGCCCTGCTCTGCGCGGGTCTGCAATTGCTTTCACATGCACGTTCCAGTGGTTTATTTTGTGAGAATGTGGAGTTTTGTTAAGTACTTGAATCTAAATGCGTCATATCCGAAAAAACCTGCAGGTGAAGGGTCGATTTTTCTGTATTGACCACCTGAACCTCAGTAGCTTAGGGTAGGTTCAAGGCACGAAACGCTGCGCCGCCGAGTCAGCCTTGGCAGCGTGCCACCAAATCGACTTGCCGACCCGGTTCCTGTGCCTGGCGGCAGGTTTTGCGTAAAAGGGCTTTTTCTGGATTTTTCGCTCGCGCCACGAGCCAACAGTTACGCCACTTCTCGTCTCTAACGTTTACTACAGTTTGAATCAGCGTGTCGGTGTTTCCTGATGAGCGCACGGCCGTAATCCGCAGGGGAGTTTTCGAAGGGAGAGCACGGGCATGGCAGATTTCTATCAAACAGGAATCATTGCAACACTCCACCGGCTGGGGCAGGGCAATCTCGAAGTCATCGAGCGGCAGCTTGAGTACTTCTCGCGCCAGCAGCCCATCGCCCTCGTGTTGCCCGCGTTGTACTCCGAGTTCGAAAAGCCCGCGATGGATAGCATCCTGAGCGAGCTGCGGGGCGCCACCTACCTTCGGCAGATCGTACTAACGCTGGCGCAGGCCACGGCAGAACAATTTGAAGAAGTTCAGAAGCGGGTCAGCGTTCTGCCTGGAGAGGTACGCGTACTTTGGCATGACGGGCCGCGCATGCAACGTCTCTACAAAACGCTGGAAGACAACCGCCTGCAAATCGGACCGGATGGTAAGGGCCGCCAATGCTGGATGGCGTACGGTTACGTGCTCGCCAGCCGCAAAGCTTCCGTCATCGCCTTGCATGATTGCGACATCGTGAATTACAGCCGCGAGATCCTGGCACGACTCTGCTATCCAGTCGTTCATCCTGACATTGGTTTTGAATTCAGCAAAGGCTACTACGCGCGCCTGAGCCATCAGATGCACGGACGCGTCACTCGGCTCCTGATGACGCCCCTCATCCGCGCCTTGCAGTCCATGGTCGGATTTCTTCCCTTCCTGGTTTACCTGGATAGCTTCCGTTACCCGCTGGCCGGCGAGTTCGCCATGCAGGCGGATCTCGCGCGTGTGAATCGTTTACCGTCGGACTGGGGACTCGAGGTCGGCGTACTTGCCGAGGTGTATCGGAATTGCTCCATCCGGCGGATCTGTCANGTCGATATTGCGGAGAATTATGAGCACAAGCACCAGGACCTCTCCCAGGGCGATCCTTCGAAGGGTCTGATGAAGATGGCGATGGACATCTGCAAGTCGTTGTTCCGCATTCTCGCTGCCGAGGGCGTAAAATTTGACACCGGCATGATGCTCACGTTGCTGGTGCGTTACCAGCGCATGGCCGAAAACAGCATCAGCAAGTACCACGCGGATGCCATGATCAATGGGCTGATGTTCGATCGCCACGAAGAGGAAACCGCCGTGGAGACCTTCTCCCAGGCGCTGAAGATGGCTGCGGAGGAGTTTTTTGCCGATCCCCTGGGTACACCTCCGATTCCAAACTGGATGCGCGTAAGTGCTGCACTGCCCGCTTTTCTGGAGGATGTTCGCGACGCGGTGGACGCGGATAACGAAGCCTCGATGGGCGTGGCCGGCATGTCGGCGCACGGCTAGCGCGCGAACAGGAGCCGCGCACAAACTGTGGATGAACTCTTTCCAACTGAGCTGAAGTCGCGTCTCGATCATATCGGGGAGGCCGACATCATTGTCGGCATACCCAGCTACAACAACGCGCGCACGATCGGGCATGTGGTCCGCGCCGTCTCGGTCGGACTGGCAAAGTACTTTCCCGCGCAACGCTCGGTCATCATGAACTCCGATGGGGGATCCCGCGATAAAACCCAGGAAGTCGTGATGCAGGCGGAAGGCGGGGCGGATGACCTTCTGCTGGTGTCGCACCCGGTTCATGCCAGTTATCGCATCAGCACGCCCTATCACGGCATTCCCGGCAAGGGCAGCGCATTTCGCGCAATTTTTGCGGTCGCGGACTACCTGCACGCCAAAGCCTGTGTGGTGGTGGATTCCGACCTCCGCAGCATCACGCCGGCCTGGGTCGAACTGCTGGCTCGGCCCGTCCTCGAGCACGGCTACGACTACATCGCTCCCTACTACCAGCGTCATAAATATGACGGCACGATCACCAATGGAATCATCTACCCGATGACCCGCACTCTTTACGGGAAGTCCGTACGGCAGCCCATCGGGGGGGAGTTCGGATTTTCGGGGAGCCTGGCGCGACGCTATCTGGAAAAGGATGTCTGGGATACCGACGTTGCGCGCTTCGGCATCGACATCTGGATGACAGTAACCGCGATCGCCGAGGGATTCCGGGTAGGACAGGCCTACCTGGGGGCCAAGATTCACGATGCCAAGGACCCCGGCGCCGACCTGACCAGCATGTTCCGGCAGGTCGTAGGCTCTTTCTTCAGCCTGATGGAAATCTACGAGAATGTTTGGAAGAAGGTCACCTCGCACGAGGCGGTTCCCATGTTCGGGTTTCCCTTTGAGGTGGGCGTGGAACCTTTGAGCGTGAATACGGATCGCATGGTCCACGCCGCCCAGCAAGGCATCAGTGATCTGCGGGAAATCTACAGCGCTTTTCTCTCGCCCAAAACGCTGGCCGATCTGACCTCGTTTGTGCATCGCAACGGTCAGGGTTTTCACGTACCCGACGAACTCTGGGTGCGGATGATCTACGAGGCCGCCACGGCATATCGCTACCGGCGGATTGACCGTGACCACCTGTTGCAATCGCTGGTGCCGCTCTATCTGGGCCGCACCGCATCCTTCGTCCTGGAAGTCACAGAAAGTAACGCCACCCAGGTCGAAGAACGCATCGAAAAGCTTGGGCAGGTCTTCGAATCCGAGAAACCCTACCTGACTCAACAATGGGACGCCGCTGGGAAGGAGAGACTCCATGCGCAGCCTGTTTGACCGGATGTTTGTCGACCCCTTCAATCGTCTTGCGGATCAATCCGCGCACGTTATTCCGGTACTCATCATGGTGCTGGTCACCCTGATCATCGGCGGCTTCCTGGCGTTCGTCGCCCGCTTTCTGACCTACCGCCTGCTCCAGCTGGCGCAATTCGATCGCCTCGTCCAGCGCACCGGATTCTCCAGC
>JGI12627J18819_10000626_pt1 | contig 11649 bp, 10 predicted proteins | sample TexAe_OM1H0_M2_FD_18819 | JGI IMG/M metagenome (IMG submission 18819)
GGCTCGATCCGCATCCCGTCGGGCTGGTGTGGTCTGTTCGGGATCAAGCCGCAACGCGATCGGGTGCCGCTCGCGCCGCACGACGACGCGTGGTGCGGGCTGAGCGTCAACGGTCCGCTCGCGCGATCGGTGAAGGACGCGGCGCTGTTCCTGGATGTCACGACGACGATGCCCGGCCCGGACGGCGGATTCGTCGGCGCCGCGGCGCGCGAGCCCGGCCGGCTGCGAATTGCGTTGAGCACCAAGGTTCCACCGCCGCTGGTCGCGAAGGTCGGCAAGGAGCAACGGGCCGCGGTTGATGAAGCCGGCGCACTGCTGCGCGACCTCGGCCACGACGTCGTCGTGCGCGACCCCGACTATCCACCGGCTGCCGTCTACGCCAATTTCCTGCCGCGCTATTTCCGGGGCATTTACGACGACGTCCGCGCGCTGCCGCATCAGGACCGGCTGGAGAAGCGGACCCGCAGTATGGCGCGCATCGGGTCGCTGTTCTCAGACCGGCGGATGGCAACCGTGCGTGCGGGAGAGTCGGCGGTCGCCGCACGGATCCAGTCGATCTTCGACGACGTCGACGTTGTCATCACGCCCGGCAACGCCGCCGGACCGTCGCGCATCGGCGCCTACCAACGCCGCGGCGGCATTTCGAGCCTGCTGCTGGTATCGCAGCGGGTGCCGTTCTTCGAGATCTGGAATCTCACCGGCCAGCCGGCCGCCGCCGTGCCGTGGGGACTCGACCGTAACGGTGTTCCGCTGTCGGTTCAGCTGGTCGGCCGCCCGTGCGACGAGGCGACGCTGGTATCGCTGAGCGCACAGATCGAGTCGGCGAGGCCGTGGGCCCACCGGCGGCCGCCGGTGTCATGACGGCGCGACCACCCGCCAGGCGTCCAGCTTCTGGCCCGGCGGCATCGCACGCGCCGGGCTGGTGGACGGCAACAGCTGGTAGCTGAGTGGCCCGTCGACGTCGACCAGTCGGCGGAACAAGTTCTCCGCAGTCTGGCCGTTGAAGTACACCCGGCCGATACCGCGGTAGGTGGCGAATAGTTGTCCAAAGTCGTTGGCCACTAGAGTCTTTGGGTCGATCTTGGCATCTGAACTGCCGGCGCGGCGACATTTGTGCAGCACATCCCAGAGCGCCACGCCGTGCGATTGCAATGCGGCCAGGCGGGTTTCGTAGGGCGCCTGCACGTCGAAGCCGAACAGTGCACTGGTGATCGGCCAGAACGCATTTCGCGGGTTGCCGTAGTACTGGCCGCTGGCCAGCGACTGCACACTGGGGAACGATCCCAGGATCAGCAGCCGGGCGCCGCCGTCGACGACGGGCGCGAAGCCTTCCAGAAGCGGTGTGGTCATGGGATTCCCATGATGCCCCGTCGCGTTATACGTTGGCGACGTGGACGACNGGGTCGACGCGCACATTCCTGACGACCTGTTGGGAGATCTGGAGGGCAGCGCTCGCGCCGAGCGTGCCGAGCTGATCGAGTGGCTGTTCGAGCAGGGCATCACCGCCGAGGAGATTCGGGGCACGTCCACGTCGTTGTTGCTGGCAACCCGTCGAGTGATCGGCGACGACGGTACCTACGTGTCGACCCGAGAAATCGCCGACGCCTACGGCATTGATCTTGACCTACTTCAGCGGGTGCAGCGCGCCATCGGTTTGGCCAGGATCGACGATCCCGACGCGGCCGTGCACATGCGGGCCGACGTCGAGGCAGCCGCCCACGTCCGACACTTCCTCAAACTCGGCCTGGATCCCGACAACCTCGTGTTGGTCACGCGCGTGCTCGCCGAAGGGCTCTCGCACGCGGCCGAGGTCATGCGCTATACCGCCATGGCGGCTGTCATAGAACCGGGCACAACCGAATTGGAAATCGCCAAGCGATCCCACGCACTGGTCAGTCAGATCACACCGCTGCTGGGCCCGTGGATCGAGGAAATGCTGTTCATGCAGCTCAGAAACATGATGGAGACCGAGGCCGTCACCGCCGGCGAGCGAGCCGCCGGAGCGCCGCTCCCTGGGGCACGCCAGGTCACTGTCGCCTTCGCCGATCTGGTCGGTTTCACCCGGCTCGGCGAGGAGGTGCCGGCCGAGGAGCTGGGACAGTTGGCCAATCGGCTGGCCGAGATCGCCCGCGACGTGGCGGTCCCGCCCGTGCGCTTCATCAAGACGATCGGCGACGCGGTGATGTTCGTGTGCACCGACCCGGCGCCGCTGCTCGACGCGGTGCTCAAGCTTGTCGAAGTCACCGACGGCGACAGCAACTTCCCGCGGCTACGTGGCGGCATCGCGTCGGGGTCTGCGGTGAGCCGGGCGGGGGACTGGTTCGGCAGCCCGGTCAACCTGGCCAGTCGGGTGACGGCGGTGGCGCGGCCGGGCGCGGTGCTGGCCGCCGAGTCGACGCGCGATGAGCTCGGCGACGACGCCGGCTTCAGTTGGTCGTTCGCGGGCGCGCGTCACCTCAAGGGGATCAAGGGTGAGGCGAGGCTGTTCCGCGCCCGGCGAGGCGACGCTGAGACCACATAGGGGCAGGCCCGGAGGACGGTGGGAGGCGTCTCGTACATCCTGCGCGGCCGGTTCTCACTCCACTGACCGGCTCTTTGGAAATCGTCGCTTTCCGGGCCTGCTTCGCTCCTAAAACTACAACTCTTCGCAGGTCATATCAATGGTTTTCTTTCGCGCCGAATGTGGGCGTCTGTCACGGTTTCCGCCGAAAAACGTGCCCCAAGCCCGCACTCGGCGTCCGGGTTGTTCGCCCGGGGCGAAACCCATTTCTGCAAGCAGTGCAATGGTGTAATCATGTAAGCATGAAGCATCATCATGGATATGGGCGCCGCTACGGCCGCCCCGGCGGCTGGCAGCAAGCCGGCCAACCCGACGCCGGCGACGCCGCGGACTGGTTCGCCGGACGCCTGCCCGACGCCTGGTTCGACGGCGACCCGACGGTCGTCGTCGACCGCGAAGAGATCACCGTCATTGGCAAGCTCGCCGATCCCGAAAAATCCGAGAAGGAAGAAAGCGAAGCTCGCGCGTCGGGTCGTGTCTCGCGATTTCGTGAAGAGACCCGTTCGGAACGGATGAACATCGCCGACGAGGCGCAGGACCGCTACGGCCGCAAGGTCTCCTGGGGCGTCGAGGTCGGTGATGAGCGAATCTTGTTCACCCACATCGCCGTTCCGGTCATGACGCGGTTGAAGCAGCCCGAGCGGCAGGTTCTCGACACCCTGGTCGACGCCGGCGTGGCCCGATCTCGTTCAGATGCGCTGGCGTGGTCGGTGAAGCTGGTCGGCGAGCACACCGAAGAGTGGCTGGCCAAGCTTCGTGACGCGATGTCGGCGGTCGACGACCTGCGTGCGGAGGGTCCAGAGCTGTAGGCCGCTTTAGGCCTGAGTCATCGCGTAATACGCGCCTCGCCGGGCCAACAGTTCGCTGTGGTTGCCCTGCTCGACGATCTTGCCCGACTCCATCACCAGGATCACGTCGGCGTCCCGGATCGTCGAAAGGCGATGCGCGATAAGGAAACTCGTCCGATCACGACGAAGCTCGTGGGTGGCCTTCGCTATCAGCAGTTCGGTGCGGGTGTCCACCGAGCTGGTCGCCTCATCGAGGATCAGCAGCTGCGGCCGGGCCAGGAATGCCCGTGCGATGGTGATCAACTGCCGCTCGCCGGCGCTGATGTTGCTGCCGGCGTCGTTGACCCGGGTCTCATATCCCTTCGGCAGCGTGTGCACGAACCGGTCGACGTACGCGGCCTTCGCGGCTTCGATGACGTCGTCGTCGCTGGCGTCGGGTCGGCCGTAGGCGATGTTCTCGGCGATCGTTCCGCCAAAGAGCCAGGTGTCTTGCAACACCATGCCGATGCGAGAACGCAGCGACTGCCGGCTGATCGTGGTGATGTCGACGCCGTCGACCAGGATTCGGCCGGAATCGACGTCGTAGAAGCGCATCAGCAAGTTCACCAGCGTGGTCTTGCCCACCCCGGTCGGCCCGACGATCGCCAACGTGCTGCCCGGTTCGGCGGTGAAAGAGAGGTCGTCGATCACCGGGGTGCCGGGGCGATAGCCGAAGCTCACATGGTCGAATTCCACGCGCCCGGTTGGCCCGTCACCGTTGGGCGATGGCAGGAGTGCTTTGCGGTCGGGTGATTCTTCGGGCTCGTCGAGCAGGTCGAAAACCCGCTCGGCACTGGCCACCCCGGACTGCAGGGTGTTGTACATCGAGGCCACCTGGTTCATCGGCGCGTTGAACTGGCGGACGTACTGGATGAACGCCTGGATGCTGCCGACCGTGATCTGGCCGGTCGCCACCTGCACGCCGCCCACCACTGCGACCGCCACATAGCTGAGGTTGCCGATGAAACCCGTCGCCGGCGACACCAAGCCGGAGATGAACTGCGCGCCGAAACTGGCTTGGTAGACATCGTCGTTCAGTCGACGGAACTCGTCTTCGGCCGCGGCGCGCCGACCGAATGTCCTGACCACGGTGAAACCGCTGTAGGTCTCTTCGATGTGGGCGTTGAGCCGGCCGGTGTTGGTCCACTGTGCGACGAACAGTCGCTGCGAGCGCTGCGCGATCGCCCGCGTCGCCACCAGCGCCAGCGGCACGGTCAGCAAGGTGATCCCGGTCAGCAGCGGCGAGATGGTCAGCATCATCGCTAACACCGACACCACCGTCAGAACCGCGGACAGCAGTTGGGTGATCGTCATCGACAGCGACGTCTGAAGGTTGTCGACGTCGTTGGTGACCCGGCTGAGTACCTCGCCGCGCTGCCGGGAATCGANGTAGGCCAGCGGCAGCCGGTGCAGCTTCTCCTCGACNTCGGCNCGCAGCGCCTGCAGCGTGCGTCGCACCGTGACGTTCAGCAGCCGGGCCTGCGCCCAAACCAGCAGCGCTGCAAGCAGATACATGACCAGNGCCAGGACCAGGGTGCGGGCGACCGCGCCGAAGTCAACACCCCGGCCCGGGACCACATTCATCCCGGACAGCAAGTCGGCGAAGGTGTTGTTGCCCCGGGCCCGCGCGGCCGCGACCGCCTGAGCCTTGGTGATGCCGGCCGGCAGCTGGCGGCCGATCACGCCGCTGAACAGCAGATCGGTGGCGTGGCCGAGGATGCGTGGAACGACGACGCCGATCACCGTTCCGGCGACGCCGAGGACCATCACCGCGACGGCCGTTCGCCGTTGCGGCGCCAGGCGTTTCACCAGCCGGATGGCAGACCCCTTGAAGTCGCGGGACCGCTGATTCGGGTACTGGGGAGTGCGCTGCGCAGTGTTTGTCACCGCTGGCCTCCCACGCCGGCGTCCATCGACTGCGATTCGGCGAATTCCCGATATGTGGGGCAGTCCGCCAGCAGCGATTCGTGCGTTCCCGCACCAACTACCCGCCCGTCGTCGACGACGATCACCTGGTCGGCTTGGGTAACGGTCGAGATACGTTGTGCGACAACGATCATCGTCGCATCGGCCGCGATCTGAGCCAGCGATGCGCGGACCCGCGCATCGGTGTGCACATCGAGTGCCGAAAACGAGTCGTCGAACAGGTAGATCGCCGGACGGCGGATCACCGCCCGCGCGATCGCCAACCGCTGCCGCTGCCCGCCGGAGAAATTGACACCGCCCTGAGCGACCCGCATCTGCAGCCCGTCGTCGTGTGCCCGCACGAATTCGTCGGCGGCAGCCACCCGCAGTGCCTCCCACATCTCTTCGTCGGTTACTTCGCGTCCTGGGGCTGCGCCGATTCGCAGGTTGTCGGCTATGGTCCCGGTGAACAGGTAGCCGCGCTGCGGCACCAGCCCGATGGTCGACCAGAGCTCTTCGATGTCGTGCTCACGCACGTCGACGTCGTCGACCAGAACCGCGCCCGACGTCACGTCATACAGCCGGCAGATCAGCGACACCAACGTCGACTTCCCCGAACCGGTGCTCCCGACGATAGCGGTGGTGGTGCCGGGTAGCGCGGTGAAAGAAATATCTTGCAGCACAGCACGATCCGCGCCGGGGTAGCGGAATGTTGCACCGTCGAGGCGGACCACGCCTCGTAAAGCCGGCCGCACCGGATGCTCGGGGCTACGGACCGCCGGGGTGAGCGACAACACCTCGTTGATCCGCTCCGCGCACACCGCGGCGCGCGGCAACACCATCAACGTCGTCGTCGCCATCATCACCGCCATCAGGATCTGCGCGAAGTAGACGAGGAACGCGATCAGCGAGCCGACTTGCATCCGTCCACTGTCGATACGCAAGCCGCCGAACCAGATCAGCGCGACGCTGGAGCAGTTGATGGTCAACGTGGTGACCGGCAGCATCAACGCCTGCCAATTGCCGGCGCTCAATGTGGTGTTCGACAGCGCAAGGTTGGCCTCGGCGAATCGTTGTCGTTCGAAAGGTTCGCGGGCGAACGCCCGGATCACCCGCACACCGGACAGCTGCTCGCGCATGACCCGGTTGATGTTGTCGATCAGCCGCTGCATGCTGCGGTAGAGCGGCAGCGTGCGCCCGACGATCCAGTAGTTGCTCACGACCAACACCGGGACACTGACCAGCAGCAGCCATGACAGCCCGGCGTCCTGGTGGATGGCCATGAAGATGCCGCCGATACACATGATCGGAGCGGTCACCAGCACCGTGCAGGTCATCTGCACCAGGAATTGGATCTGGCGGACGTCGTTGGTGGTGCGGATCAATAGCGACGGTGCGCCGAACCGGGCGGTCTCGTGCTCGGAGAACGTGGTGACTTGATGGAACATCGCCGAGCGGAGATCGCGCCCGAACCCCATCCCGGTGCGGGAGCCGAAGTAGACCGCGCCGACCGAGCACACCACCTGCAGCGCGGTGACCGCGAACATCACCCCGCCGAGGTGAACGATCGTGGTGGTGTCTCCCTTGGCGATGCCGTCGTCGATGATCGTGGCATTGACCGTCGGCAGGTACAGCGAGGCCAGGGTGCTGATCAACTGCAGCGTCATCACTGTCGCCACCAGCCGTCGATACGGCCGGACGTACTGGCGCAGCAGTGCCAAGAGCATGTGGTAACTGTTACACGAGGGCCGCTGGTGGAGAAAGAAAGTACAGGTCACCGCGTGTGCAATGGTTGGTCCTAGGTGCTGCCGCTACAGTGCATCCTGTGATCAGCAGAAGGTTCCGTAGCCGTGCGGCGTGACGTGGCGGCGCTGGCCCTGGCGGCGGCGACTTTGGTGCCCGTGGTGGCCGCGTGCTCCCATTCCGGCTCTAACCAATCCCAGTCGCCCGAGTCGTCCTCGTCGGCGTCGGGGCAGGGGAAGCACGGGCCGATGTTCCCGCAGTGCGGAGGCGTCAGCGACGAGACGGTGAACAACCTGACGAAAGTAACGGGGCTGGTCAACACCGCGAAAAATTCCGTGGGTTGCCAGTGGCTCGCGGGCGGCGGGATCCTCGGCCCGCATTTCTCCTTCTCCTGGTATCGCGGGAGCCCGATCGGCCGCGAACGCAAGACCGAGGAATTGTCGCGGTCGAGTGTGGAGGACATCAACATCAACGGCCACGGCGGCTTCATCGCCATCGGTAACGACCCGTCGTTGGGTGACTCGCTCTGCGAGGTCGGGATCCAGTTCGGCGACGACTTCATCGAATGGTCGGTGAACTTCAGCCAGAAGCCCTTCCCCAACGCGTGCGACGTCGCCAAAGAGCTTGCGCGCCAGTCGATTGCGAACTCAAAATGAGTGCCAGCGTGCGCACCGTCCGTCAGCGGGTGTTGGTCGGTGTCGCAGTCGTGGCGACGGCGGTGTCCGTGTTGACCGGCTGCACCAAATCGGTGGCCGGCACCGCGCACAAAGCGGGCATGGGCGATGAGCCGCGCAATAACAATTCCGAGCAGCAGTACCCGAACCTGCAGAAGGAATGCGAAGTGCTCACCACCGACGTCCTGGCCAAGACGGTGGGCGCCGATCCGCAAGACATTCAGAGCACCTTCGTCGGCGCGATATGCCGCTGGCAGGCGGCCAACCCCGGCGGACTGATCGACATCACCCGGTTCTGGTTCGAGCAAGGCAGCCTCGACAACGAGCGCAAGGTTGCCGAGAACCTGAAGTATCAGATCGAGAACCGGACAATCGCCGGGGTCACGTCGATCGTGATGCGGCCGAACGACCCCAACGGCGCGTGTGGTGTGGCCAGCGACGCCGCGGGCGTGGTCGGATGGTGGGTCAACCCGCAGGCGCCCGGTATCGACGCCTGCGCGCAGGCCATCAAGCTCATGGAGTTGACGCTCTCCACGAACTCGTAATTCGCGTGAAATCGATGCCATGGCCTGACACGCGCTAACTGTCACCGCGCCAGTAAGCTGGCCTTTCGCTCCCACACCAAGCTGCGATCCGGAACGGTTCAAGCCCTGGCGCTGAGCGTCCCCGACTTGCGCCGGCAACTAGTACCAGGGTCCTTGTCGGCACCGCGCGCGAAACTAACTGTTGTACTACGGATTTCTGTTTGTGCTAGTCATCGCCCAAAATGCGACGGCCAAACCTACCGGGGCGCCGGATGTTTCCTTCGCGATGCGCAATGTTCAGCAAAACGATTGATATAGCGTTTTTTTGACACCCAAAAGCTCCCGGCTACGGGGTGCGAACGTTACCATCGTCGAATGTCTGAGACACCTTCAAATGAGCCAACCTCCGCCGCGGAGGAACCTTCGCCCGAACCCGACACCGTAGAGTCGACCGCTGCGTCTGAGCCGGTGTCGCACGCTAAGGATTCGTCTCCCGCCCCACGCGGGTCGAAATTATTGCAGTGGGTCGCAGTGGCGGCGTTGGTGCTTGCCATCGTCGCCACAGGCCTTGCCGTCGCGGGATACTTCTACTACCCACACAAGGGCGCGGCGGGGACGGGCACCTACAGCGACCAACAAACCAAAGACGCAAAAAAGCACATCTGCGAGACGTTCATGGTCGTCGACCGAGCGGTGGTCCGAAACTCTCGCCTGAAGAACCCGGANAACGGTGGGCCCATCGGCGCGCTTTCGGTCGCGACTGCCGCTCGCCTGGCGTTCTTTAGCGGCGGGGCGTTTCTACGAGACCGCGTGAACCAAGAACCCGCGACGCCACCCGACCTGGCGAAATCGGTCAACGCCATGGCCGGCAACCTCGAGGAGCTCGCCATCGGTTACCTCGCCGGCGCGGCGGACTTCACTCAAGATGAGTTGCGCCAAGCGCTCGACGACAAGATCAAANCGACGGTTGAGATCTGCAAGAAGTAGGCTCTGGCCTGCTTTAGCGCGGCACGTGGAAATCGACTAGCTCGGCGGAACCGAGTTCGACGTCTTTCCAGCTGCCCGTGAGTCGAAGCACGGCCATCGCCGACGTCGGGAACTTCGTCGAGATGCGTTCGACGGCAGCGGTGTTGGAGCTGTCCGCCCCGGCCAAGCCCAGCGCCACCTGGCTCACGGTCGGCTCGTGTGCGACGACGAGTAGGACCGCGACGTGGTCGTCGACGTGAGTGATCTCGTCGATCACCGTTCCGGGGACGGCGTCGTAGAGCCGGTCGACGTAGCGGACCGGTGCGTCGATGCCGGTGTGCGCCAAGGTTTCGCGGGCGCGGAGGGCTGTCGAGCAGAGCACCCCGTCGATCGCGGGCACGTTGGCCCGCAGCCAGTCGCCGGCCAGCCCGGCCTCTCGCTGCCCGCGGGGTGCGAGTGGCCGGTCGTGGTCTGCCACCCCGTCGGGGTACGCCGACTTCGCATGCCGCAGTAGCACCAGGGTGCGGGATTGCTCGCTCACTCGACCGAGGTTACCGGCCGCACTTTCGCTCCGAGGCGGCCACAACGGGCACCACCTCTGAGCGGGGCTGATGTGGCGGATGTGACTCATGAAACGTCGATGAGGCGACAGTCGCTGGTCAACTCCCGACCTGCCGATCGAGGTCCCCGGACTTGTCGGCGCCGGGTCCTACACTCGCGATGCCTGGCCGCAGAAAGGCCGAGCATGAAGCAGAAGGGACGGGATCGCAATGCGATTCGTGCATACCGCCGACTGGCAACTCGGCATGACCCGTCACTTTCTCGCGGGCGAAGCGCAGCCGCGGTACTCGGCGGCCCGTCGCGACGCGGTGGCCGGGCTGGGCTCGCTGGCAGCCGACGCGAGCGCCGAGTTCGTCGTGGTGGCCGGCGACGTCTTCGAGCACAACCAGTTGGCGCCGCAGGTGATCAGTCAGTCGCTGGAAGCCATGCGCGCCATCGGGATTGCGGTCTACCTGTTGCCGGGCAACCACGATCCGTTGGACGCGTCGTCGGTGTACACCAGTGCGCTGTTCAAGGCCGAATGCCCGGCCAACGTGACGGTGCTCGACAGCGCCGGCATTCACGAGGTCCGGCCCGGCCTGCAGATCGTCGCAGCGCCATGGCGATCCAAAGCGCCGACGACCGATCTGGTTGCCGACGTGCTCGACGACTTGCCGGCCGACGGGGTCACCCGGGTACTTGTTGCCCACGGCGGCGTCGACATGCTGGACCCCGATCCCACCAAGCCCTCGCTGATCCGGCTGGCCGGCGTAGAAGACGCGTTGGCCCGCGGCGCCGTGCACTATGTCGCTCTGGGCGACAAGCATTCACTCACCGAAGTCGGCAGCACCGGCCGGATTTGGTACTCGGGCTCGCCCGAGGTCACCAACTACGACGACGTCGAATCCGATCCCGGTCATGTGCTCGTCGTTGACCTCGACGAGTCGGATTCGCAGTGCCCGGTCACCGTCGACGCCCGAAAAGTTGGGCGCTGGCGGTTCAGCACCCTGAGCCGCCAAGTGGACAGCAGCCGCGACATTGCCGACTTGGATCTGAACCTGGATCTGATGCCGGACAAGGACCGAACGGTGTTGCGGCTGTCCTTGATTGGTTCGTTGACGGTGACCGACCGCGCGGCGCTGGACGCCTGCCTGGACAAATATTCGCGGCTGTTCGCGTCACTGCGGGTGTGGGACAGCCACAGCGATCTGGCCGTCATACCGGCCGACGGCGAGTTCACCGACCTCGGCATCGGTGGCTTCGCTGCTGCGGCGGTCGAGGAACTGGTCAAGACGGCGCGCACCGGGGATGCTGCGACTGCCGGCGACGCGCAGGCGGCGTTGGCGCTGCTGTTGCGGCTCACCGACCGCGGGCGAGGTGCGGCATGAAGTTGCACCGCCTGGTTCTGGAGAACTACCGCGGCATCGAGCGCCGCGAGATCGAATTCCCCGATCACGGCGTGGTCGTGGTGTCCGGCGCCAACGAGATCGGCAAGTCGTCGATGATCGAGGCGCTGGACCTGCTGCTGGAATCCAAGGACCGTTCGAACAAGAAGGAAGTCAAGCAGGTCAAGCCGACCAACGCCGACGTCGGGTCCGCGGTTACCGCCGAGATCAGCACTGGCCCTTATCGTTTCATCTATCGCAAGCGCTTCAATAAGAAGCCCGAGACGCAGCTGACGGTCCTGGAGCCGCGCCGCGAATCGCACAGCGGCGACGAGGCGCACGACCGCGTGCAGGCCATGCTGGCCGAGACCGTCGACACCGAGCTTTGGCATGCCCAACGGGTAATACAGTCGGCGTCGACGGCGGCGGTCGACCTGTCGGGCTGCGACGCGCTGACCCGGGCGCTCGACGTCGCGGCGGGCGACTCCGCCGCGCTGTCTGGCACCGAGCCGCTGCTGATCGAGC
>JGI12627J18819_10000627_pt1 | contig 11648 bp, 12 predicted proteins | sample TexAe_OM1H0_M2_FD_18819 | JGI IMG/M metagenome (IMG submission 18819)
GGCCGCTAGAAGCTCATCGGCGGTCGCACCGGCGGGATCGACGAAAGTCGAGCTGGCCGCGGACAGCCTCGAGGTTCCCTCCGGCGAAACTTCGGCGGAAATTTCAGTGCACCGCAAAGGCAGCTTGCGCGGCGGAACGAGTTTCACTTGGTGGACGGAGTCCGGCACCGCGAAACCCGGAACCGATTTTTCGCCGATCATGCCGCAGATCGCACAGATCGGCGATGGCAAATCCAGCGTCACGTTGAGCATTCCCTTGAGCGGCGCAGCTCACCCGCAGCCAAAGAGTTTCTATGTGGTCATCGATCAGACCGAAGGCGGCGCGGCACTGGCCGGCCGCACACTCATGATGGTTACGCTGCAACCCCCGGACTAGGTCGCCTTGCGCTCAGTCGCCGGCGTAGATGGCGGCAAACATCTTGCGCAACGCATTTTTTTGTACCTTTCCCATGGCATTTCGCGGCAACTCATCGAGAATAAGGATGCGCTTGGGCACCTTGTAGCGAGCCAGACGGCCCTTGACCCGCTCGATGATTGCGCTCTCGGAGAGCGTCGCGCCTGCTTTGGCCACGACAGCGGCGGTCACGCCTTCGCCGAAATCCCGGTGCGGCACGCCAAACACGGCGCTCTCGAGCACACCCTCGACGGAATCGAGTTCGGTTTCGACTTCCTTCGGATACACGTTATAGCCGCCGCTGATCACCAAATCCTTGGCGCGGCCTACGATGTGCACATAACCATTCTCATCGATCCGGCCGACGTCTCCGGTCTTGAACCATCCATCGGCCGTAAACTCGCTGCGGGTTTTTTCTTGGTCGCCCCAATAGCCGGCGAAGACATTGGGGCCTTTGACCTCCAAGGTACCGATTACATTGGCGGAATCGTCGACGGCGTCCGTTTCGCCGTTCCTTACTCGCATGGAGATCCCCTGCAGCGGCGGACCCACCGAGCCCGCCAGACGCACGCCATCATAGGGATTGGATGCGTTCATCATGGTTTCGGACATCCCGTACCGTTCCAGAATGACGTGGCCCGTGCGCTGCAAGAATTCGCGGTGAGTCTCGGCCAACAAGGGAGCCGAGCCGGAGACGAACAGTCTTAGCGTCGACGTGGTTTGGCGGTTCAGACTCTCTTGCTGCAAAAGGCGCGTGTAGTGCGTGGGCACGCCCATGTAGACCGTGGCCCGCGGCAAATATTCCAGCGTTTGCACCGCATCGAATTTCGGCAAAAGCAGAAGACTCGAGCCGGATGCTAGAACCGTATTGATCGCGACGAACAAGCCATGAATATGAAACAGCGGCAACGTATGCAAGAGCACGTCTCGAGAAGAAAATCTCCACGCCTCGGCCAGCACAGCAGCGTTGGAAGCCAGGTTATCGCGGGTCAACATGGCGCCCTTGGATCGCCCGGTCGTGCCCGATGTATAAATAATCGCAGCGATCGAGTTCGGATCCATCGGCGCTTGTGCTTTGAAATCCTTCGACCGCGAAGCGAGGTCGCACAAGGAACCGTCAGCATCGGCGCCCAGAGTTTCGACGGCAGCGGCCCCCGCTTCCCGCGCAGTCGCTTCGATGAGGGCACGGTCTTGCGGGCGCACGACTGCCACCCTCGGGCGAGAGTCGCGCAAGAAATACTCGACTTCGTTCGCAGTGTTTGCCACGTTGATGGGCACAAAAACCGCACCCATACGCAAGCAAGCGAGATAAAGAAGCACGGCTTCCACCGACTTCTCGACTTGCACCGCAACGCGGTCGCCGGGATGCACACCCAGCCCTTCGAGCGCTCCTGCCATGCGGCCGGACAGTTCGCGCAGCGCCGCGTAGCTTACTTCGCGGCCTTCGGGCGTGCTCAGGAACAACTGGCGCGGATGGGCCGTCGCTGCCTCATCGATCCACTGAATCGCATCTCTTGCAAAAATCATCGCATCATCATGCCACATGCCTATTGGGCGGTCGTCAGACGCTCCCATATCGGCGCGACGGATGCCGTCGCGAGACCTGCCCCGATGGCCGCTGCCAAGCCCTCGTCCGATGAAACGACGTGCTGCGACTCGAGCAAGGATAGAGTTCCCAACAACTCACCCACACGCAGCGCCGTCGTCAACGGCTCATCGGGAGACCTTTGCATCGCGGCGATGAGACGCGGAGAGGTTTCCCATTGCCGCGCGATGTGCGCTGCCACCTGCGGAGCCAATGCCGACGTCAGTTCAGCGCAAAGAGAAGGGCTTGGCGTCAGTTGGGGCCGGGTCGAGTAGGCATCGAGCAGAGCGCCGTAGACCACCAAGGGACCTAGAGCGCTCATAAGCACTGCCAGCTGCGCTTCGAAGCGATCTTGCGGATGAGTTTTTAGCGCGTACAGTTCAGCGGCACGCACGGCCCGTTCGGTTCGTTCCCACAACAGGCGCGGAAAGCGCGGGAAATTACTGCGCGTGGCGCGAAACACCGGCTGGAGCATCGCCGTCGCCACCACGCCGCGCAGGGCGTCGGCCCCGAGCACCACGATCGCGCGCTGGATGGTTTCGACGGGCGCGGAAGAGGTGCGGAACATAGCGGAGTTGGCCAGGCGCAGCACGTCGGCTGCCAACACCGGATCGTGCGCGATCATGCGGGAGAGCCTTCCCGGCGCCGTGCTTGGATCTTCCGCCGCGCGCAGCAACTGTGGCATCAAGGTCGGGCGCCGCGGAAAATACTTAGGGTCCANAGTCTCAGCCTGCAAGATGGCACACACCGAATCTCCGATTTTGGCATGCGCGGGATCGGGCGGCGCGGCGTCCGCGGTCGCAGCGAAGGCCAGCTTCCACAATCGTTCCGTGGCTGCGTTGTTGGCGGCTTCCGTAGCCGAGGTGTCGGCCAGAGCAGCTGGGATGTTTCTCGGATCCTGGCTCGGTGAAGTTCCGTTCGACTTGGGTGCCGACGCGCTGCGAATCCGGAACGCGAGCCACGCGCCGAGCCCTAAGAGCAGTGCAATCATGATACCGGCAGCGATCATGCCTCGACGTCTCTCATGATTCCTCAGTAGTGAGGCGGCCGTTCCTGCTCGATGGTTCGAGCCTCGTCGAATGAGGCGCCCGCAAGCCTATCTTTGACGGCCTTGATCTGCGCTTCCAACGCTTGAATTTCCCTGTGCTGCCGGAATACCACGTCGCTGAGCTCGGCCACGGCCTGCTCCAGATAGGCTATTTTGGTCTGCACGCGCTCCAGCGAGTCTTCAAGATCCGTCAACGCTTCGCGCCATAAAAGAAATAGTCCGCCGAGTACGAGGCACGCAGCTGTTGCCCGGCCTGCTCCCTGCGGCACGCGGGCCCCGGTGCGCTGCCCCCAACGGTATTCAATCGCTGAATGAAGCGCACATGCGAAAAGACGCCGTTGCCGGCGGTGCCTTTCGCGCGCAACAACAGCCAGGCGATGGAACCGGATTGCGGGCTTGGGCTGCTGGCGACGACTTCGCCGACGACGGCGCTGCCGTCGTTGCTCTCCCAAGTCGGGCCCGCATAGTGCTTGCCGGCGCCGCCCCCGGTCGTGTTGAACAACTTGGCCTCGGGTCCCCGGAAGGCCCATTCGAACTGACTGGAATCATTTTTCGCCGGCGCGCACTCATAAATCTGCACCCCTGTGGCGTGAAGCCTCTTGATGAGGGATTCGCCCGCCGGGACATGCAATTGAACCGGGGTGGCCGGCGGCGCCGATGCGCATCCGGCGACGGAGGCAAAGAGTATGGGCAGCAGGGGAAAGAATAATTGATGCTTCATGGATGCATTATGTCAGGAGATGCGTCTTACGAGCCAACGCTAAGTGCGCTATTGTGCGCTGATTATGCTACGTAAAGGCCAGCGTCGCGTTCTCGCCATCGACGTCGGAGGCACCCATGTCAAAACGCGCGTCTCGGGACAATCCGAAACGCGGGAGTTTGAATCGGGCCCGACTCTCACGCCGGCCCGCATGGTCGCACGCGTGCGCCGCCTCACGCGCGACTTGAAATACGATGTGGTTTCCATCGGCTACCCCGGGGTCGTCGTCCACGGCAAGATCGCCACTGAACCCTTCAATCTTGGCAAAGGCTGGGTCGGCTTCGATTTCCGCAAAGGATTTGGCAAGCCGACCATGGTCATGAACGATGCTGCGATGCAGGCCATCGGCAGCTACGAGGGCGGCCGCATGCTTTTCCTGGGTCTGGGCACGGGATTGGGTTCCGCGCTCATCGTCGACGGCACCGTCGCGCCCATGGAACTTGCCCATCTGCCGTACAAGAGGGGCCGCAGCTATGAAGACTTCGTCGGCGATCGCGGCCGGCGACGTCTCGGACCAAAAAAATGGCGGCGCGTGGTCGCGGACGTCGTCGAGCAGCTCAGTCACGCGCTGGAGGCTGATTACGTGGTCATCGGCGGCGGCAATGCCCGCAAGCTCAAGAAGCTTCCGAAGAATGCCAGGCTCGGAAACAACGAGTTCGCTTTCCTCGGCGGCTTTCGCGTGTGGCGCCCCTCGGCGCCGCGTCTTTAGATCACTTAACGCGCCGCAGCTCGAATCCCAACCGCGGAAAGTGCACGACCACCGTGCCGGCGCGGGCGTCTTGGCGCGCTATCGACACGCGGTTCTTGCTCGCGCCATACAGTGATCCTTCGACGGGATCCGTACCGGTATCCGTGGCGGCGACCACGACCCGGTCGCCGATGGCGATGCCCTGCGTGTCGACATTTCCCAACGACTTCACGGGCGTGGCGGCGTGCGCAGCTTCAATGGCGGCCGCGCTGTCGAGTTTCTCGTGGGTGGCGTGACCGAAAGCCGCGATCCGTTCTCGCCAGCTTTGCAGCGCGGGAAAGGAGTCGAAGATTTTGGCGACGGGGCCGCCGCGAGTCACGAACCAAAGACAGTGATAGATCGAAAAATCCGCGATGCTCGGCGCGGCACCGAAGAAATACGCCTGCTTGCCCAGCGTCTCCTCGAGCCTCTCGAGATAGAGCCGGAACCCGGCGATCGCGTCGCCGGGCCGCATGCGCGGCATGTTGGCGCGGAACACATTCCGGTCATCGCCGAATGCCTTGATGGCTTCAGGTGGCACGCCTTCAAACAATTTCGCAAGTCCCTCCGGCTGCATCGTGTAAGGAATCGCGGTCCAGAAAAGCGTCGAATCCGCCCATTGCGCCAGGATGCGCGATGCGCCCGCGATGCCCGCCGGATATAGCGTCGGGTGAGGCGAATGCTCTTCGAGGACATCGGCGATCAACGCCGTGTCGCAATAAATATCGGCGCCAATCTGCAACACCGGCGTCTTGCGGTAGCCGCCGGTGAGAGCCGTCAGGTCGGGCTTCGGCATGATGTTGGGAATCAGCACCGAGGACCAGTGCAGGTTCTTGAAGCCGAAAATCAGCCGGATCTTCTCCGCAAAAGGCGACATCGGATAGTGATGCAGAATTAACTGTTGCATGGTGTTTTAGTAAAGGCGAACCAATTGTTTGCCGAGGTTGTGGCCCTTCAGCATGCCGATGAAGGCTGCCGGCGCGCTTTCGAGCCCGTGTGCAACCGTTTCCTTGTATTTCAATTTTCCCGATGCGACCAGACCGGCGAGTTCCGTCAGCCCTTGAGGCCACAAATCCAAATGATCGGAGATGATGAAGCCCTGCATTTTGAATCGCGCCACGAGAAACATCGCAGGATTGAGGATGGCGCTCTTCAGCATCTGGCCCGGCGTAGCGTTGTAATCGGCGATCAGGCCGCATATCGCGACGCGCGCAAACGGATTCAGCAGGGTCATGACGGCATTCAGGACGTCTCCGCCCACATTCTCAAAGTGCGCATCGACGCCTTTCGGCGCCTCGGCGGCGATCATTCCTGCGAGAACTTTCGCGTCCGCAGCCGCCTTGTAGTCGACGCAGGCGTCGAATCCAAGCTCCTCTTTGACGTAGCGGCATTTGTCGGGACCTCCCGCAATGCCCACCACGCGAATGCCTTTGGCGCGAGCCAACTGCCCAGCCACGCTGCCGACAGCGCCCGCCGCCGCGCTGACGACCACGGTTTCGCCGTCTTTGGGTTCCAGGATCTTGTTGAACCCATACCATGCCGTCATGCCCGGCATGCCCACGACCCCCAAATAGGCGGACAACGGAATCTGCCGCGCATCGACTTTGGCGATGCCTTCAGGCTTGGAAATGCCGTATTCGGCCCAGCCGAGCATGCCGCGAACGGTATCGCCGGCCGTGAACAAATTGCTGCGCGACTCGACCACCTCGCCGACGGTAGCTCCGCCCATGGTCTCATTGAGCATCTGAGGCATGGCATAGGATTTCGCATCGTTCATGCGGCCTCGCATATAAGGATCCAGCGAGAGGAACTTGTTGCGGACGCGGACTTCGCCTTCGCTCAGCGCGGGCATGGGGATCCGTTCGATGCGAAAATTCTCAGTGTTGCACCAGCCATGCGGCCGCGAAGCCAGCACGACGCGGCGAAAGGAATCAGCCATCAGCCACTACTCCCGGTTTCAGGTATTTGAATGTCCCCATTGCCTTCGCAATCAAGCGATCCTTGTCATCCCGCGCTTCCCCTTCGCAGAAGGCCATGGTCATGGTGCGGTGATATGCATGTCCGCTGACCAGCAGACGCGAACCGGCATTCGCCGGCTGCAAGAAGCTGGTCTTCATTTCGATGGTCACGCCGCCTCCTGCGCCCTTGTTGAGGGTGCGTCCGGCAACCGCCATCGCGACGTCCAACAGGGACATGAGCACCCCGCCGTGCGCGACGGCCCAGCTGTTGAGATGCCAATCCTCGAGATTGAGAGCGACCAATGAGCGCCCGTCCGCGGCACTCAAGAACTCGACGCCGAGCTCTTTGATGAACGGAACGTTAAGTCGAAATGCGGCCGATTCAGTCACAGCAAACCGTACCCTGCGCCGCCCGCGCCTGTCAATCGAACCAGGAAGCCGTACGCGGCGCGTTACTGGCACAATGCTCGATGTATGAACGTTACCTCCGGCGTCGTCTTGCGATTGCTCGCCACGCTTCTTGCGACGCTGCTGATCGGCTTGCCCGCGGCATGGGGCGTATTGGCGCTTTGGTATCAAGCGCCGGGACCGCGATTGAAGATCGCCATCATCCTGGTCTGGCTGGCATTCAGCCTCGGCTCCTTAGCCCTGTTGTGGCAGGGGCGCGCCGCCCTAGCGCTGGCAAGCTTCGCGCTGGCCTTCGCCGGAATGCTGATCTGGTGGCACCGCATAGCGCCGACCAACGATCGCATGTGGGCCGATGATGTGGCCCGCATCACCAGCGGCACGGTCAACGGCAATCTCGTCACGCTGAAAGACGTGCGCAACTTCGATTGGCGCAGCAACGATGACTACACCCAGCGATGGGAAACTCGCGAGTACGATCTCGACAAACTGAGCTCGGTCGACATGGTCATGTCATATTGGGACGGATGGGCCATCGCGCACATGCTCATCTCTTTCGGCTTCGACGATGGCCGGCACATTGCATTCTCCGTGGAGGTTCGCCGCCAGAAAAATCAGGTGTATTCGGAGATCGGCGGATTTTTCAAGCGCGATGGGCTCAGCATCATTGCGGCGGATGAGCGGGATGTGATCCGAGTCCGCACCAATATCCGTGGCGAGGACGACTATTTATACCGGATGCGGATGCCTCTGTCGGCGATGCGATCTTTGTTCGTCGGCTTTGTCGAACAAGCGGATAAGCTCGTCGACAGTCCTCGCTTCTACAACACGATCACCGTCAACTGCACCACGCTGGTCTACGGCATGATGAGGCACATTGTAGGTTTCCTGCCCTGGAGCTATCGTTTGTTGTTCAACGGCTACCTGCCGGCTTATGTTTATAAGGTCGGCGGCTTGGATCAACGCTTCAGCCTGCCGGAACTTCGCGCATTGGGCCGCATCACCGACCGCGCCAAACAAGCCGACAGGAGCGAGACCTTTTCCGCGGATATCCGCAAAGGCATTCCCTCGCTCGACCCGGCGAGCTTGCCTGCCAATCCTTGATTCAGTGCAGCGGCGTGAAGCCGTAGTGCTTGAACGCCAGATCCCCGGCCGGTCCGCGAATGTAGGCCAGAAATTTGGCCGCCCCCGGCTTGGATCCCACGGTCAACGCCGCGGGATAGATGATCGGCAGATGGCTTTTCTCGGGGAATACGTCGACCACGCGCACTTTCTTGTCGACCAAGGCATCGGTCGCATAGACGATGCCCAGCGCCGCCTCGCCGCGATCCACGAAGGCGAGCGCGGAGCGCACGCTGTCCGCCCGCACCAATCGGGGCGCAATCTCGTCCCAAACGCCAAGATAAGCGAGCGCCTCGTGCGCGTACCGGCCTACCGGCACCGAATCCGGATCTCCGGTCGCCAGCCGGCTGCCGCCTATGGCGGCGGCAAGGCCGAAGTGCGGCTCGATCTTCAAATTGATTGTCGAATCCACGGGCGCGATCAACACCAACTGATTCCCGAGCAGGTCGTGACGCGCCGAAGCTTGGATCAAGTTGCGCGCCTGCAAGTAATCCATCCACTCCAAGTCCGCGGAAAAAAACATATCGGCGTGCGATCCGTTCTCTATTTGCCGCGCTAGCGCCGAGCTCGCGGCGAAAGAAAAGCGCACCGGGATCGAAGTATCCTTCGTGAACGCGTCGCCAAGATCCTGCAGCACATTGGTCAGCGATGCGGCCGCGAAAACCGTGATTCCTTTATCAGAATCGGCGGCATGGGCGTGCAGCGCAACCAGGCACGCCGCTGCCGCAAGCCACGCGCATAGTGTTTTTTTAATCATCGGTTTTGCGCGAGCACGGGTTGCCCGCTATAGAGTTCGGGAAACGTCCGCCGGAAGTTTTCAATCTTCGGCAGATCGTTGAACGCGATGTAAGGCTGGGTTGGGTTGTGAATCAAATAGTCCTGGTGGTAGTTCTCAGCCGGGTAGAAGCCCTTGAGCAAGTCAACCTTGGTAACGATGGGGCGCGGAAACGAGTGTGCCTGGTCCAACTGGCTGATGTACGCCTCCGCGATGCGCTTCTGAGTATCGTCGGCATAGAAAATGGCGGAGCGATATTGCGTCCCGGTATCCGGGCCCTGACGGTTCAGTTGCGTCGGATCGTGAACGACCGAAAAGGCGATTTGCAGAATCTGGCCATAGGAAATCATTGCCGGATCGAAGGTGATCTTGACCGACTCCGCATGGCCGGTCGTGCCCGAACTGACGGTTTCGTACTGCGCAGTCGCCTTTTCGCCGCCCGCGTAGCCTGCAAGGACGTTCTTGACGCCCCGCACGTGCTGGTACACACCCTGAACCCCCCAGAAGCAGCCGCCCGAGAGCACGGCGGTCTGCAAGGGACCGGCGGATTTCGGGTTGTCGATCTTCGGAGGGGCAATGATCACGGGTGCTTCCGCGCCGAACAGCGGCGTACGCAGCAGCACCGCGCCGACCGCGACTGCACCTATCAGCGCAGCCAATCGCATTGGGGAAAACGATTTCCAAGAGACCATGCTTACTCTCCTTTACGCGCGCGCCGTGAAATGCAGCGCGACCGAATTCATGCAATAACGCAAGCCTGTGGGTTTCGGCCCATCGTCAAATACGTGGCCCAAATGCGCGTCGCAGCGCCGGCAAGAAATTGCGTCGCGAGTCATGCCCAGAGTCGTATCCGAGCTCTTGACGACGTTCAGGGCCGAGATCGGCTGCCAGAAGCTCGGCCAACCGGTGCCCGAATCGAACTTGGTTTTCGAGTCGTAGAGCGCCGTATCGCAACAAATGCAGTGATAAATGCCGTCCGCATGATTCTTATCGTATTCGCCGGTGAACGCCACCTCCGTTCCCGCCTGACGGGCGACCCGGTACGCCATCGGCGATAACTGAGCCTGCCACTGGGCGTCGGTTCTGACGAGCTTGGGAACACGCGTGACGCCCAAACTCTTGCCGGCAGGGGAGAAATTTTCGATGGAAACTTCGCTGCTCTGCATGGGTCCCGACAATGTTGCGGCGGCCGCCCTGCGAATCAAGGGGAGCGCCGACAATCCGGCGAGACCGACGACGAAATGACGACGATTTAGCGAAGACTTCATGATCTTTACCTCAGCCGAACGTAAATGAGTAGGCCTGGACTCCGGGATCCAGGAACTCGATGGTGAACACGTGCTCGCGGACGTCGCCCGTTTGCCGAATCAACTGATAGAGGCGCTGGCGATCGATGACGCCCGCGCCGTTCGAGTCCGTATCGGCGCCGTGGTCGGCAGCCGGAGCTGCGCCGTCCAGAGTCACCCGGTAGCGTACCGGCTTGCCCTCACTGCCGGGCCCCAGCACCAGGTGCAAATCCCTTGCGAAGAATCGAAAGACAATTTTTCCGGGGACTTTGCCCAATACCGCTTTTTCGGGATCCACATTCCATGACCCACCCAGCGCCCATTGATTCAATTTTAATTCACCGGGCGCCGTGTATGCGTGCAACTGATCTTGCGAGAACCCGCCCGGGGAGGCGAAATTTTCTCCCCGACGATAACCCACATAGGTCTCGGGCGATTGGTCGTGCGCCTCGTCGGCGGCCGCCTGCACTCCCGACGGTTTCTCTCTACCCATGCCGGCAGGCGGCAGATCCTTCTGCCCCGCCTCGGTCAACAGCTTGCGGATGATCTGTTCCGACTCATCGTAGTTGCCTTCACCGAAGTGATGCGCCCGGATGCGGCCCTGCGCATCGATAAAGTAATGCGCAGGCCAATACTGGTTGTTGAACGACTGCCAAATCGCGTAATCGTTATCGAGCGCCACAGGATAGGCGACCTTCAAGTCGGCAACTGCGCGGCGCACGTTGGCAGGATCCTTTTCAAAGGCAAACTCCGGAGCGTGGACCCCAATGACCACAAGCCCGTGGTCCTTGTATTTTTGATACCAAGACTCGACGAAGGGAAGCGCCCGCAAGCAATTGATGCACGAGTAGGTCCAGAAATCGACCACGACCACTTTTCCGCGCAAGCCGTCGGCGGTAAGCGGCGGCGAATTCAGCCAGAGCGTAGCGCCTGCGAATGACGGAATTTCGCCTTCCACCGGCAGATCCCCCACGGTCTTTGCAGCCGACATCGCCATGGCGTGACCGTCCCCCTTGCCGTTGCTCATCGCCATGTTCGAGTTATTCATCGCCATGTTCGAGTTATTCATCGCCATGGTTGAGTTGCTCATGGCCATGGTCGAATTGCTCATTGCCATCGATGCGCTTCCGCCGGGCGCTTGCGGATTGATCTTATCGATGAGCGACTGCTCGATGCTATTGGTGCCGTTGAGAGATAGACGAGTGAGCACCGTCGAATCCCATCCGAACACAATCGCGACGACAGCCAGCAGCACCGCAATGCCCAGGCCTCGCCTGATCCACTCGCCGGTACCGAGAGATTTTTTCAAGAAAGCGAAAACTCTTCCGCCGGCGAGCAGTGCCACTGCCAAAGAGGCCGCGGCTCCCGCGGCATAGGCGAACAGCAGCAACGTGGTGTGCGCGCTCGGCCCCGAAATCGCCGCACCCGTCAAAATGAGGCCCAAAATCGGCCCCGCACAAGGCGCCCACAGGAGTCCGGTGGCGACGCCGAGCAGCAATGAATTGAGCAGCGTGAACCGAGCCGTGCCTGCCGCACCGGGTTGCGCCAACCGATTGCCGAGCGCAACGAATGGCCGCGCCAGCCAGTC
>JGI12627J18819_10000628_pt1 | contig 11645 bp, 11 predicted proteins | sample TexAe_OM1H0_M2_FD_18819 | JGI IMG/M metagenome (IMG submission 18819)
CGAATTTCTTCAGCTCGGGATAGGTGTTGATTAGCTCTGGAGGAGCCTTCACGCGCTTGCCGCTCAGCATGGATTTCAATTCCAGAGCATTGGCGCCAGCGCGTGCCTCGTAATGATTGTTGGCAATGACGTACGTCGTATGCGCTTTTTCAGCTACCGCTTCGATCTTCTCTTTCCAGGCGCCGAGCTCGTTTTCACTGTAGAGGTAATTGTAGCGATCGTTGCGGTCGTCGCTGTTGAACCATTCCTTGTAGTTGCGCCCGTGCAGGCGGATGTAGCCCAAGGTTGACGTCACATGTTCGGTGGGGGCGAGCGAGCGCCCGAGTGTGGGCTGGTCGATATTGCAGAAGGCGACGTCGCTGCGCGCGAACGCGGCCAGCGTTTCGGGATTGTCCCAGCTATCGTGCCGCACTTCGACCACCCGCGGATACTCGATGAACTGGCGCAGCAGGCGTTCCAGATACTCGCGATTCAGGCTCGTGTTTTTGAACGACACTGGAAACTGGATCAGCAGCGCGCCCAACTTCCCTTCCCCAGCGAGCGCATCCAGACCCTCGCGCGCCTTGGCTTCGTCCTCATCGTTAGGACGAATCGAGGCCGCCGAAGTCGGCTCCATCACCGCCAGGGGCGAATGCGTGAAGGAGCGATGCAGCTTGGCGGTGAACATGAAGTTGGGATTGAATGTCACCTTGCGCAGCCAGATCTTGGCCAACTCCGGCCGTATATGGCCGTAAAAGGACGTATTGATTTCGACCACATCGAAGAAATGCGCCAGGTATTCGAGCGGATGGACCTTTTTACGCAGCACTTCGGGCGGGTAGAAGATGTGGTTCCAGTCCTTGTAGGACCATCCGGCAGTGCCGATGCGGATGTGAGACACGACTTGCATAGGAAAATGGCGAAGTCGGCGGGGAAGAGTCTGGTTTCGAGAGTAGCACAAACAGATGGGAGACCCCGGACCTCGCCCTCACGAATAGGCGTTGACACCGACAGGAGAACGGTACGTGAATCGCGCACTGCGGGCGCGGACAGCCCTGCTCCTTCCGCGAACGGGCACACTTCGCGGCCAAATGTGCACTATAGTCGGCGCCGGAAAAGGCAGCTGTCTGATGAAGTCAGAGCGGTCCCTTGGTCTATTTGAAGTACATCCACGCGGCGACGGCAATCAAAACAACCGCGAGGATCCAAAGGGAGGAATCACTCATTCCGGTTTTCTTGGCCATGGTGCAATCTTACCCCGGCGGATTGTTTCCGCGAAATGTTTAGGACATCAGGAACGCGTTGCCGGAACCAAACTAGTCTCCCCTTCGGAAACCCTTGGTTCGAGCGCCCTTTCGGGCGCAACTGCCAGACGCAACCTCTTCAGTAAAAGAGCAACCCGACCCAGTAGACGCCGCCCGGGTATGTGCCCGTCCGCGCAAAGCAGACGCCCACGGCTACGTTCTTGAGATTGCGGTCGCCGATGAGATGATTTGCGGCCGCGGGTAGCACCTCGGGATGCAGGTTGGTATAGCTGAGCACTAAGTAGCGCTGCGAGAGTGCGCGCATGGAGCGAGTCGCGAGGCGATCTTCTTCCGCCATGGAGCACGCGGCAGCGCGCAAATCAGCATCGGAGTGGCGCGTCAGACTGGGCAAATGAGCCGCCTGCCGGGCCCGCGTCACGGCGCTGACGATTGCCTCTTCCGTCTGTTCCGTGGAAAGCGCGGCTACGCTGTGGCCGAAGTCCTCTACTACGTACAGGTGCTCTCCGCTGCGAACCGCGGCGAAACCAGCTACGTTATAGCCGGCATTGAGAAGGTTCTCGCGGTGGGGAGCGGAGAGCATCAGGTGATAGTGTGCCTGATCCGCGCTCGAATCGAGGGCCACGTTCTCGCCGGCGCGATCCAGGTGCAAGTTGCTGGCGGCGGCGAGGCGATGAGGGAGGGAGGGCTCGCCACCGAATTGATGCGACAGTTCCCGTTGCCGGACCATCTCGGCAGCATGCGCACGGGCTGCCGAAAGCAGGCTCTGGTCAAATTGCAGGGGAGGGGCTCCGGTTTGTGCGCGGGCTTGATTGGCAAGGTCCAGGAGTCGCTGCTCGGCCTGGGGATCGTAATTCGGGGAGGGCTGGTAATCCGAGGCAGGGGGGGAACCCTTGGCGGCCGCCGGCTTGACTTTCGCCTGTTCCGGACCGGCCAGAGAGCCCAGAGCGAGCGCGACGGTGATCAGGACCCGCAGCATAGATTGTGCCTACGCATCAGCCCTGGGAGGGTTTCCGCTCGGCGCAAACTTCTGCTTTGCTTCACAGCCACTCTAGCCTCTAGAATCCCAGTCAGCTAATTACCAATGGCCCTCGATCTGTGGATCGCTGTACTTTTGGGTGCGCTGTTTGGCAGTGTGCTTGCTTGGCTCGGCCTGCGCCTGCGCTCGGCCAGCGCGGAAGCTCGCTTGTCATTGGGGGAGCGGGACTTAGCGGTGGCCCGCGCCGAGGTCGCCCGGCAGCAGGAAGCCATCGCGAGGCTGCGCGAACAGGCCGCTGGCCTGGAATCTACGCTGCAGCATGAACGGCAGGCTGCGGCAGAAAAATTGGATCTGGTCGATCGCGCCACAACGGAGTTGCGAGAGGCTTTTCAGGCGCTTGCCTCCGACGCGCTGCGCAGCAATAACCAGTCTTTTCTGCAACTGGCAAAAGCCAGTCTCGAAAAATTTCAGAGCGAGGCCAAGGGTGATCTGGAGTCGCGGCAGAAGGCCGTCGAGAACCTGGTCGCGCCCATCCGGGAATCGCTAGGCAAGGTAGACGTCCAGATCCAGCAAATGGAGAAAGAGCGTAGCCAGGCTTACGGCACACTGACCGAGCAGGTGCAATCGCTGATCGGCACACAGAAAGCGCTGCTGGCCGAGACCGGGAACCTGGTGAAAGCGCTGCGCACGCCCTCCGTCCGCGGACGCTGGGGAGAGATCCAGCTCAAGCGTGTGGTCGAAATCGCGGGCATGCAGTCGTATTGCGATTTCGACGAGCAGGTTACTGTCACAACGGCGGACGGGCGGCTGCGTCCGGATTTGATTGTGAAGCTGCCGGGCGGCAAACACGTGGTCGTCGACGCGAAAACGCCTCTGCAGCAATACCTGGAAGCCGTCGAGGCCACCGACGAGGAAGTGCGGCGTGTGAAGCTGTGTGAGCATGCGCGGCAGGTGCGCGATCATATGCGTGCGCTGGCGTCGAAATCGTACTGGGAGCAGTTTGAATCCACACCGGAGTTTGTGGTGATGTTCTTGCCGGGTGAGACTTTCTTCAGCGCGGCTTTGGAACAGGATCCAGGGTTGATCGAGCAGGGCGTGAGCCAGCGCGTGATTGTTGCTTCGCCCACTACGCTGATTGCGTTGCTGAAGGCGGTCGCCTACGGGTGGAACCAGGAAAAGCTGGCGCGCAATGCGCAGCAGATCAGCGCGCTCGGGAAAGAATTGCACGACCGGCTGCGCAGCATGTCAGTGCACATGGACAACCTGCGGCGGGGGCTGGATCGGGCTGTCGAAGCGTACAACAAGGCTGCCGGATCGATGGAGAGCCGCGTGATGGTGACCGCCCGCAAGTTCCCAGAGCTGGGTGCGGCCATCACCGAAGAAATTCCGGAACTCGACCAGATCGAAACCACCACGCGCACGCTCTCACTGGATTGGGGCGAGGAGGTCACCGCAGAGCTGCCACTCGCGCCGCCTGAGTCGGAGAAGACCGAGTAACTTCTCTGGCAAAAACCAACGGCAACCACTAAGGACACGAAGGTAGCACGAAGGGTTAAAGGCAGCTCTTAGGGCCTTCGTTTAGAGGCACTTCTACGTGTAGGGTTGGGTTTCCTTCGGGCATCTTCGTATTGCTTGGTATCCTTCGTGGCGATCTCTTAGACGATTTCGAACGCTGTTAGACCTAGCTGGCGCGTTCGTCCACGAGTGCGTTTTTCCCGCGAGGCCGCGCATTCGGCGAGACTTCCCAGATGCCATCGAACTTCACAAAGTAAGGCTCGACCGAGATGTCCGGAAAGTTCTGCGTCAGCAATTGCGCAGCCCGATGCAGTTCGATGCGATGGTGCTCGGCTTCGGCGGCGCGGTCGCCCTTAAAGTGCGCCAGACCGCCATAGGTGGCGCAGTCGGAGTGGCTCATCACCAGCACGCGCTTGGTCTGGTGAAGCCGGATCGACATGCGCACCTGCTCGAGGATGAAGTCCTGCTCGAAGTCGTTGCGCGGCGAAGCCAGCGTCTTGGCGCCGCCAGCGACGATGATCATGTCCGGGCGCTCGATGTTCTGCTTGCGCAGAAACTTGCGTACCGCCTGACTGATGCGGGCGTCGAAGCAGCAGAGAACGGCGGCATCGGCAATGTAGGGATCGGCGGGGGAGTCGAAATGGAAGATCTTGCGCATGACCCTCAATTGTATCCAAAGGCAGGGCTAGACCACTTGACAGACCACTTGGCGCGCGTGCGTGCTCCCACAAACAAGGCAACAGCACTTACACAAGTGCGATCTAGGGCAAACTTGATTGCGTTATGCCCCCCGTTTCGCCTTCAACTCGCCCAGCAACTGCTCGATGCGGTCTTCCTTTTCGAGCGCGGCCAGACGGTCTTCGACGTCGTCGACGGCGATCTCAGCCTTAGCCTGGCTGACGGCTTCCTCGCGCACGACTTTGCGTTTCATGCGATCGAACGCCGCGGCTTTCGAGCCCTCGCCGATGTGGATCTTGGCGTCGCTGGCCTTGCCGACGGCACGGGCGCGGCGATGCTGCGCGAGCAACAGGTCGGCCCTGGCGTTCGCTTCGGCGAGCTTCTGATCGAGTTGGCGCAGCGCGGTCTTCAGGTTCTCGACCTGGGCTTTCTGATCGGTCACCTGCTGCGCGAAACTCGAACTCAAGTCACGATAGCTCTCGACCCGCTGTAGGGCGGCACGGGCAAGGTCGTCCTGCTTCTTGTCGACCGCCAGCTCGGCCTTGCGCATCCATTCCGCCACCTTGTCCTCGTTTTCTTTCTGCTTCTTCTCAAGCAGATGCTGGTCGGCGATGGCGATGGCCACCTGCGTCTTCACCTGTAGAAGCTGGTTTTGCATGTCAAGGATGACTTGCTTGATCATTTTTTCGGGGTCCTCGGCCTTGTCGATCAGGTCGTTGAGATTCGCCCGGACCAGAGTGGAAACGCGTTCCAGTAATGCCATAAAGCACCTCACAAAGATCTGCTATTAGCTACTAGCCACTGGCTATTAGCTTTTGTTCTCAGTTCTCGGTTCTCAGTACCAGCTCGTAGCTCATCGTCCATAGCTCGTAGTTTTGAGCCCGGTGTGCTCTCTCGCTTCGCAGCCAGGACATTTCTTGCGGCCGAGGGAAGCTCCGGCCGCAATGCCGACGAAGATTCCAGCAATCAGCCAGACCGCGACGTGACCGGAAAGAATTGCGGCCAGCGTTCCGATCGCAATTCCGATCACGATGCTCAGGCCCAGCGGAGCCTTCGAGTTTGTGGATGTTGCGGTCATGGTCGCTACTCCTTTGCAGTTGTGCCTTCCGTGGTGGAGATGACGGGCGCGGACCCTTCGGCCANGCTCAGGGCAGGCAGCCCGTCGCTCCACCGACTTCGTGTTGCGAGGGCAAGATGCCCTCGTGACAGCCGACGGGACGCCGGCGCTACTTACCGTTGGCCGGCTTCTCTGCCTTGTCTCCGATCTGCCGCACTTTGCCGAGCAGCTCGCGGATGTCCATGCCCGAAAGCGTCTCGAACAAGGCGGGCACCTGCGCGGCCATCTTGGTCAGGTCGCCGGTGATTTTGTTCAGGCCGGCAGAGTCGCCGTTGCCGGTCGAGACCACGGTGATCTTGTCGACGTTCGCCAGCGGGCTGGCCAGCGCCTTCACCACTTCCGGCAAGCCGGTCAGCAACTTGTCGATGACCGCGGCCTGGTTGTACTCCTGATACGCCTCGGCCTTGACGTTCATTGCCTTCGCCTCGGCCTCACCTTTTTTGAAGATGATCTCGGCTTCGGCCTCACCCTGCTGGCGAATCGAGGAAGCGTGACCTTCGGCTTCTGCCATCAACCGCTGCTTCTCGGCCTCGGCGAGCGTCTCGATGCGTTGACGCTCGATTTCGGCCTGCTTCAGCACGGTCGCAATGAGTTCTTTCTCACGGCGATTGATCTCCGCCTCCTGCACCTTGACCTGGCCTTCTTTTTCGACCTGCTGCACGCGCACGCTCTCGGCAATCACCTGCTGCTGCATGACATTGGCCTGAATGTCATAGGCCTTGTCGGCTTGCGCCTGCTGCTTCTTTGTGACCTCAAGGTATTGCGCTTTCTTCACTTCGAGGTCGCGCTGGGCTTCCGCCTGTTTGGCGAGCGACAGCGTTTCAGCGAGCACGCGCTCCTGGTCGGCCTGAGCCTTGGCGACAGCGGACTCGCGCTGTGCCAGGGCACGCTTGATGGCCGTGTCGCGCTCTGCCTCAGCGGTGGCAACGTCAGCGTCACGCTTGATTCGCGCCACATCCGGCTTGCCCATGTTCGCGATGTACTCGTTCTTGTCGCGCACTTCCTTGATGGTGAAGGAAATCACTTCGAGCCCCATCTTGTTCATGTCATCGGCGCAGGTGGCGCGCATGCGGTCGCCGACCATTTCGGGCTGTTTCACGATCTCTTCCACCGTGAGTTGGCCGATGATGCCGCGCAGGTGGCCTTCCATCACCAGCCGGATCAGGCCTTCGCGCTCCTGGTCGGTCTTGGTGAGGAACTGCTCGGCGGCGGTGAGGATCGATTCGCGGTCGGACTTCACCTTGATCTGGGCCACCGCTTCCACGGTCACCGCGACGCCTTGCTTGGTGTAGAGATCCTGCTGTGGCGCCACATCGAACGACATCAGTTCGAGCGAAAGATCGCGGCAGTTCTCGATCATTGGGAAAATGATCGTGCCGTGTCCCTGCACCACGCGGGTGCCTCGAAATCCGTAGACGATGAGCGCTTCATGTGGGCCGGCTTTGCGATAAAGCCGGGCTAACATGCTCATCAGCAGCATCAGGGCTAAAACCCCAAGACCGATGATGACCCACGCTTCAACTGGTAACCCTAACGACGACATATCGCCTCCTCTCACAATTCGAACCGAACTGTAAGACCGTTATGAATGCGGATACTGCTTCATCGCGTCCAGGTCGCGCACCGTGCGCTCTGGATCATTCGTTCCCAGAAAAACTTCGCCTTCGAGCGTGGTGATGTGCACCACGTTGTTGCACCAGACATACGCACGCGTGTTTTTGCCAAGACCGCGAATGCCGTAGCCACGCAGCGCCATCCACTTCTCCGGACGATATTTTGCGATCTGTGACAGTGGGATCGAGCGCAGGCGCAGGCCGAGCGTGCTGATCTCAAGCCCGGCAGGCGTGAATCGATAATGAAAACCATCCCAGGCATGCGCCGCGATCAGCAGAAACAGCGCTCCGATGAGACTCATCGCGACTCGGACTCCGGTCGCGGAAATCGCAAATGCTATGGCGAACTCGAGCGCCGCCAAGCCGAGGAACAGAATCGAGAAGCCCTTGGCATCGTGAGTTTCTTCTGCAAGGATCTGGCCGGCGAGAAGAGCTTTCCCGCGCTGGGCGCGCATGTAGATGACCACGAACAGCGCGATCGCGAGTGGCAGAGCCAGCATGAGCGGCGCGACCGTAACCGGATTTCCCGTGAGGTTATGCTCGATGATGCTGTTGTTCACATAGAACGTGAACCCGGCCATGAAATAGAAAAATCCCAGCAACGCAAACCAGGCCGCATCGGGATCGGCTTTCTGCTTCAGAAGAACCAGCGCGATCACGGTGAAGATCAGCAGCACGAAGGCGGCGAAGCCCAGTCCGAAATAGAGCGCGGTCACGCGCGGCATCCAGCCGTTAGCCTGGCCGCTCGCGTTGAAATGAGTTGCCATCCGCGCAGGAAGTTGGTCCCAGACCTGCGCATAGCGCAAGGCGGTAAGCGGCAGGACCAGCAACATCAATTCGATCAGGATGGCGAACAGTTTGCGCTTCATAGTGCCTCAGGGCCTAAAACCCCATTGCTTTTTTGCCGCTCGAGCCGCGCCAACANGCGCTCGGTTTTTCGTTCCGTCACGGCACGCCTGAACAGCTTGCGGAAAAACGCGAGATTGGTAGCGCCGGCATCCTGCCCGCTGTCTAGGGGGCGTCCCGCCCTCGGAATTAGCCGGCGAGACGCCGGCGCTACCTTGTTGCGTTCGGCCCGACGAAGGGCGAGACACCCGTCTCTCCATTGCTCGAGGGGGCCCGTCTCCCCGTTCTTTAGGGCGCCGACTTTGTCGATGCCTCTTCCTCACCCGACAACTCCGTCCACAGCCGCACGTAGGCGATGCCTTTTTCGTATCGCGTGACGACTACCTCCGATCCTTTCTCGACCGCAATTCCCTGCTCACTACGGGCGCCGCAGGTTCTGCGCGTGCCGGCTTGCGAGTAAATAATTTCCCCGGTGCCGCCTTCGCGAATCGGGATCGAAGTGCGGCCCAGCACGCCAACCATCTCGTAGTCGGCGGGATCCATATTCTCTTCCTCCGAGGTCAGCACCTTGCTGAGAAACAGAAACACGATGCCTCCGCCAGCCAGGCCGCTGATCAGGGCAATGCCAAGGCCCATCACGAACCACAGGCGCGAATAGCGCGTCAGCAGGTAGCCGGTCCCGCCGAACCATGCCAGGAACGCCGTGAACGTGACGAAGTTGAACGGCGAAATCGACAAATCTGTGGCGGCGCGCACGGGTCCCCCGGCTGCTGCGGCGGACACCGGATGTCCGGCTACGGCCGGGGCATGGGCTCCCACTGCGTGTCCGCCGCCAACCTGGACATGTCCGCTGACCGGAATATGTCCGGCGCCGTGCGGCAGGTGCGGCAGATGAAAGCGCCAGCGCGAGCCTCCGCCCAGAAACGAAATTGCGCTGAAGGCAAAGCCGACCGCAAAACAAACCAGATAAAAGTTCGCCCAGGTCACTGGATTCGCCTCCCTTCCACTGCTTTCCGGCTGCGATGGTTGCGGGCCGCGTTGGGATCGAGCGCCTCGAGCAGACGCTCGGCCAGACCGGGCGTATCGAGAATCGCGCCCAGCAACAGAAAACAACTGCGCGTGTCCTTGTGGCGCGCGCACTGGATGAGCACGTTGCTCACCTCGCGATCGCCCACGAAGCGCTCCGACCCCTGCAACAGCCAGACGTCGAGCTTCCCTTCCGTGGTGCGCAGATCGCTGGTCAGCTCGGTGTGATAGCCCTCCGGATCATCCACCAGAAAACCGGGATGCACCTTGAAGAACTTGGCCAGCAGCGTGCGCGAGGACTGCGTCATGTGACGGCGCGAGCCGCGCTCGATCTGCGACAGGTAGGACTGGCTGATGCTCGTGCCGAGTTCCTGCTTCACCGCGCGCACGATCTCCTGCTGGGTCATCGGACGGCCGAATTCCCGGAGGGAGCCTTCGACCTCGCGCAGATAGCGGATTTTTTCGCCGAGTGTCATATGTCAAATCGCCATATATATATTGCAATTTGCAATGTATGTCAAGGCGCCGATTCGGCTTGTTTGCAGAGAGATAGAGGGAAGAAGTTTCAATATTTCAGAATTTCACGGTTTCGAAGCGAAGCGTCTTGGAGCGCCGAGTGTCGCGAGGGATGAGCCCAAGAAACACAAAGAACGGCGCGATTCTGCGTAATGGATGGACTTGAACTCCCGGGTGTGACCATCAACCTAGCGCAGGCACAAGGAATTCGCTAATTAAAGGTATGCCCGATTTCGTCATCCAGTTGCACGCGGACGAGTACCACGATTTTGCGCGCTACTTGCGGGCGATGGATTACCGCCCAATCGTGTTGCGCACCTCCGGGCGGCGATTCCACAGCGTCGTACAGATCCTCGGCCAATACGCTTTCGGATGTATACAGTTGATCGCACGTTTGCGCGAGCTGCGAGAGGCGCGAACACTGGTGGTATTCAGTCATTTCGCGCTGGTCGTGAAGCTGCTGGCGCGCTGCGGGCTGGTCAGGTACGGGCGACTGTTCTGCTTCGGGTTCTTTCTGCACGATCCGCGCTGGTTTCGGATTTTTCGCTGGCTGGTGCGGCTCGATGGAGAGAACGATCATTACATCGTATTCAGCGAACCGGAGGTGGAATTGTACTGCACGGAGCTCGGCGTCGCGGCGGCGAGACTGCATTTTGTACCGCTGGGTGACTGGCGGCAGATGCGGGTGAACTCCGGAATGCTAAAAGCGGTGTGCGGGGACTACTACTTTGCAGGAGGCCGCAGCAATCGCGAGTATCGAGCGCTAGTTGAGGCGTTCCGCTCCCTGACCGCAAAGTTGGTGATCGTATGCTCGAAAGAGAATCTGGAAGAACTGCAGGAGGCGAGTCTGCCTGGCAACGTGAAGGTGGAATGCGATGTGCCGGTCGTGATTTTCGATCGCTATGTGCGCGAAGCGAAGGCTGGCATTCTCGCGCTGCGCTACGACAGGGGCTCGTCGGGCCAGAGCGTGGCTTTGACCTTGATGCGCAATGCAAAATGCATTCTGGCAACCCCCGGGGCCGGGTTGCAGGAATATGTGGAGGAGGGTGTGTCGGGCTTCTGGATGAAAGACCTGTCTCGCGATCTGCCCGCGTACATTCGCCGGCTGGAGGAGCAGCCGGAGCTGGCAGAAGTAATGGGGCGAGCGGGCAGAGAGCGATACGAGCGGCGATTCTCGGTTGGCGTCGCCACGGCAGCCTTTGAGAATGTGCTGGCGTCGGTGCCGTGCACAACTGAATTGCTGCGCGAAGAGATGGCACTGCCGGCGGCAAAGTAAAACGTGCGCGCTAGGGGTTTTCCAACACTTCGAAGTGCTCGACACGGGGGCCGCGGTCCAGCAGGAACTTATCGTCCTCGGGATAGTAGACAGCTTTCTCGTAGTCCGGTCCGGCAAACGCTTTGATCGCGTCCCAGGAATCCCAGAGAGTGAGCAGCAGGAATTCGCACTTGCCGTCGCCGAACCGGCGCAGCGTGTGCACGCCACGATTGCCGGGAGTCTCGGCGTATTCTTTCAGGCCGGTCTTTTGCAGGTATTCGTAGTAGGTGTCTTTATCGGATTCGCTAACCGTGCCGCGCCAGATGCGTGCAATCATCGGGATTCTCCTTGCTGGTTTACTTTTAGACGCGGTGCTGGCAGGAGAAGCAGCAAAAATTGTGCCGGGAAGGCGGAAGCAGTTCGTCTTGAGCGGGAAGAGTGTTTGCCGCGTCGATGGAAGATTTTCACCGAGAAGGCCGCGAAGAGGACGTAAAGTGCACGAGGAGAAACTTCAACTGCAGAGAGCGTGGAAACAAAGCTTTTTCACCACAGAGGCACAGCGACACAGAGGAAGGCAGAGAGAGAGAGAGCCACCAGGGGCAAAAACAATTGCAAAGGTCGCCAGAAACTTTCTATCGAGCTTCCTAGCGACCTTCGCGTTGAATTGGCGAACTTCGTGTTTAAGCGCTTTGTGGTTTTACTGTCTGCGGCCGTTGTGCTTCTTGTTGTAGATCTGGTTCGATACGTGGTTCTGCTGGCGATTGACCTGGGCGCGCTCCTGCGGAGTCAGCGTGCCGCCGTTGGCGGTGCGGTCGTTGCGGACTTCGCGGTTGATGCCGGCTTCCTTGCGCTCGAGATT
>JGI12627J18819_10000629_pt1 | contig 11641 bp, 7 predicted proteins | sample TexAe_OM1H0_M2_FD_18819 | JGI IMG/M metagenome (IMG submission 18819)
GCAGGCGGTGGTGATCGCCCGCGAGGACCGTCCCGGCGACAAGCGCCTGGTGGGTTATGTCACCGGCACCGCCGACCCGGCCGAAATACGCAACGCGCTGGCCGAGCGGCTGCCGGCCTATATGGTGCCGGCGGCGGTGGTGGTGATCGACGCGCTGCCGCTGACCCCCAACGGCAAGCTCGACACCCGGGCCCTGCCGGCACCCGAATACACCGCTGGTCGGTATCGCGCCCCGGCCGACGCGGTCGAGGAGGTCCTGGCCGGCATCTACGCCCAGGTGCTGGGGCTCGAGCGGGTCGGGGTGGATGACTCGTTTTTCGAGCTGGGTGGCGATTCGCTGTCGGCGATGCGCCTGATCGCCGCGATCAACACCAGCCTGGACGCCGACCTCGCGGTCCGCACCTTGTTCCACGCACCGTCGGTTGGAAGCTTGAGACAGCAGTTGGGCAGACATGCAAGCGAGGTAGAAGTAGTCCCTGTTGAGGTCCTCAAGGAGGGTACCGGCGTTCCACTGTTCTGCATTCATCCCGGGAGCGGAGTGAGTTGGCCGTATCAGGCACTTGGTAATTACTTGGACTGCCCGATCATTGGAATTCAACGAATCTGGCAGGGCGAAGAAGCTGAACCTCGGTCAATTCGCGATATGGCGAAAAACTATGCCGACAGAATCCAGGGGGTTTATCCTACCGGGCCCTATAACCTTCTCGGCTGGTCTTTTGGAGGCGTCGTCGCGCATGAACTCGCCATCGAGCTCCAGCGACGCGGATGCGTAATCGCACGCCTTATCCTTCTCGACGCTCAACCCAGTATCGACAGCAACGTCACCTTACCAAACCATGCTTTAGTCGAGAACCAGGTGCTGGAACAAGTCTTGCGGTTCTATCGTGTAGATATTCCAGAACAGGATGGTCCGCTTACCTACCAGCAGGTGGAAGAACTAGTCCGCGAACGAGGAGCCGTAGAATTTTCTCAATACAAGCAGCTTTTCGATTTGGGTGTTCAAAATCTTAATAGTAGTTTTGCGCTGCATCGAGCTCACGAACCCGGTGTTTTCGATGGTGATGTAATCATCTTTTCTGCTTTGCCTGATAAGAGGGTTTCGAGTTCGCCTCCTCTGGAAAGTTGGCGGCCTTATGTTGTCGGCCACATTACAGAGCACTCGATCGACTGCAGACATGAAGACATGTTGACTTCCGAATCGCTCAGTCTGTATGGCCAACAACTCAAATTTTCATTGAAAGCTTAAGGTGGCGTTGTGGTGAGAGAAATTCCCGGGCGCGCCTGGGCGCACCCCGTATGCCCTCGTGCTGGCATTTGGGTCAGGTCTCGAGACCCTGTGTCATGTCTTTTCTGAAAGAAGGTGATGCTGAACCGCTCCGATATTTGGCGGTCGCGCGATTCGCTCTGTCTTCAGAGGTACGAAGACTCGTTCTCGTGTACTGGCCAGTCGATGCGCGGCTTCCTGCTCAACGGTCCAAATGGCTAGTGTCCTAGGGAGTTTCTGATGCACCATGTTTTTACCGATCTCGTCCAGAAGTACTACGCGGACGTCGATAAGGGCGATGTTGAGGGGGTTGTCGCACTCTTCGAAGTTGACGCCGAGTACTCTCGACCCGGCTATGCGCATATGAGCGGAAGAGAGGCGATCAGGTCCTTCTACGTAGATGACCGCATCATCGAGTCGGGTGTGCACAACGTCGAGTCGATCGTTTCTGATCCTGGAACAGTCGCGGTCGAAGGTAGCTTCAAAGGCACCGTGCGGGGGGGAAGGGAGGCCGAAGTAAAATTTGCCGACTTCTTCTGGCCTGGTCCAAACGGGCTTATAAAGAAACGGCGCACCTATTTCTATGCGCCGCTAGTTTAAGATCCGACTGGTCTTGCCAAGGGGTAGCAGAATGTCGACAAATCAGGAAGCAGAGCTTGTTTCCGGGGCTTTTCGGATCGATGTTTCCCGATCACGACTATCGGATGGTGAGCGGGCTAAGATCTTGGCGGACCCCGGGTTCGGCCGCTTTTTCTCCGACCATATGTCCATCATTTACTGGGATACGAATACAGGTTGGCACGGTGCTTGTATCACCGAGCTTAGACCGTTCTCCCTTCATCCGGGATGCGTTGCGCTCCACTATGCTCAGGGTGTCTTTGAGGGCTTGAAAGCTTATGGTCGGCCAGACGGGAGCGTTTGGCTGTTCAGACCGCTGCTCAATGCTCGTCGCTTCCGCCAATCAGCTGCCAGGTTGGCACTTCCACAGTTGAGCGACGACCTGTTCCTGTCGAGCCTGATTTCACTTGTGCAAGTGGATCGTGCGTGGGTTCCGACCGATGATCGTGAATGCAGTTTGTATCTTAGACCATTCATGTTCGGTGCAGAGGTGGGACTCGCGGTCCGGCCAAGTCAGCGTGTCACCTATGCGGTTATCGCGAGCCCAGCAGCGCCATACTTTCCAGGTGGGATAAACGGAATGTGGCTATGGGTAGGAAAGTATCCTCGCGCCTGGCAGGGTGGTACAGGAAGCGCCAAATTCGGCGGCAACTACTCGTCAAATCTTTTGCCGGAAAGTGAAGCTGGGACGCATGGCTGCGATCTTGTTTTGTACCTCGACAATGATGGCTATGTCCAGGAATCCGGCACCATGAACTTATTTGCCATAACGTCTGAGGGCGAGCTCATCACTCCCGGCCTGGGAACAATTCTAGACGGGGTGACACGAGCGAGTATTCTTTCGCTGGCGACCGTCCATGGGCTGACGCCAGTCGAACGCAAATTCTCGTTCGACGAATTAAAAAGATACTGCATTTCTGGCAAGATTCACGAGATCTTCGCAGTGGGGACCGCGGCAGTGGTGAACCCAATTATTGGAATCAAGGGCCCGGACTGTGAATTTACCGTGTCCGACGGATTGCCAGGGCGACAGAGCCTAGCACTGCGCGACCACCTCCTCGACATTCAATACGGTCGGCGACCCGATCCGTTTGACTGGATGGTTGAGATCCCTTTGCCGTAGGGGTGCAGGCTCAATCGAGCTCAGGGCACCCTTCGAGAGTTCCCTACCAAAGCGGATCGATCTCCCGCAACGCGGACGCCCGCTGTTGCGACGCACCTATTTTCGGAGGCCGCCGCCGAGATCGCCGTCAGCAAAGACGACTGCGAGNGCCTATCGCGTGTCCTACCCGGTGCTGGCCAGACGGTCCGCGAGCGGTCCAGCCAACTTTGCGAGAAGGGCGGTGCCGTAAAGTAATTCGGTGGTTTCGGCCAAAGGCGCCGACCATGCAGACGTCCCTACGCTCCACACCCGGGGCACCAACCCGTGGTCACGGTGGTCTCTATGGCGTACTCGGCCTCCCCGTCGTGCTCGGACACTGCCAACACGGCCATGCCTTCCGGCCCAAGCAACGCCGTGGCACTGCTGTTGTTGTTGACTTGCGGCCCTTCCTGTTCGCGTTTGCTCACACCACGAATCGTGAGGCCCGTGCCCGCTCTCAGACCCGGCCAGTCAACGGTGTCGACGTACCGGCACCACGGTTGTTTGCGAAGCCCGCCATATGTCTAGCTGTCCGCGCGTCAGCGGGAGCGTCCGGTCATCAAGTTCCATCGGACTGCCCGAACCCACAGGGTTACGTATCAAAACCTCGGCCATGTTCCAGCCTCTGGCGCAGACTCTTCGGCCGTATATCGGTCCAGTTTTGTTCGATGTACTCCAGACACGCAGCGCGGTCCGCTTCGCCGTAAACCACCTGCCAGCCGGCTGGAACGTCGGCGAAGGCCGGCCACAGGCTGTGTTGTTCCTCGTTGTTGACCAAGACGAAAAAACTGCCATTGTCGTCGTCAAACGGATTGACGCTCATCGGTTCTCCAGACCGTCTGGTTGACATGAGTTTGGGCAAAACATACCGGAGGCCAACAAGATCGGTCCGATTTTCGACGAAGCGGCGATACCGTGCTTTTACGCACGTGGGATGCACTACGATCCATATCACGTCGGGAAAGAGCCGATATGGAGGTCGCCAGCATGGTTCACTCGTCAAGATCGAGTCACGTTCGCCGAGGCGCCGCTCGCTTACGGTGACCGCCGCACGGCTAGCCTGCGACGCCCACCGCATTCGAGGTGCCGCCGCATGGCGTGTCGCGGCCGATCTGTACTTGCATGTTCGAGCGGATGACTTCGCGCCGGGTATGGAACCGGTGAGGGGGATTTGCGATTTTCCGGGTTCTGAGGCGGCTGTGGATACTGCTGATCATCCTGGTGGTGATCGGTGCTGGAGGATTCGCTGTGTGGCGGCTGCACGGCATCTTCGGCTCTGAGAAGCGCCCCTCGTATGCCGACAGCAAAATCAACGAAGCCAAACCTTTCGACCCCAAGCAGCTGACGTACCAAGTCTTCGGCCCACCAGGCACCGTGGCCAACATCAGCTATTTCGACGTCGATGGTGACCCGCAGCAAGTTAAGGGAGCAAGCCTGCCGTGGTCGTTGAATTTCGCGATCACCCAGGCGGCGGTCGCGGGGAATGTCGTCGCACAGGGCGATAGTGACAGTATTGGCTGCCGCATCGTGGTGGACGGTGAAGTCAAAGCCGAACGAATATCGAACGAAGTGCACGCCTTTACCTTCTGCCAGCTGAAGGCCGCATGAGCGACGAACACATCGGCGACGAACATACCGCGTTACCATTCGTAGCGCGGACGATCCGTCGATTTTCGATTCTTATCATCTTGGCGTGGTTGGCGATCAACGTCTTGATGGGTATCGGCGTTCCCCCACTGGAGCAGGTCGCGAAAGAGCATTCAGTATCGCTGAGTCCCATAGACGCACCGTCGTTCAAGGCGATGACGCGCATGGGTGCGGATTTCAAGGAATCTAATTCCGACAGTGTGGCGATGATCGTCTTGGAGGGTCAGCAACCCCTCGGCGACGATGCCCACAGGTTCTACGATCGTTTGATTCGTCAATTGGCAGACGATCCCAAGCACGTGCAGCACATCCAGAATTTCTGGGGGGATCCACTCACGGCGGCCGCCGCGCAAAGCGCCGATGGTAAGGCCGCGTATGTTCAAATGAGCCTCGCCGGTAACCTAAGCCAGGACTTGGCGAACGANTCGGTGCAAGCCGTCCAGGACATCGTGAACCGGACCACAGCCCCGCCCGGAGTCAAGGCATATATCACCGGGCCGGCGCCTTTCGCGGCCGATATGGTCAACAGTGGCAACAGGACGGTCGCTAGAATCACGGCGGTAAGCGTCGCAGTGATCTTCATTATGTTGTTTCTCGTCTTCCGTTCGGTTATCACAGTAATTCTTTTGTTGCTGATGGTCGGCATAGAATTGCAGGTGGCCCGAGGGATCGTCGCGTTTCTCGGCGATCAACAAATTGTTGGTCTTACTACCTACGCCGTTAGTCTGCTGGCATCCATCGGACTCGCGGCTGGAACGGACTACGGGATATTCTTCTTTGGACGGTATCAAGAGGCGCGTCAGGCCGGCGAGGATCGGGAAACGGCCTACTACACTACATACCGCGGGGTCGCTAAGGTTGTCTTGGCTTCCGGATTGACTATCGCCGGAGCGGTTTTCTGTCTGAGCTTTACCCGACTGCCCTATTTTCAACCTCTGGGCGTCCCTTGCGCGGTGGGCATATTGGTCGCAGTCGCGGTCGCGCTTACGCTGGTTCCGGCAGTTCTTACTGTCGGAAGCCGTTTCGGTCTGTTCGAGCCCAAGCGGAAGATCAGCGCACGCGGATGGCGGCGGGTAGGCACCGCGATCGTTCGGTGGCCCGCGCCCATTCTCGCCGCGGCGTGCGCGGTCGCGCTGATAGGACTACTGACACTGCCGGGATACAAACCCAGTTACAACGACCAGAGGTATATCCCAAAAGACATCCCCGCCAGTCAGGGGTATGCGGCCGCAGAGCGACATTTTACCCAGTCGAGAATGATGATGCCCGACATTCTATTGGTCGAGGCCGATCAGGATATGCGCAACCCGGCGGATTTTCTGGTGTTGAACAAACTAGCCAAGGGCGTCTTCGCCGTTCCGGGCATTTCCATGGTGCAGGCCATAACTCGGCCCGAGGGGACCCAGATCGAGCATACGTCGATACCGTCCATGCTCAGCATGTCGCAGGCCGGCCAGCTGCAAAATTTGCAGTTTCTGAAAGACCGCATGAACGACTTGGTCACGCAGGCCGACAAGCTGGCGACAACGATCAACCTAATGCAGCGCATGTATGACCTGATACAACAACTCACCAACACGACTCATCGCACGATTACTGCAACGAAGGAAATCAACGCCATCACCGATGAATTGCGGGATCACATCGCGGATTTCGAGGATTTCTGGCGGCCAATTCGCAGCTACTTCTATTGGGAAAAGCACTGCTACGACATTCCCATCTGCTGGTCCCTGAGATCCATATGGGACACATTCGACGGTGTTGACGAGATTAGCGATAAGATGCAAAGTCTCGTCAAAGACCTCGATCAGCTAGATGTGCTCATGCCGCAAATGGCCATCCAGTTCCCGCCGATGATCGCGACCATGCAGAGCATGCGGACCATGATGCTAACGATGCACAGCACCATGTCAGGGATGTTCGACCAAATGGAGAACTCGAGCGATAACGCGACAGCCATGGGAAAGGCTTTCGACACCGCCAAAAACGACGATTCTTTCTACCTGCCGCCAGAAGTTTTCAAGAACAAAGACTTCCGACGAGTCATGAATGTATTCTTTTCGCCGGACGGGAAAGCCGTCCGTATGCTCATCTTACAAAGCGGCGATCCTGCCACGGCCGAGGGCATCTCACGGGTTGAGGCGATAAATATCGCGGCCGAGGAGGCGCTCAAGGGGACTCCGTTAGAAGACGCCAAGATCTACCTCGCCGGCTCTGCAGCGACTGTGAAAGACCTCGTGGACGGCTCCAAATACGATCTCTTAATCGCAGGAATCGCGGCACTCTGCCTTATTTTCCTCATCATGCTGATCGTGACGCGAAGTTTTGTGGCCGCCTTGGTTATCGTGGGTACGGTAGCGCTTTCGCTGGGCGCGTCTTACGGGCTCTCAGTGCTCGTCTGGCAGTATATTTTGGGCATACAAATGAACTTTGCGGTGCTCGCGATGTCCGTGATCATCCTTTTGGCGGTGGGGTCTGACTACAATTTGCTGCTGGTCTCGCGGATGAAAGAGGAGATACGTGCCGGAATAAACACGGGCATCATCCGCGCGATGGGCGGTACCGGCAAAGTGGTGACATCCGCCGGCCTGGTGTTCGCCTTCACCATGATGTCCATGCTGGCCAGCGCCCTGGTCGTGATCGGTCAGGTGGGAACGACCATCGGCCTCGGTCTGCTGTTCGACACGCTGGTCGTCCGCGCGTTTATGACACCATCCATCGCCGCGCTGCTAGGACGCTGGTTCTGGTGGCCGCAACAAGTGCGGCCCCGTCCCGCCAGCGCCCTACTTCGGCCGTTAGCACCCCGGCCGGTGGCTCGTTCCTTGTTCCTGAGACAGTGAACGTACACGCGTTTACCTTCTGCCTGTTGAAGGCCGCATGAGCACCGAACGCCCCCAGCCGCCCTTCATGGCACCGACAATCCGCAGGTTTTCCCTGTTCGTCATCCTGGCCTGGGTCGCGCTGGTGCTGATTGTGACGCTGGCAGTTCCATCGCTCGAGCGGGTCGGGCAAGAGCATTCGGTACCGATGAGTCCCAAAGACGCACCGTCGGTGCAGGCCATGATGCGCATGGGCAAGGACTTCAAAGAATCAGATTCGGACAGTTTCGCGATGATCGTGCTAGAGGGGCAACAGCCGCTCGGGGACGATGCTCACAAATACTATGCCGGATTGGTTCGTGAGTTANGAGACGATTCGAAGCATGTGCAGCATGTGCAGGATTTATGGGGAGATCGACTCACGGCGGCGGGCGCGCAAAGCAGCGATGGTAAGGCCGCATATGTGCAACTGAATCTGGCCGGCAACCAAGGCACCACCTTGGGGGAAGAATCCGTGGCCGCGGTCCGGGACATCGCAAAGCGGACGCCGCCGCCTCCCGGGGTCAAGGTCTATGTCACCGGCCCGGCACCGCTGGTTGCGGATATGCAGCGCAGTGGTAACAAATCCATTCTGAAGATCACCGTAGTAACGGTCGCGATGATCTTCACGATGCTGCTCCTTGTCTACCGTTCGGTCACCACCGTGCTTCTGCTGTTGGTGATGGTTGGGATCGAATTAGCGGCGGCCCGGGGAATCGTCGCATTCCTCGGCCATAACAATATTCTTGTACTGTCCACATTCGCCACTAACCTGCTGACATCCCTCGCGATCGCGGCCGGAACCGATTACGGCATATTTTTCTTCGGGCGGTATCAAGAGGCACGCCAGGCCGGCGAGGACCCGGAAACGGCCTACCACACCACGTACCGCGGGGTCGCTCCCGTTGTCTTGGCTTCCGGCTTGACGATCGCCGGGGCAGTCTTCTGCCTGAGCTTTGCCCGGATGCCCATGTTCCAGAGTCTGGGCATCCCGTGTGCAGTGGGCATGCTAGTTGCAGTCGTGGTCGCCCTGACGCTGGTTCCGGCGGTTCTTGCCGTCGGAAGCCGTTTCGCGTTATTCGACCCTAAGCGCAGGATCGGGGTTCGCGGATGGCGCCGGGTCGGCACGGCGATTGTCCGCTGGCCCGTGCCCATTCTGGCTGCCACTTGCGCGATCGCACTGATCGGTCTACTGACATTGCCGGGCTATAAAACGAGCTACAACGACCGGCTCTATATACCCAAATATATTCCAGCCAATTTGGGGTATGCGGCCGCTGATCGTCATTTCTCCCAGGCGCGAATGATGCCCGAGATCCTGTTGGTCGAATCAGATCACGATATGCGCAATCCGGCGGACTTCTTGGTATTGAACAAATTAGCCAAGGGAGTTTTCCGGGTGCGAGGAATTTCTCGGGTGCAGGGTGTAACCCGGCCCGAGGGAACCCCGATTGAACACACGTCGATACCGTTTCTGCTCAGCATGCAAAACGCCAGCCAAGTACAAACGCTGGAGTTTCAGAAGAACAGCATGAACGACATGCTCAAGCAGGCCGACGAGATGGCGAAAATGATCGACCAAATGCAACGCACGTACGGCCTGATGCAGCAGCTCACCAATACGACCCATCGTATGATCGGCGAAACGCGTGACTTGGCAGCGATCACGGAAGAGTTGAGAGATCACATTGCGAATTTCGAGGATTTCTGGAGGCCTATCCGCAGCTACTTCTACTGGGAAAAGCACTGCTACGACATTCCCATCTGCTGGTCGTTGAGATCTATTTTTGATGTAGTCGACGGTACTGACGAGATTAGCGATAAGCTGCATGATCTTGTCAAAGACTTCGCTCAACTGGATGTGCTCATGCCGCAGATGCTCCAGTTCTTCCCGCCGATGATGGCGACCATGCACAGCATGCAGACCATGATGCTGACCATGCACAGCACCATGTCCGGGATCTTCGCCGAGATGGACGAAATGAGCCAGGATGCCACCGCGTTGGGGAAGGCGTTCGACGCCGCGAGGAACGACGATTCCTTCTATTTGCCGCCGGAAATTTTTAGGAACAAGGATTTTCAGCGTGCGATGAATTCCTTCCTGTCTCCGGACGGGAAAGCGGCTCGATTCATCATTGCGCATAGGGGCGATCCAGCGACATCAGAGGGCATAGCGCGTATCGACCAGATAAAGAGGGCCGCCGAGGAGGCGCTCAAGGGGACACCTCTGGCGAGCGCGAAGATCTATCTCGCCGGCACCGCGTCGACTTTTAAGGACTGGCGAGACGGCTCCAAATATGATCTCTTGATCGCGGGAATTGCTGCGCTCTGCCTTATTTTTTTGATAATGCTTATCATCACGCGAAGTGTCATCGCCGCGCTAGTTATCGTGGGTACGGTGGCACTTTCATTGGGTGCATCGTTTGGGCTGTCGGTGCTGGTCTGGCAGTATGTTCTGGGCATCAACTTGCACTGGATGGTGCTTGCGATGTCTGTGATCATTCTTTTGGCGGTGGGGTCTGACTACAACCTGTTGTTGGTGTCCCGGTTCAGGGAGGAAATAGCCGCAGGCATAAACACGGGCATCATCCGCGCAATGGCTGGTACCGGTAAAGTCGTGACATCGGCAGGCGTGGTTTTCGCTTTCACGATGGGCTCGATGGTGGTCAGCGATTTGCGGATTATCGGTCAGATCGGCACCACCATCGGCCTGGGCCTGTTGTTCGACACCTTGGTGGTGCGTGCCTTCATGACACCGTCTATCGCCGCGCTGCTGGGACGTTGGTTCTGGTGGCCGCAGACAGTTCGTGCGCGCCCGGCCAGTCAACTGCTTCGGCCTTATGGACCGCGCCCGCTGGTACGGTCCCTGCTGCTAAGAGCGGAGCACCGCGACGACGACGCGGTCACAACCGAGCGGCCGCCCTTCTAGGTTCCCTTCGCCGTTTACCAGCGCCGCAAATGGGCGGCGAAGCGGTAGTGCTATTCGCAAAGAAAGTGCAATACGGTGATCGACCGGCGCCATGCCGAGCTAACGTCGCTGCGTGACGTGGCGCACGACGACCTCAGGCATAACCCGGGGACATCTGACCACGATCGAGCGCCGCCGTACCGGGTACACCGCGAGTATCGACAGCCCGCGGGAACCGCACGCTCACCATGCCCCGAACAACGCAGCAGTGGTGGGGGGTCCGAGGTTGTCGGGTTTTGGGGACCAGTTTGGGACCACACGCTACCCGCAAAAGTGAACGATGTGCGCGTCTATGAACGTCATACGCGGCCACCGAAAGACCGCAGACTGCGCGTGACCTGGGAAAGCGCGATACCGCTACTTACTTGGGGTCAAGTGATCGCAGGTTCAAATCCTGTCAGCTCGACCAGAGAACGCGCAGTTAACGCACTTGTCGGCGGTCCCCAACTGCGGAAGAAGCCGTTGCAGCTGTGAAGGCGATGTCAGCCGCTCGACGATCTCGCGGCTATAGAGACGGAGCCGCCAAGCCCTACTTCGCCCCTGTGCAGGGGACGGACCCGGACCACCCACGGTCATGATGCTAGCGATTCAGCAACCCGCACAGTCGATTCCTGCGAAGTACGAGCACGTCAAAACGGTGAAGTGCTGCGTGAAGCAGAAAGCTCAGCGAGGCGGTGTCGAGAATTGAATCCAGGATTATCCGGTCAGGAAGACCAGCCGGAACTTACCGATCTGCACTTGATCGTTATTGGCTAGCACCGTTGAGTCCACCGGCTGACGGTTGACGTAGGTGCCGTTGAGGCTGCCGACGTCGGCGACGGCCCAGCTGCCGTCCTTGTCGAGGCGAAACTCCGCGTGACGGCGGCTCACGGTGACGTCGTCGAGAAGAATGTCGCTGTCGGGATGGCGCCCCGCCGAGGTGACCGGCTGATCGAGCAAGAATCGAGAACCGGCGTTCGGGCCACGCTTAACAACCAGCAGCGCCGATCCGCTGGGCAACCCTTCGGCGATTTCCGCCTCGGTAGTCGCGGCCGAACCGCTATCCAGCTCGTCAAAGAAGAGGTCGCCAAAATCTGCGGTGGTCTCGCCCGTTGCTTCATTGAGGTTTCGATCGTCGTCGTCGCCGCGGTTCACGTGTTGCTTCC
>JGI12627J18819_10000630_pt1 | contig 11638 bp, 12 predicted proteins | sample TexAe_OM1H0_M2_FD_18819 | JGI IMG/M metagenome (IMG submission 18819)
GCGATGCCCGGGAAACCGACCTATCGGTTCACGAGATGCATGCCGGCGGGGTGGGGTTGTTTCTTCCGGCCGGGGGACCCCCTTAGAGTTCCCGCCAGATGTCCTTGAAGTCGAAGAAACCCTTGCGTCCGCTGAGCCACTCGGCGCCCAGCACAGCGCCCTCGGCGTAGCCGCGCCGGGACTTGGCATCGTGACAAAGATAAATCCGGTCGTTGGGGGAATCGAAAATCAGCTCGTGCAAACCCACCACGTCGCCTTCCCGAAACGAAGTGATTTCCAGTTCCGTGCCGGATATCTCCTCGACGATTCTCTTCACCACCAGCGCAGTGCCTGACGGCGCATCTTTCTTCCGTTGGTGATGTCTTTCGAAAATCTGGCCGGAATACCCGTGGCCGGCCGCTTCCGCCGCAGCCCGCACCGTCTCGAAAAAGAGGTTCACTCCCACGGAGAAATTCGCTCCGTGAAGAAATCCAATGCCGGCCTGTTCCACTTCCGACCGCACCTTGCCAAGCTGCGAATGCCATCCGGTCGTTCCGACCACCATATTCTTCTTCTCGCGAAGGCACGCCGCAATGTTGTCGATTACGGCTGCGGGCGATGTGAAGTCGATGACCGTGTCCACACCCTGCAGCACTGCTGCCGTCAGGGCCTGGGCATTTTTATTCTCTTCCGCTCCCAGCACCCGCAAGTGATGATGCCGTTCGCGCGCATACTCCGCGACCAGCGACCCGGTCTTCCCACGGCCCAGAATAAGAAGATTCATTGCTTACCTTGCCATTCCTTCCCACGCGGCATGTCAGCTTCTTTGCGTCTTTTGCGATGCTTCGGTGCGCCCTTTGCCGTTAAAAGCTTATCTCTGCGCTCTCTGCGGCCTTTCTCCGCCCCCTCTGCGATTTAAGATTTTGCCTTGCTTGCTTCCGATCTTTTTACTGAAAGCTCTACGCAAACACCGCCGCATCCAGTTCGGAGAAGAACGCGGAGTGCAATCGTCGCACCACGCCCGGCACATCCTCCTCCTCGACCACGAATGTCAGGTTAATCTCGGAGGCGCCCTGAGAAATCATCCGCACTTTCAGATCGGACAACTCCCCAAACACCCGCGCCGCGACGCCCGGCGTCTCGCGCAGATTTTCCCCCACCAGACACACAATTGCCTTCCGGCCTTCGTATTTTACGTCCGCCAGCTTCGACAAGTCCGCCGCCAACGCTGGAATCGCTTCGTTGGAATCGACCGTCAGCGAAACGCTCACCTCCGACGTCGACACCACGTCGACCGCCACTTTATGTCGATCGAAAGCCTCGAAGATCGCCTTCAAAAATCCATGCGCCAACAGCATGCGGGGTGCGGCGACGTTTACGATAGTGATGCGCTTCTTGGCAGCAATGGCCTTGAAAATATTCTTGCAGTGGGGCGCGCGCGCAGTAATCTTGGTCCCCTCGCACGCAGCGTTCCGCGAATTCAAAATGTATACGGGAATATTCTTCTGGATGGCCGGCAGCACGGTTGCCGGGTGCAATACCTTTGCCCCGAAGTAGGCCAGCTCCGCCGCCTCATCGAAGCTGATGACGCGAATCCGGTGCGCATCCGGACAAAGGTTGGGATCGGTCGTCATCATTCCATCGACATCCGTCCAGATCTCGATGGCCTCGGCATTGAGTCCCGCGCCCACAATCGCTGCGGAAAAATCCGATCCTCCGCGGCCGATTGTGGTGGTGACGCCATTGCGCGTTGCCCCGATAAACCCGCCCATCACCGGAACGCGCCCGCCCTCGAGCAGCGGCTTTAGCTTCAGAGCAAGCCTCTCATTGGTGTCATCAAAGAAGGGGACGGCCCGCATGTGGGTGCCGTCGGTGACGATACATTGTCGCGAATCCACCAGCGANGCATTCAGCCCGCGCGCCGAAAACGCTTCGCTCACAATTTTGCTGGAAAGCAGTTCGCCATATGCGGCGACGTGATCGGTTGTTCGTGGAGTGAGCTCGCCCACCGCGGCGATTCCCCGCAGCAATTCGTCAAGCGCGTCGAACTCGGCTTCCAGTTCGCTGTGAAACCGCGTGAAGACGCCGGTTCCCAGCAATTCTCCCGCTGCGTTGTAGTGCCGTTCACGCAATCCGCGCGAGAGTCCGAGTGCGGAGTCCCGATCGCCCGCCCCGGCCGCCTGCGCCATTTTCAGGAGCGTGTCGGTGACCTTGGCCATGGCGCTGACCACAACCAGCGGCTTTTTCGCCACTCGCTTTTTGACGATCGCAGCCGTGCGATCGATCGCCTTGGCGTCCTCCACTGAGGTCCCGCCAAATTTCATGACGATCATCGCAGGAGTTCTCGCTTGAAGCAGCGTCGGCGAGCCGGGTAGCGCCGGCGTCCCGCCGGCCGAAGTGTCACCACCATGCCACCACATGGGGCTGAACTGCGCTCGAACCACACCATGCAGCCGTACCCTCGTTTCACCCGAGATATCCTTGCGCTTTCAGCAACTCCGCATTCAGCAGAGCCGCGCCGGCAGCGCCGCGAATGGTGTTATGCGAGAGCACAGTGAATTTCCAGTCCAGCACCTTGCAGGGACGCAGGCGGCCCACCGTGGTGGTCATGCCCGCGCCACGGTCCGCGTCAAAGCGCGGCTGCGGACGATCGTTGGCTTCTACATAGACCACCGGTTGTGCCGGAGCGCTCGGCAGCCGCATTTTCTGTGGCTCGGCGGAATACTCATTCCAGGCGGCAATCATCTCCTCCGGCTTCGCTTTCCGCTTCGTCCGAATCGAAACGGATTCCGTGTGCCCGTCCTCGACCGCGACCCGGTTGCACTGTGCGCTCATCGTAAAGCTGCCCGGGATAATGCCGGCGCCATTCAGCTTGCCCAGCAGCTTGAGCGTTTCTTCCTCCATCTTCTCTTCTTCTTTTGCGATGTAGGGAATCACATTGCCCAGGATGTCGAGCGAAGCCACGCCCGGGTAGCCCGCGCCGCTGATCGCTTGCATGGTCACGGCCATCACGGTCTCCAGACCAAATTGCTGCTCCAGCGGCGCCAGCGCCAGCACGAGGCCGATGGCCGAACAATTCGGATTCGTGACCACAAACCCGCCCGACTTCTTGCGCCACGCTTGCGTCTCGATCAGCTTGACATGTCCGGCATTCACCTCGGGAATGACCAGCGGCACATCCTTCGCCATGCGCAGCGCACTCGAGTTCGACACCACGGCGCATCCTGCCTCTGCAAAGCCAGGTTCCATTTCTGCAGCAATGCTGGCATCCAGCGCGGCGAAAATCACTTTCGGTGCGCCCTCAGGTTTGGCCGGCGAGACCACCATCTTCGCCACCCGATCCGGAATGGCCGTTTTCAGCCGCCAGCGTGCCGCCTCGCCATACGCGCGTCCTTCCGAGCGGTCCGACGCGGCTAACCATGCCACCTCAAACCACGGGTGGTGCTCCAGCATCTGCACAAAGCGCTGCCCGACGATTCCGGTCGCGCCCAGAATTCCAACAGGGATCTTGTTCGACATAGATTGTTTTTGAATTTTACAACACGGCTGACGCTGGAGAGAGGATTGGAGATTTCAGATTGCAGATTTCAGATTGCAGATTCCGATTTCAGAGTCGCGGACTTCGCGGCTGTTCTTCGCGCTGCTTGCGGTTAGAAGCTTTCTCCGCGAACCCTCAGCGCTCTCTGCGTTTTAAGATTCTGAGGGCAAGCTCGTAACCACAAAGCTCGCCAAGGGGAGCGAAGGACGCAAAGAAAACCAATCTGCAATCTGAAATCGGTATCTGAAATTTGTGGCTGCTTTTATCTGCGCGGCTGAACCTCGCCGCCAAATGTATATTCGTTCAACGGTCCGAACCGCTTCTTCTCCACATAAGTTCGTCCCCGCCGCCACACGATTCGCAGACTCGCCATGACGGGAATCGATAGATAAACTCCCAGCACACCGGCGATTTCGCCTCCCGCCATCACTCCGAAGATTGCTGCCAGCGGATGCAGTTCCATGCTCTTTCCCATGATGCGGGGGGTGATGACGTAATCCTGTATTAATCGCCACGCACCGAGAAATGCCAGCAACACCACCCAGTGCGAATAATTCATCAGCACGGCCACGCTCAGAATGAGCAACGCGGCTACCAGCGGCCCGACTACCGGGATGAACTCCATCACGCCGCCCGCGGTTCCGAGCACCAGCGCGTAGGGGACGCCCATCAGACCGAGAAAAGAGGCATACATCATCAGCGACAACGCAGCCAGCGTCAGTTGTGCTCGGATGAACTGTGCCAGCATCTGGTTCATGTCGGCGATCACCGCTTCCAGAAATTCCTTCTGCGGGCGCGACTGGACCACCGACAGCGCCACATCACTGAATACACGCCCATCTTTCAGGAAGAAGATTGCCAGCAGCGGCACCAGCAGGATGAGCCATACCTCCTTGGCCACACCCGCCGCGCGCAACCCAAAACGCTCCGCATATTGTTTGATACCGTCCGAATTTTGAGTGAGGAATTGGCGAATTTTGTCCTGCGTGGTGGTGCTCCACCCGTGCTCGCGGCCGATTTCATGGGCAATGTCGCCGGAGCTTACCCGGTTCAGCAACTCGGGGAGCGATTGTCCCAGGCGGGCCGCCTCATGCCCGATGCGCGGTCCGACCGAAAAAAAGAACAGCCCCAGGCCTGCCAGCAACAGGATGTAGATGACCGCAATGGCCCGGCCCCGCCCGTGCAAGACTTTCTCCAGGCGCGAAACCGCCGGCTCCATCAGGTAAGCGAAGAAGACCGCAAACAAAAAGACGATCAGCGTCTTGCGGGCTACATACAAAAATCCAAGCCCCAGCGCAAACAGCAGCGCTGTGAATAAAACCCGCGAGGTGCGTGAGTCGATGAGAGCCATGGGTGCCACGTCCAAGCTCCGTTGCCCGGCCTTCAGTCCCGCACTACTTCTGTATTATCGCTCGCAATCAGAATCCGCTGGAGTTTGAAGTGATCGTCCAGCCACATCGTCCAGTCGCCGCCCTCGCTTCGCAGGATGAACTTGTTTAATTCCTGCTCGCTGCCGCGAATGGAAGTCTTGTCGCGCCCGGAAAACTCCACGGTGAGGGGAAGGGAAGTGCGCTGGTGCGGATTCATCACCCCGAACTGCGTTTTCTGGTTCGCGGGACACTTCACCCCGTCCTTTTCCTGCTTGCAGGCAGTGGCCAGATAGCGCCAGATCAGCACCTGCCGGTGAATGAAGGCGTAGTCATCCAGAATACTGGTCGAGGTAGGCAGCAGAAATGGCTGCTCTTCCGGCTTCTCATTCGATCCGTTAGAAATGCGCTCCATCAGGAAATCTTTGCTGGGGGCTACTGTAGCCNTGGCCTTGCCGGGACTGATTTCCTTCCACTCGTACTTGCGAATCTCGCCAGACGCTGTGAGTTCCAGGTCCGAGGTTTGCGCGGCCTTGTCCGTACCCTCTTCGGTCTTGAAATTGGATGTGATGCTGCTGCCATTCGCGGTTTGCTGGATGGAGAAACTCTCCGTCGCGATTCTGTGGCCATTGATGAAAACGCCCAGCGAGCCAGAATCCACCATCTGCCCGGAGTCTTTCTTATCGCCCGCCCCTGCGGGCAGCGAAACCAGCAGCACGCCTGCGATCGCCGCGCCGCCCATGATCCTCGAAAACTTCACGTCACATCTCCTCGCTCGAATTCAGTCCCAGGCCGCTCACGATGGCGCTGACGATCTGTTCGATTTCACGACCTTCCGTCTCAACCCGCATTTGCGCCCGCAAGTACCGAGGTCGGCGCGCTTCGTACAATTGCCGGAACTCTGCTTCCATGCGTCGCAAAGGACGGTCGACCACGTCGCTGCCACAGCGCCGCCAAAGCTCTTCCGGGGGAGCATCCAGGAATATGGTCATGCCGCCCGCCTGCGCCAGCAGGGAAGTCACTTCTTCCTGCACAAACGCTCCGCCGCCCAAGGCTGCGACCATTGGACTCGATTCCAATTCCGCCAGCAACTCGCGCAAGGCGGCAACTTCGGAGCGCCGGAAATGCGCCTCTCCCGAGCGCTGGAACATTTCCGGAATGCTTCGCCCTTCCCGTGCCTGAATGCGGTCGTCGAGATCCTCGAAGCGCCAGCCCAGCTTCCGGCTCAGGGCGCGCCCCACGCTCGTCTTGCCCGCGCCCATGAAGCCCACAAGAAAAACCGCCCGCACCGGCGCATCGCGCCTGGCCGCGGGCGCGTTCACATTCGGGCGCGAACCTGGCGTGCCTGTCATACTGCTAGTCGCTTCACTCCGCAGCCCAGCCTGATGTTTTCTAGCGTTTCTTGAGGTGGATTTTACCACTGAAGGTTCGCAGCCATACCGAGGAAGCCGCCTTGTTGATGGTACCTGCGAAGGAACTCCCCTCTTTGACGAGGAAGGAGGTGTGGACTTTTGGCTGGAGAGGGACGTCGTTCTGCACCGACCCGCGCACCGATTGTGCCTTCACATCGACCGAGGCGTCTTCAGGAATGGTCGCCTCGATGTTTCCGGAGTGGCTGTTGAACCGGTATTCCCCGGCGGAACCGAAATCACCATCGTACTGAATCCGTCCGCTGGTCGAACTGACCCGCACCAGGGGCCCGGTGACTGAGTTGAGCATCACATTGCCGCTCACCGAATCAATCTCCACGTGCCCATTGTGAATGTTGGTCAACGTAATCGGCCCCGCCATGGTTTTCACGTGCACGTGGCTGCCTGACATGTCGTTCACGTCGACGGCCGCGTTGGAGCCTTCCGCTTCTACGTCGCCGCCCAGGCGCTCGACGTGCAGGGGACCCGTGGCCGACTCAAGGCTCACGCTGGCATCCCCGGGCACAAGCACTTCGTAATCGATCCGCGAGTTTTCCGCGTTTGCTCCCGGCAGCATATGGGATTGCACATCAACGCGGTTTCCGCTCTGGCTCTGATCGACTTCCACTTTATCGGAGTACGTGGTCGCGTTCACGATTACAGAGTTACCGGTGGAGGGCTTCACCGACACGCTGCCATAGTGATTCACGATGGAGACCTTCGATCTGGGGCCGACCTCGAAGCGGTACTCTTTTTTCGTCTGCGCGGCGGAGATGGTTGCCAGACTGACTACGACAATAGTGCACAGTTCGATGACTGACTGGCTGCGCTGCATAGGTCCCCTTACGGCGTTGCCCTCAGCGACTTCGGTCGCCGATTTCCTGCGGCCCACTATGGCAAAGAACGATCCAAAGCCATCTCGTAAATCATCGACTTCTGCCCGTACGCGTCCATCAGCGCCTGCTGGGCTTGTTCATCATTCGGGTCCGCGTTGACCGAGTCCTGTGCATCCCGAATGTAGTTGTTCACGTCGCGCAGGTTGCTCTCGTAGGCTGCCCTCATCATTGGCGCGCGCGCTGAAACCTCCTGCAGCAACTGCTCATCACTGATGTCGCCGATGGCGACGTTGGCGGTCGCCGCTGCCGGCATTCTTGTGGCTACCTGCCCCGCGTTGCCGGATCGCTGCTGATACACCAGGATTCCCGCTCCCACCAGAAGCGCCGCCGCGGTTGGAACCAGCCATGCCAGGACTCCCCAGCGCTGGCGGAGCGAAGGCAGAATGGAGCGGCGCTCGCTAGGCAGGGGGTCCCGAATCAGTTTTTCTTGCCTAAGAATGATTTCGATTGAATTCCACACTCGCGGGCTCGGCTCTTCCGAAGCTTGCAGCTCCTTGGCTTCCCGTACGATTGCCTCCAGGCTGCTGACCAGACCCGAACAATTCAGGCAATCCTTCAAATGAGCCTGGGATGCTGCGTTCCCGCCTTCTTCCATGAACTCCGGCAGTTCACGTTGAAACTCTGAACATGTCATGACTGCTCTCTCCCCAAGATTACCCGTACCGCCTGCGCTCCCGTTCCTCACGGCTTTCCGGCCTTTTCGGCTCTGCTCGCTTTCAGGAACTCGCGCAACTTCATTCGTGCTTTATGCAATTGCGACTTGCTGTTTCCGATCGAACATCCCACCATGCTTGCGATCTCGTTGTGCTCATATCCTTCCACGTCGTGCAGCACAAAGATCGAACGGTAACCCGGTGGCAACTGGGCGACCGCATTCTGTAACCGCAGCCGGTCTACCGAACCCGACAGGACAGGATCCTCTGCCCCAAAATCCTTCTTCGGCGTCTCGTCGTCGCCTTCGGTCGCTTCTTCCAGCGAGACCACCGACAAGCCTTTCTTCCGAAGATGCATCAGCACAACGTTCACGGCCATGCGATGCAACCACGTCGAAAACGCCGACTCGCCACGGAAGGTTCCAATCTTTCGGAACAACTGCAGGAAAGCCTCCTGCGTCAGATCTTCCGCTTCGGCGGTGTTCGCCGTCATCCGCAAGCACAAAGAATACACGCGCCGCTTATGCAGGTTGTAGAGAAACTCGAAAGCTTCCGCATCCCCCTGCTTGGCTTTTTCGATCGCCTGCGCTTCGGTGATCCCGGCGCCTTGCGGATGTTGTCGGTCGGTCAAGTCGCCTTTCCCGGCCGCATGTTGTCAGATGCGGCTAAATATCTTTACGTTGTACTGGTTGCGGCCCGTTTTGGGATGGCCACCTGCCCCTTTGTTGCCTACCAGAATAACAAAACCCATTGCTCAAGTTGCCTTTGCAAACTTCCATTTTTGGAAGTGACGTTCGTAACGGCTATTTCCGCTCAACCCTCATTCTTTGGTTCCAGGCAGTTCCTGCTTTAACCCCGTAATGCCCGCGATTGACGCATTCGCCGCTTGGCTTCACGTGAAGGTTTGAAGCCTGCCCTTCATCCACACAACCTGCTAGCGCATTCAATATTCCATAGATGCCTTCCGAAATATGCTCTCCTGCGATCTCTGCATCTCCCCTGCGCCCTCCGCGTTTTAGGAATTTTTGACGCTTTCGTCCACACCCGAACCCCGGGACCCTTAGGCCCCAGTTCTCGTCGTAATCGTCTCCAGCCCATGCCCGTGGGGGCCCAACTCCCTCTGACGGAGCAGAAACGAGAACAGCACCCCGAGGAATCCAAGACAGGAGAAGATCCACATTCCCAGCCGATACCCGGTTGGATTCTGCGCGCTCGCATGGCCGTAATCGTTTGCCCAACCCACCAGCAGGTTCAACCCAGCCAGCCCAATATTCTGGATCATCGTCATTAATCCATACGCCGTCCCCAGCTTCGACTGATCGACGATGTACGCAACCGACGGCCACATCACTGCCGGGATCAGCGAGAACGCCACCCCCATCATCGCCATGGGCACATACAGCGTTACGTCTGTATAAGCCATCATCAGGTAAACCGGGATCAGGAGCATTGACCCGAACATCATCAAAAGCGCCCGCTTTCCCAGTCGATCGACGAAGAGCCCGAACGCAGGCGTCCCGAACATGGTGAACGCAGTCAGGATACTCACCAGGAAACCGCCCAGTTGGCGGCTCGTTCCGTGCGCGTCCATGAAGAATTTGATAGCGAACGTTTCGAAAGGGAAGATCGCCGAATAGAACACAATGCAGAGCGCGACGATATACCAATAAGACAGTCCGAACTTGAATATGTCCTTGAGGACCACCTTATCCGTCGATCCTGCCTGCCCGATGGCGAAGTGCTTCTCGGCGTAAACCTCCATGGCCCAATAGACGACCGCGCCGGTCACGCAAAAAGTCGCAAACCCCACCGAAATCACCAGCGGCGACCGCCAGTTGGTATAGGCCGAATGTGCCCAGCTTGGGGAATTTTGCGCCAGCCACGTCCCCAGACGCGAAACCGTGAGGTTGATCCCGAACGCGAAGCTCAGTTCTTTACCACGAAACCACTTCGCGATGGCTGTCGTGACAGCCACGATCAGCGACTCCGCGCCCAGACCAAAGACCAGTCGCCCGGCAGCCATCATCGCCAGCCGGCCCGACAGAATGGTCAGGATCGATCCCAAGAGACAGAGCGTCCCAAAAATGAAGATTCCCTTGCGCGTGCCAATGCGATCCACGATGTAGCCGCCGATCAACACCATGAATACATTCGGGATCGAGTAAATCGCCTGCAGCAGCCCGATATTGGCATCCGAGAAGCCAAGCTGCTTGACCAGGAGATCCGCGATCGGCGCAATGCAATCGTAGACGTAATAGTTCCCAAACATCGTGAGGCTCACCACCAGCAGCACAATCCAGCGGTACAGCGGCGACGGCTCGCGACGAACGGCCTCTGTCATAAGTGCCTTTTCCTGCGCGTTTTCCATTTTGCGGATTTCAGAAGCACACGAAGATATCAGAAGCAGAGGAAGATACAAATCTGACGATTCCAGGAAGCGAGACATTCCTCAACTGCGAGTATGGAAAGACCGGTACTTTCGCCCGTCATCCCCCGAGACCGAAGACTAAGTATGAAGATGGAGGATCCCGAAAAAAAGGCTCGGCGAGGAGCCGAGCCTGATTTACAAACCTTAGAGCGAAAATTTCAAGTGATCCCGAGACGTCGACCAAACCGATCGCTAGAGCCTGAAGCCGGAGCCTGCCTTACAACTTTCCCTTCTTGAACTCCTGATTCTTCTCGTTAACCTTCTCCACGTCCTGATTCGTAATCGTCCGCACCGCCTTGCGTCCACCCTTTGCAGCCGCCGACGCTTGCGCGGGACTCGCGGCTTCCACAGGTCCCGCGTAATAGGTCCATGCCTCGTGCGTTTCCTCGCCCTGCACGCGCTGCATCTCGCGCATGTGCTCTTCGTGCATGCCCATCATCCCCTCAGCATGGGGTAAGCGCACGGCTGGAGAAACCAGCGGACTGCCTCCGCCCGAATACCACACCACCTGGGTGTGCACGGCATCGGGGTTGCCATCGACGATCGAAAGCGTCGAGTTGCGCGCTCCCGCGTGCAGCCCGCCCGTCGCGTTGCTCGCGCCCGTGGGCGAAGGCGACACCGTCTCGAATCCCACATTCGGGGTTGTGATCAGCGGAATATAAGGTCCGCAATTGTTCGAGCAGTAGCTGGGAACGGGTCGAGTTCCCGTCTGGCCAAATACCAGCGCCGATAAACCGAGTACCACCATACTCATCGCGAGTGCGCGCATACCTACCTCCAGAAACAAACGTCCACGGACCATGGGAGCAGGTCGTATGCCAGTGTGTTCCGTTTCCGAGAATTGCCGGGGAATTCCGTTTTTTTCAGGCGTTTTGAGTGCGGGGAGGGCCGGCAACCTTCAACCAGTGCGCAAGAACCTGCGTACAAACTGCAGAAATACAGCTGTTAGCTCTTAGTCGTCAGCTCTTAGGAAGAATCCGGGAACTCTGATTGAAGTAGGGAGGAAGCGCTCGAAAGTCCCGCTCTGCGATCTCTGCGGCCGTTCTCCGCGTCCTCTGCGATTTAAGATTTTTCGTGCCTTGAAGACACCACGAACGAAGCCATCGGCCACCAGCCAGCAGCTATGAGTCATCGGCTAGCTCCCGATAAACCGCGCATACAAACTCCGGGCCACCCCCGCATCGGTCGTCCCTTTGATAATCGCCCGGCCATCCGGAAACAGCGTCAGCTCATAGGGCTCGCGCCAGAACTTCAGCACGAAATCGTTGTGCCGCACCTTTCCATGCGGCTTCAGGCGCTCGTTCATGACCCGAAAATCCACCGGCCGATGGCGCTCGTGAATCTGAACCGAGTTACGTCCACAGAGGG
>JGI12627J18819_10000631_pt1 | contig 11623 bp, 9 predicted proteins | sample TexAe_OM1H0_M2_FD_18819 | JGI IMG/M metagenome (IMG submission 18819)
ATCTCCACCGGCTTGGCGGAGGCGTGCAGGCGCGACCGAGGGTCCAGATCGTGGGAACTGATCCAGGCGATCCCGCCGAGAAACAGGACCACCAGAGCGGGAATGGCCCAGACGACAAATTCGATCTGGCCGCCATAGGACCAGTCCGGCCGCCGATGGGCGCGTTTGTTGCCCGCGCGAAACCACCAAGCGAAAATCAGCGTGCCGACGATCACCGGAATCACCACGGCCAGCATGATCACGGTTGCGTTGAAGAGAATGGTGCGCTCGGCCTCGCCAACGGGTCCATGGCTGTCGAGCACGCCGCCGCTGCAGCCGCTCAACAGCAAAACCAGTATGAGGCGGGCTCTCATGGTCGTGGATCTACTCCGAGTGCAGAAAGTCCTTCAGCACCGTCATGAACGGCTCAAGTTGATCATGATGCACCCAATGACCGGCATCGGCGAAGCTGACGACGCGAGCATTCCTGAAATGGCCTGCGCGCCCGTCCTTTTCCGGATTCGATGCCCGGCTTTTCTCGCCGTAGCATAGGAGCGTTGGGCAGCGGATGGAACCCCACAGCTCGTGCATTTGCTCGGGCGCCAGGTCAACCGGCGGGAAAACATGCATATAGTTGTCGAATTTCCAGCTCCAGGTGCCGTCCTCATTGCGGCTGGCGGCGTGCCGTGTCAGGTGTTGCGCCTGCTCGGCGCTCAAGTATTCGTTCTCGCTGCGCATGCGTTCCAGCGCATCGGCCAGGGTGGCGTAGCGGCGCGGGCTGCGCGCGCTCACGGCGCGGCGATCGCGGATCCAATCCTGCCAGCGTTGCTGCAGCGTGACTTGACCACGTTCCGCCAACATCTTCGGCGAAGGGCCAAGACCCTCGATCGCGACGACCCGGCGCGCGTTTTCCGGATAGAGTCCCGCGTAGCGCAGCGCCACGTTGCCGCCCAAGGAATGCGCCACGAGCGTAACGGGCGCCAGCTCCAGCTGATGAATTATCTGCGCCAGGTCGTAAACATAGGCCGCCATGGAATAATCGCCATCCGGGGACCAGGCACTGTCGCCATGCCCGCGCAAATCCGTGGCCATGACATGAAAGTCGGCGCGCAGCCGATCGGCAACCCAGTCCCAACTACGGCAATGGTCTCTGCCGCCGTGAATCAGCAGCAGCGGAGGCGCATCCGGATTGCCCCAATCGACGTAGTGCAGCTTTAAACGCTGCGAAATGTAACTATGCGAGGTAGGGCTGGCGGTAATCATATTCGCGAGACACGGTTGAGCAGCAAGTATAGTCTGATCCCTGTGATCATTGGCGTCGGCCAAGTCAACGACCGCGGCGAAACGAGCGAGACGGATTCAGCTCTCGACTCGCTGGGGCTGATGCAGGCGGCGCTGCGCGCGGCGGACGAAGATGCCGGCGGCGGCTGGCTCGCGCGGCTCGACTCGCTAGGCGTCGTCGATCAAATCTCCTTTCCGCAACTCGGCGATGTCTCACTGCCTCTTGCGGATCTGGTGGGTGCTTCGCCGCGATTTTGCTACAAGTCCGGTTACGCGAGCGGCGACAGCCCGCTTCTGCTCTTGAACGAAGCGGCGAATCGGATCGGCGCCGGGGAAATAACCGTCGCGGCGGTGGCTGGGGGCGAGGCTCTGCGCACCGCGGCTCGCCGGGCGGCGCGCGCCGCGAACGAGTCCGGGGCGCCGGCGGAAAATGCCGTGCGCGCGGTGGCTGTGCGCCGAGGGCCCTCTTATCGGCACCGCTACGGATTGATTGCGCCTGTGGATGTGTATCCTCTGTACGAAAATGCGGCACGGGCCGCTTACCGGCAAACGCTGGCGCAGGCTCAGGCAGAGAGCGCGGAAATCTGGTCGCGGTTTTCGAAGGTGGCCGCGGAAAATCCGGGGGCTTGGCTGCGGCGGGTGATCTCGGCCGAAGAAATACAAACCGCAACCCCCGCNAATCGGCCGATTGCGTTTCCGTATCTGAAACTGATGGTTGCCAACAGCAGCGTCAATCAAGGCGCTGCCTTCATCGTTACCAGCCTGGAAGAAGCGCGAGCGCGCGGCATCGGCGATGAGAGGATGATTTTCGTCGGCCGAGGCGCCGCCGCGCACGAACCCGTGGACTTGATGGCGCGGGCCAACTATTCGGAGTCCCCAGGCATGACGGTGTCTCTGCGCAAGGCGCTCGAGCTCAACGATCTGACGACCGCCGAGCTCGACTACGTTGAGTTGTACAGCTGCTTCCCGTGCGTGCCGAAGATGGCGCGCCGCGTGATCGATTGGCCGCTCAATCGCGCCGCCAGTGTCTTCGGCGGCCTGACGTTCGGCGGCGGCCCGGTCGGCAACTACATGAGCCATGCCGTGGCGAGCCTGGTATTGAAGCTGCGCGTTTCGGGGCGCTGCGGCCTGCTGTTCGCCAACGGCGGACTCGCCACGCACAATCACAGCATGGTGTTGAGCCGCGAGCCGTTCGAGCCCGATATCTTTCCGCAGAATTTCGATTTTCAGGCGGAAGCGGATGCGCTGCGCGGGGTCGTGCCGGCGGTTGACGAGAACTATCTAGGTACGGCGACGCTGGAAACGTACACCGTGTTTTACGATCGAGGCGGTGCGCCGCAGGGAGGTGCGATCATTGGACGCGCGCCGAATGAGGCACGCTTCATTGCCAAGGTTCCGGTCGATGATGCCGCGACGATTGCCTGGCTCACGTCGGGCGAGCAAGAACCGGTTGGCACTCGAGGATTGGCGATCAAAGGCGCCGACGGCGATACCTGCTGGGTCAGATCCTTTCAATAATAATGGCGGGCGCCATGCCGCCGCCGGCGCACATGGTCACAAGACCTCGCCTCAAATCGCGCCGCTCCAGTTCATCCAGCAGCGTGCCGATCAGAATTGAACCTGTCGCGCCGATGGGATGGCCCAAGGCGATGGCGCCGCCGTTGACGTTCACCTTGCTGCGGTCCAGTTTCAGGTCGCGGATGAATTTCTCCGCGACGACGGCGAACGCTTCGTTGATCTCCCAAAGGTCGATGTCATGGACCGTGAGCCCGGCGCGCTGCAATGCCTTCCTTGCGGCCGGCACCGGAGCGTTCAGCATCAGGGTGGGCGAGTCGCCCATGTTGGCGTAGGCAACGACGCGCGCCCGGGGCTTCAAGCCGCGCTTGGCAGCGTAGCTGGGCGAGGCGATCAGCAGGGCCGCCGCACCGTCGACGACGCCGGAACTGTTGCCGGCGTGATGAATGTGCGTGATTTCGAGCGCGGGATATTTCTGCAGGATCAATCCGCGATAGGTCGTGCCTCGCTCGTCGAGCTTATAGTCCGCAATTTGAGCGAACGAGGGTTTCAATCCCGCGAGACCTTCGGCGGTCGTTTGCGGCCGGGGAAATTGCTCATGATCCAATGCAAGGCTGCCGTCGGGATTGAATACCGGGACGACGCTGCGCCGGAAATAGCCGCCCTCGAGCGCCCGCGCCGCGCGCTTCTGGCTTTCCAAGGCGAGCGCGTCGACGTCGGCCCGCGAGATCTTCTCCAAGCTGGCTATGGCATCCGCGCACACGCCTTGGTGAGACTGTGGATGCAGGGCGCGCAATCGTTCATTGCCGCGGTCCATGAAGGGCGAGCCGTGAGGAAGATTTGCCGTGAACGACATCATTTCCGTGCCGCCGGCGATCACGAGGTCCTCCATGCCCGACATGACCGCCGCGCTCGCCAGGTTGACGGTGGTGATGCCGGATCCGCAAAATCGATCCAAGGTCACACCGCTGGAAACGATGTCATAGCCGGCGTCGAGCGCCGCCATCCTGCCCAGGTCCGCACCCTGCTTGTCGACCTGCGTGGATGTGCCCCAGATGACATCGTCGACTTCCCGGGTGTCGAGGTCATTGCGTTCTGCCAATGCCTTGAGCACTGTCGCGCCCAAGTGCTGCGGATGCAGATGAGCGAGGGCGCCTCTGTCGACTTTACCGATTCCCCGCGGAGTTCGGCAGGCGTCGATAATGAGTGCGTCGGGCATGAATTTCCCCAATGAACGGTGTGGCATCATATTAACATTGGCCACTCAACCGCTGCTTATCGCAAATTATTCCAAGTCCGAGGTATTTGTGCAGGAAGGCAAGACGATGCCCGCCGCCGAGCGCGTGACCGACGCCATTCTTTCACGGCATTCCTGCAGGGCGTTCACCACTCAGCAGGTCGACCTGGCGACAGTCCGGCAGCTGCTCGAGACCGCCCGGTTCGCGCCGTCCGGCGGCAACTTGCAGCCCTGGAAGGTCCACGTGCTTTCGGGCGAATCCATGCATCGCTTTCGGGCGCACTTGACGCCAAAATTCCTCGCAGCCCCGTTCGCAGGCAGCGCCGAGTACAACGTGTACCCGCCGCAGCTGAAGGAGCCGTACCGTTCGTATCGGTACAAGTGCGGCGAGGACCTGTATGGGCATATCGGTGTGACGCGCGAGGACAAGCCGGCGCGCCATCGGCAGTTTGCGCGCAACTACGATTTTTTCGGTGCGCCGGTCGGCATGTTTTTCTTCATCGACCGCATCATGGGATCGCCGCAGTGGTCGGATCTCGGCATGTTCATTCAAACCATCATGCTGCTGGCGCGCGAGCGGGGCTTGGAAACCTGCGCGCAGGAAGCGTGGGCTGTTTGGCATGAAGAAGTCTCGGAATTCCTCCGCGTCGGTTCCGAGTTCATGCTGTTTTGCGGGTTGGCCTTGGGCTACGGCGATTATTCCGCGCCCATCAATCGATTGCGTACCGAGCGAATCTCGGTGGAAGAGTTCACGACATTTCACGAGTGATCGGCACCGGCCGACGCCAAAGGGAGAGTGCGATGCCTGCGGTTGACGTGCCTGTGCTCGACGTGCCGCCTCCTGCATTCATGCAGGATCCGGATATCCAAATGTTCGAAGATTCAGCCAGCCGCTTCTTCGAGCGCGCCGCGCCGCCCGAGCGCGTCGCGGAATGGCGCGAAGCCGGCCAAGTCGATCGCGAATTCTGGCGCGAGACCGGCGAGGCGGGTTTCTTGGGCATGATGGTCCCGGAAGAATACGGGGGTCCAGGCGCCGATTTCCGTCACGAACTCGTGCTGCTGGACGTGGTTGCGCGCCACAACCTGGAAGGGTTTGCACTCGGACTTCACAACGTGATCGTCACGCCGTACATCATTCTGCACGGCACGGAGGCGCAAAAGCAGCGTTGGCTGCCGAAACTCGTCTCCGGCGAGCGGGTCACCGCCATTGCCATGAGCGAGCCCGGCGCAGGCTCGGACCTGCAATCGATCCGCACCTCGGCGCGCCGCGACGGCGACGGCTATCGAATCAGCGGCTCAAAGACCTTCATTTCCAATGGCCAGGTGGCCGATTTCATCGTGGTGGTCGCCAAGACGGATCCCTCGCAGGGCTCGCGCGGCGTATCGCTTTTAGTCGTTGAAACAGATCAGGCTGAAGGGTTCAGGCGCGGCAAGAAGCTCGACAAAATCGGGTTGGATGCGCAGGACACGTCGGAACTGTTCTTCGACGACGTCTGGGTGCCCGAAGAGAATTTGCTCGGCATGCAGGAAGGCAAGGGATTCTCGCAGCTGATGGCCGAATTGCCGCGCGAGAGATTGCTGATTGCCATTGGCGCCGTCATCACCATGGAGAAAGCATTGGAGACGACCATCGAGTACGTGAAGAGCCGCAAGGCCTTCGGGCAGCGCATCATGGATTTTCAGAACACGCAGTTCAAGCTGGCGGAAGCGAAGGCAAAAGCCACCGTGGCCAAGGTATTCATCAACGACTGCATCGCGCGGCTGCTCGACGGGACGTTGGACGGCACGACGGCGGCCATCGCCAAAATGTGGGCCACGGAAACCGAATGGCAGATCGTGGATGATTGTCTGCAGTTGCATGGCGGTTACGGCTACGTCAACGAGTATCCGATCGCGCGCATCTTTCGCGATTCGCGCATCGCCCGCATCTACGGCGGCTCGACGGAAATCATGAAAGTCATCATCGCGCGGTCGCTATGAGTGCATTCAAAGAGAATCTGCTGTCCGGCAAGGTCGCCTTCATAGCCGGCGGCACGAGCGGCATCAACTTAGGCATCGCCAAGCGCTTCTCGGAATTGGGCGCGCTAGTGGCCGTGGCCGGGCGCAATCCGGAGAAAGCGGCGAATGCGGCGGCATCAATCGGCTCCGGGGCCTTAGGGCTCAGCTGCGATGTGCGCGATTTCGCGGCTACGCGCGCAGTGCTGGAAAGCGTCGCGAAACAATTCGGGCCGCTGGACATCGTGGTGTCCGGGGCAGCCGGGAATTTCCTTGCTCCTGCCGTGGGTCTGTCGGCCAACGGCTTCCGCACCGTGGTGGACATCGATCTGAACGGCACTTTCAATGTGTTCCGCGGATCCTACGATCTGCTGCGCACCCCCGGGGCTTCATTGATCGCCATCAGTGCCGGCCAAGCGGTGCGTCCCATGATGCGTCAGGCACATGTGTGTGCGGCTAAAGCGGGGGTGAATCAGCTCATCCGCGTGCTGGCCATGGAATGGGGTCCGGCGGGCGTGCGCGTCAACGGGATTTCTCCGGGCCCCATTGCGGGCACCGAAGGCATGGCGCGGCTTGCCCCAACGCGCGAGGCCGAAGAGGCGATCACGGGGCGAATTGCCTTGCGCCGTTATGGGGCCATTTCAGAAGTGGCGGAGAGCGCGGTTTTTCTGTGCAGCGATTCGGCCGCCTATGTCACCGGGACGATCTTGGATTGCGACGGAGGTTCTCAACTGGGGGAGGCGCGTTGAGCGGCGCGCTCCTTATAAGCCGACCTTAACATCTGTGCTCCGGCGTACAGCACCACGATCAGCACCAGCCATCGCAGTTTATCTATGGGCAGCGACCAGACGATGTATGCGGCGAGCAGCACTCCTGGAATGCCGCCGATCGCAAGGCCAAGCGCCGCGCTGACGTTATAACGGCCGCTGCGGATGAATCGCGCGCCGCCGACAGGCATCAGCAGGGCGCATGAGCCCATCATGATGGGAAAGGCCGCGATCGGACTCATGCCGAGCAGGCTCACCATGATGAGGCAGGGTGCGTACAAGCCGATGCCCAACATCATCAGGGCGCCCAGCAGCAGATTTCCGGCGACGGCGGTGAACAGAAGGAAGCCGTGCAGCTCCAATGCATCGCCGTTGCCCTCCAGCCAATGGAGATTCTTCGCCAAGAAAAGCAGGGCTCCACAGATCAGGGCAACTCCCATCCCCAATTGAATCGCTCGGCGCGAGAGGCGTGTGACCAGTCCCACGGCCAGCCACGCGCCCAGTATGGCCGCGACAATCATGCTGACCAAAGTCGTCATGTCGACGCTGACGATGGCGATGAAGATCAACGCTTCAGTCATTGCCGGCAGCGCATGGCCGGTGTTGAGGGTGCCGGGGATCTCGTCATCCGGCATGCGCGAAGTCAGCTTGTAGTACGCAGTTGTCGGGGCGAAACAACCGATGCCCAGCGTATCGAAGAAATTCGTGACGAATCCGACGGCGAAATCCGAGAGCCGCGGCCTGCGCAGCCGNTGTGAGTCCGCGGGCCGGGCGCGCTCGAGCCACCACCATCGCGCGATATAGGTCAACGCCACCAAAGCGATGGCGCCGAGCAGGAGATTTCTCGCGATGTTCACGCGAACCCTTATTCCATATCAGGATAGGGGCCTTTGCCGCCATCCGCGATAAAACGGTCGATTCGCGACTGCAGCACCGGGATGGGCACGGAGCCCATTTCCAGGACGGCATCGTGGAAGGCGCGGACGTTGAACTTATCTCCCAATGCCTTCTCCGCCTTGGCGCGCGCTTTGAGGATCGCATCCTCGCCTAGGTAATAAGAGAGCGCTTGCGCCGGCCACGCGATGTAGCGATCGATTTCCGTGTCGATTTCGTGCAAGGGCAACGCCGTGTATTCCCGAAAGTAGGCGATGGCCTTGTCGCGGCTCCAGCCTTGCGAATGGATTCCCGTGTCGACCACGAGCCGAGCGGCACGCCAGATCTGGTAGTTGAGCATGCCGAAGCGATCGTATGGTGTGTCGTACATGCCCATCTCGACGCCCAGAGTTTCGCAGTACAGAGCCCAGCCTTCGCCATAGGACGACAAGTAAGTGTGTTGGCGAAAATCCGGCTGGTCTTTGTGCTCGAGGGCAATGGGCATCTGAAAGGCGTGCCCGGGCGCGGACTCATGCAGCGTGAGCGCGGTTAGATTGTAGAGCGGGCGGCCCGGGAGATTATAGGTGTTGAGCAGGTACACGCCGGGGCCGCCGCGGCCCGAGGTGTAGAAAGGTGCCAGATCGTCCGGCACNGGCTTGATGGCGAATCGAGCGCGGGGCAGAAGCCCGAAGTACTGCGAGGCTTTACCGTCGAAGCGCTTGGCAATGAAGGACGCGCGCATCAACAACTCCTCGGGAGTCTTTGCATAGAACTGCGGGTCCTTGCGCAAAAACACCAGAAAGGCTGGAAAGTCGCCTTTGAATCCGGTCTCCTTCATGGCCGCGAGCATCTGGTCATGCAGGCGGGCAACCTCCGCTTCACCGAAGGTGTGGATCGTGGCGGGATCCTCATCCAGCGTGGTGAACTTCAAGATGCGGGAGCGGTAGTAAGCCTTGCCGTCCGGCAGGTCGTAGGCTGCCAATGTAGTGCGCGTGCCCGGGAAGTACTCGTTGCGAAAGAACGCCAAAAGGTCTCGATAAGCCGGCTGCACGGTGTCGCGAATGACGACGATGGCTTGTTCGCGCAGGGTCTTTTTATCGGCGTCGGAAATGCCGGGCATCTCCTTGAACGGCGTGTAGAAAAGGCTGCCTTCGGGCGTCGCGTCGGTCACCGATGTGATCGACGCATCGCGCCCCTCGAGCGTGACCCGCGGCGGGGTGAAGCCGCGTTTGAGCCCGGCGCGCATATTCTCCGTCTGCTCGTGGAAATAGCGCGGAATATCCTTCATCTGGCTCAGCCAATTGCGGTAGTCCTGCAAGGTGCGGTACGAACGCCGCGCGGTGTAGCCAAGGTCGGTCCAGAACGTGGTATCGGAATTGGCGGGCATTTCGTATTCACGAAATTTCTGCTCGGCGATCAATGCCTCGATCTGGGGGCGATAGATGTCGTAGTTCAGCTGCTCGGCCGGCGAGAGCTCCGCCCGCGGGACCGCCTCGAGCTTTTTGAGGACGTCCTGCCACATGGCCAGCCGTTTGTCCTGATTGGCGACGTCGACTTTGGGCAAGTGATCTTGAATTCGCTTCTGCGCATCTTCGTTGTCCGGGAATTGCTCCTCGCGCCACGCCCATTCGTCGTGGTAAATCGCCTGCAGGCGCGAATCGGCGTTGGGCCGGGAATCGGCGTTCGGCGTTTTGCTGCAGGCGCTGATCGTCAGTATTGCCCCGGCGGCGAGGGCGTAGAATGAGCGGGTGTGCATGGCGTTTCCTAAATTATTGAGGCCTAAAAGCGTTGAAGATCGAAGGCGGCAACGGGGATGGAGGTGGCGCGGGCCGCAACCAGGTCCGCCACCAATTCGGCCGTGAACGGCGCCATGGTCAGGCCGATGTGCTGGTGGCCGACCGCATAAAAAAGCTTTGCGGATCCCGGTGCGCGGCCGATGCCCGGTAAATAATCGGGCAAAACGGGGCGCGACCCCACCCAGCTCGGTCCCTCGGGCTCGCAGCGATAGCCGAGTGCGCGAACCCGTGACCTGAGCCGCGCCGGCTTGCGCGGATCGGCCGGCGCGTCGGCGTCGGCGAATTCCATGTAGCTGGTTGCGCGCACCCTGCCTTTCATCGGCGTGACGATTATCCGCTCATTGATGTAGGCGACCGGGGCGTCGAGGAAAGTCTTCTCTCCCGGCATCTCGATGTGATAGCCGCGCGCAGCCTGCAGCGGAGCGCGCAGTCCGAAGGGCGAGAGCAACGGCGCGGACCCGACGCCGCCGCACACGACGGCGCTCTCGACGGCGAGCGACTCGGTGTCGCCCGTGATCTCGATTTTGTCGCCGCGCGGCCGCAGGGCCTTCACGTTGAAAAGACGAAAGGCCGCGCCGCGCTCGATGGCCGCCGCGACGAATCCGCGCACCGCCTCCAACGGGTCGATGACGTAGGCCGAGTCTTCGAACCACAAGCCCGCGGCTGCTTGCGCGCCGGCAGCTTCGCGCAGCGGCAGCACCTGCTCGCCGGTCATCGGCCGCGTTTTGACGCCCACGCGGAGCATCTCCCGCGCATAGGACTGCATTTGGGCCTGACTCTTTTGGCCCAGGGCGACTTCGTAGTGTCCGTGCCGCCGCAGCAATTCCGGACGCTTGACGGCGGCGACCCACCGTTCCCAGACTTCGGCGGAGGGGCGCACCAGCGGTGCCAGATGACGGGTGTTCGCGTCGCGGCGAAACGCTGCCGCCGCAAATCCTGCGATCCATGGCAACATGCGCAGAGCCTGGCGCGGCGAAAGATCCAAAGCGCCGCCGAAGCGGAACAATTCCTTGTAGAACCCAAACAGGAGCCCGGGCGAAGCCAGCGGCTGCACGAGCTCCGCAGCTATGTGCCCTGCATTGCCGAAACTGGCGCCGGCGGTCCCGGGCTCGGCCCGGTCGAGCAGCAAAACCTTGCGGCCCTCGCGCGCCAAAGCAAACGCCACCGCCGCGCCGACCACCCCGGCGCCGATGATTGCGATCGTATCTTGCTGAGGCATGTGCGCACCGTATACGATCTACGCGAGTCTGGCTAGGATCGTATACGATCCGCTAGTTGCGCCATGGCATCCAACCGAGACATTTCATGACAAATCCGCTTTCTTGCACCTGGTCGGGAGTTTTTCCGGCTGCGACCACGCAATTCGATGCCGACCTTCAGGTCGACCTGCCGGCGACGCAAAGGGTGCAAAAGGCTCTGCTCGACGACGGCGTGCATGGGCTGGTTTTGATGGGTACGGTGGGCGAGGGGAATTCCCTCTCTGCGGAAGAAAAGCGCAACGTGCTGCGTGCAGCGGTCGAGGTGAGCGGCGGCAAGGCGCCGGTAATCGTCGGCGTGTCCGAATTTACCACCGCAACGGCCGCGGCTTTCGCGCGCGACGCAGAACGGCTTGGCGCCTCGGGGCTGATGGTGTTGCCCGCCATGGTGTATGTGCCGACGGCGGCTGAGCTCGAGCACCACTTCAAGGCGGTGGCCGCGGCGACCGGGCTACCCATCATGCTGTACAACAATCCGCCCAGCTACCGCGTCAACATCGACATGGCAACGCTCAAACGCTTGGCGCACGTTCCGAACATCGTTTCCATCAAAGAGTCCGCGCCCGACACGCGCCGCATCACCGACATCATCAACGCCTTCGGCGAGCGGTTCGTGCTGTTCGCCGGCCTGGACGATGTCGCCTTCGAAGGATTGACGCTGGGCGCCAAGGGCTGGGTCTCCGGATTGACCAACGCGTTTCCCGCGGAATCCCTGTGGTTGTACGAGGCGCTGCGAAAGGGCGATCTCGAGCGCGCGCGAAAGATCTACCGCTGGTTCATGCCGCTGCTGCACTTGGACGCCGAGCATGACCTCGTGCAATCGATCAAGCTGGCCGAACAAATCATGGGGCGGGGGTCGGAGCGCGTGCGCCCGCCGCGGCTGCCGTTGGCCGGAGAGCGGCGCGCCGCGGTCATCGCCATGAT
>JGI12627J18819_10000632_pt1 | contig 11604 bp, 12 predicted proteins | sample TexAe_OM1H0_M2_FD_18819 | JGI IMG/M metagenome (IMG submission 18819)
CGGCGGGCAGGTCGGCGCCCGTGCCCACCACCGACAGCACTCGACCGCCCGACGAGACGATCTCGCCGTCGTCGCGGCGCGCCGTTCCGGCGTGCAGCACCGCATCGGCCTCGGAGCCGACGATAACGTCTCCGACACGTGGACGTCCGGGATAGTTTTCGGCGGCCAGCACCACCGTGACGGCCGCGCCTTGCTGCCAGCGCAACTGTCCGAAGTCGGCCAGCGTGCCGGTGCCCGCGGAATACAGCAGCTGTCCGAGCGGCGATTCCAGCAGTGCCAGCACGGCCTGAGTCTCGGGATCGCCGAAGCGGCAGTTGAATTCGACCACCGCCGGGCCCTTTGCGGTGATCGCGAGGCCGACATAGAGCAGTCCGCTGAACGGAGTTCCGCGCTGAACCATCTGAGCCGCCACGGGTTCGACGATGTTGTCGACGACGTCGCGGTAGACGTCTTCGGGTAGCCACGGCACCGGCGCGTAGGCGCCCATGCCACCGGTGTTGGGCCCGGTGTCGCCGTCGCCGACGCGCTTGAAATCCTGCGCGGGCAGCAGTGGGACCACGGTTTCGCCGTCGACGACGCAGAACAGCGATACCTCGGGNCCGTCCAGAAAGGACTCCAGCAGCACCGGGTGGCCGGCTTCGAGCAGCCCGGCGGCGTGGGCGCGCGCGGCGACGCGGTCCGCGGTCACTACCACGCCTTTCCCGGCGGCCAACCGGTCGTCCTTCACCACCCAGGCCGGTTCGTTCACCGCCGGCCCGAATCGGTCCAGGGCGGCATCTAAATGCGCCGGGCTGTCCACAATTTCGCTGGTCGCGGTGCGCACGCCGGCCGCGGCCATGACTTCTTTGGCGAACGCCTTCGAACCTTCGATTTGGGCCGCGTCCTTGCTCGGCCCGAAGCAGACGATGCCTTCAGCCCGCACGGCGTCGGCCACCCCCAGCACCAGCGGCACCTCGGGACCGATCACCACCATGTCCGCCCGGACCTCACGCGCCAGGGCGACGACGTCGGAGCCCGAGGTGATGTCGACATCATGCTGTTCAGCCAGCCGGGCGGTCCCGGCATTGCCCGGGGCGATGGCCAAGCCCGTGACCTGCGGGTCTTTCCGGAGCGCCTGGAGCAGCGCATGCTCACGGGCACCGGAACCGATTACCAGGACGCGCACGACACGTCAGAGTAGCCGGGTAAAACGCCGCACGCCTACAGCACCCGTCTTCTACAGGATTTTCTCCAGCAGACTCTTGAGATCCTTGCGCTGCGCGACGGTGAGGCGTCCGAGGCGCTTGTTGAATTCCTCGGACAGCAGCGCCATGCCGTCGGTGGCAGCCCGGCGCCCGGCCGCGGTCAGCAAAAGTCGGTGGCGTCGCAGATCCGATGCATCAATTTCGCGACGGACGAATCCTGCCGCCTCAAGCCGTTTCAGGTATGCCGTCACCGTCGCCTTGGGCATACTCAGCGTCGCGGCGAGTTCTGCCGGGTACGGGTGCTCGCCGATCTCCGCGAGCAGAAAGAGCTCCTTGGATTCGAGCCCCAGCGCACAGATATCGGCCTCGGCGCAGGAGATGACCGACAGCAGCACCCGATAGTTCAACGACCAGATCTTGGCCGCATCGATTGCAGGCATCGACTTGCCAGATCGTTCAGAAGTGAACTAGTTTAGAAAGAAACAAGTACATGATCGAACAATTTACCAGAAAGCGGCCACCATGCCTCTGGATCAGTACGTGACACTCGGGCGCTCCGGCTTGCGCGTCAGCCCCCTGTGCCTCGGCGCGATGACATTCGGCGAAGATCTGGGCTGGGGCACCAGTGTGGAAGAGTCCCAACAGATCATCGATCGATACGTCGAGCTCGGCGGCAACTTCATCGATACCGCCAACTTCTACACCAGGAGCCATTCCGAGAAGATCATCGGCGACCACATCGGGCGCCACCCCGCAAAGCGCGACCGCTTGGTGATCGCCACCAAATTCAGCGGCAATCTGTATCCCGGCGATCCCAACGGCGGCGGTTCGGGCCGCAAATCCCTGATCAACGCTTGCGAGAACTCGCTGCGGCGCCTTCAAACCAACTACATCGACCTCTACTGGCTGCACATCTGGGACGCCAACACCCCGATCGAGGAGACGATGGCCGCACTCGATGACCTTGTCCGGGCCGGGAAGGTGCGCTACATCGGCGTTTCGGACACTCCGGCGTGGAAGATCGCCCAGGCCAACCTCATTGCCCGTTTCCGCGGCTGGTCGAGTTTCGTCGGCCTGCAGATCGAGTACTCGCTGCTCGAGCGCACCGTCGAACAAGAGCTGGCTCCGATGGCGAGTGAATTCGGCTTGGGGATCACGCCGTGGTCGCCGCTCAAAAGCGGCGTGCTGAGCGGCAAGTACACCCGAAGCAATGCCGGCCAGCACAACGCCGATCGCGGCGCGATGGTCGACGCATTCCTCAACGAGAAGACCTATGCCCTGATCGACGAGCTGGAGATCATCGCCAAGGCGCACGAGACAAACGTTGCCAGCGTGGCGTTGGCCTGGGTGCGGGAACAGGCCGGCGTCTCGTCGGTCATCATCGGGGCGCGCCGGCTCGGGCAGCTCGACGACAACGTTCGTGCCGTCGACGTGAACCTCAGCGCAGACGAATTGGACCGGCTCGACGTGTTGACCAAACCGAGGTTCGGGTTTCCCCACAACATGCTCCAAATGGCCCCGGGCATCATCAACGGCGGGACAACGATCAACGGAGTCTCCGGGCCGATCTCGGAGTACGTGATGCCGGAGGGCGTCAGACCCTACTAGGTCAGCCGTCGTTGTTGCCCGAGTGCATCTTGATCGCACCCTCGACGTTGGCCTTCTTGTCCTCGCCGGCACCCTTGGCAGCGGCCTTCTTACGCTTCGCCACGACGGTGTCGACGGCGCCGTTGAGCGCCGAACCCAGCGGAAACCCGAGGTAATGCGTCAGAAAGACGGCCATCTCCTTGAGTTCGGTCTCGGAGAGTTCCCCGTTGAGCAGCGCGGCGTTGATCTGGATCTCGGCCAGGTCGCGCTTTCCGGCCGCGGTCACCGCGGTCAACGTCATGATTCGCTTGTCGCGCATCGACAACCCCGGCCGTGTCCAGATATTGCCAAAGAGGTGGTCGACGGTCAGGTCGAAATACGCGTCGCCCTCCACGTTGGGCATCTCCCAGCCGTAGACCTCGTTCATTTTCTCGAGGCCCTTGCGGCGCTGTTCGTCCATTACGTCTCATTCTCCTTGTGCGGTAGACCGAGACTGGCAGCCAGACCTTCATACGCAATCTGGGCCAGCGGCAGGTCGACGGACACCGCCTCACCCAAAGCCAGTGCCAGGCTCAGGTCCTTTTCGCCCAGCCCGCGGGTGTGCAGGAAGGGCTGGTACAGAAAGTTGTCCGGCTCAAGATCTTTCATGTCCTCGCGCACCATGATCGCCCCCGGCCCGCCCGTGAGAGCGTCGGTGTGGCGCACCACCCTGCCCAGGGCCTGCAGGTCGAGCCCGGCCGCCTCGGCGAGTTTCATCGCCTCGCACGCCGCGGCGTAGGAGGTGAATGTCAACATGTTGCGCGCCAGCTTCATTCGAGTGCCCGCACCCGGCTCGCCGGCGTGGATGACCACCGATGCCCAGTGCTTGAAGGCAGGCTTGATCCGCTCGTACACCTCGCGCTCGGCACCCACCATCGTGGCGAGCTGCCCCTTTGCGGCGGCGGCGGCGCCACCGCTGACCGGCGCGTCGACGAGATGGATGCCTTGGGGTTTGAGTTCGGCGGCGAGCTCGACCGCGGTGGTGTCGCTGATGGTGGAGTGGATCGCGATCACCGTGCCGGGTTTCGCGTGGGCTGCCAGCTCGCCGACGACCTCACGCACTTGGCCGTCGTTGAGCACGGTGATGTGGATGATGTCGGCAGCAGCGAGGTCGGCAACGCTGTCGGCCAGGCCGGCGCCCTTTTCGACCAGCGGCGTCATCGCCTCGGTCCGGATGTCGTAAACCGTTACTCCACCGGGCCATTCGGTCATCTTGGTGGCCATCGGCGCACCCATGTTGCCCAGGCCGATGTAGCCTAATTTCAGTTGCTCGCTCATGATCGGATTATCTGCCCGCCGTCAACGTTGAAGATCTGCCCGGTTATCCATCTGGCCTCGTCGGACAGCAGGAACAGGCACATGCCGACGAGATCCTCGGGTTGTCCCATGCGCGACAACGGAATTGCCTTGACGATGTCGGCGACCATCTCCTGTGGCGTGGTGGTGCGGTTGGCCTCGGTGTCGATGGGGCCCGGCGCGATGGCGTTGATCCGGATGTTCTGCCCGCCCAGTTCGCGCGACAGCTGCTGGGTCAGGCCATTGATCCCGACCTTGGCCAGTGCGTAAAAGTTTGCGTAAAGCCATGCCGCGGTGGATGACTGGTTGATGATCGCGCCGCCGCCGCGCTTGGCCATCTTCTTGTACACCGCGCGCGTGCACCAGAGCGCGCCGTCGAGGTTCACGCTCATGAACTTCTTGTAGTACTCGGGGTCGACGGTGACCAGGAAGTCCAGCTTCATGCCGCCGAAAATGGCCGCGTTGTTCACCAGGTAGTCGATGCCGCCGAACTCGGCCAGCGTGCGGTCGGCCATCTCCTTGGCCGACGCCGGATCCGAGACGTCGACGGGCAGGGCCAGCGCGGTACCGCCCTCACCCTTGATTCCGTCGGCCACCTTCTCGGCGCCCGCCACGTTGATGTCGGCGACGACCACCGCCGCGCCCTCCCGCGCGAGCGCCTCGACGTAGGCCTGTCCGATGCCGCCACCCGATCCGGTGACGATCGCGACCTTGTTTTCAAACCGCATGCTCTGCTCGCTCCTTTGAGTTACACCGCTGTCGCAATGGTCTTGGTTTCCAGGTACTCCTCGAAGCCGGCCAGACCCATCTCGCGACCGTTTCCGGATTGCTTGTATCCGCCGAATGGCGCGTCGGCCGAATACCACACGCCGCCATTGACATTGATCGTGCCCGCGCGGACCCGCGCCGCGGCGCGCGCCGCCCTCTTTGGGTCGGTGCCGAATACGGTGCCCGACAACCCGTATGACGAGTCGTTGGCAATGCGCACGGCGTCGTCGTCGCCGTCGTGCGGAATCACGGTCAGGACCGGGCCGAAGATCTCCTCGCGCGAGACGCGCGCGTCGTTGCCCAGCCCGGCGATGACGGTGGGCTCGATGAAGAAGCCGACCTCGCGATCGGCAGGACGGCCTCCGCCGGTTGCGAATGTCCCCCCCTCAGCTATCGCCGAATCGAGATAGCCCTGGATCCGATCGCGCTGGCGCGCGGAAATCACCGGTCCGCAAATGGTTCCCGGGTCGGTGGGGTCGCCGGCCTTGATGCCGCCCATGGTTGCGGCCGCGATGGAGACGGCCTCGTCGTACTTGGCCCGCGGCACCACCAGGCGGGTGGTGATCGCACATCCCTGCCCGGCGTGCATGCACACCGAGAACCCCGCGACGCCGACCGCAGCGGCCAGGTCAGCGTCGTCGAGGACGATGAACGCCGACTTGCCACCAAGCTCGAGAAAGACCTTCTTGATGGTGGCGGCGCCGTCGGCCATCACGGCGCGACCGGTGGCGGTCGATCCGGTGAACGAAACCATGTCCACCCGAGGATCTTTCGACAGGAGCGCCCCAACGCCATGGTCGTCCGAGGTGACGACGTTGATGGCACCGGGCGGAAAGTCGGTGTGTTCGGCGATGAGTTCGCCCAGCACCGCTGCACACCAGGGCGTATCGGGCGCCGGCTTCAACACGACGGTATTTCCGGCGGCCAGCGCGGGCCCGATCTTGGCGAGGTTGATCTGGTGCGGAAAGTTCCACGGCGTGATGGCGCCGACGACACCGACGGCCTCACGGGCGATCGTGCGCCGCGTGGGGATGCCCATCGGCTTGGCCTCGCCGAGATCCTGGTTGTACTCATAAGATTCAGCCGTATCCGCGGCGAACGACAGGTCATTGACCGGGACTTCGAGCTGTGCGATGCCGGTGAGCATCCGCGGCGCGCCGACCTCGGCGATGGTCAGGTCACGCAACTCCTCGAGGTGCTGCTTCATCGCCTCCTGCAGCTGCCGCACGCACCGCACCCGCAGTTCCGTGTTACGGGACCAGTCGGTTTCGTCGAATGCGCGCCGCGCGGCGTCGATGGCGCGGCTCATGTCGTCGGCGTCGGCGTTGGCCGCGACTCCCAGCACTTCTTCGGTCGCCGGATTGATCGTCGGGAAGGTGCCGGAGCTACCGGCCGACATCTTGCCGTCGATGAAGAGTTCGCTCACGCCGTCGGCCAGCAAGGCCATCTCCCGCTCCCGTCTACGCGCGGCTCAATCAAGCACGCCAATCGAGTGGACAGTTGTCCGATATTGTCCGATCGAACCATAGTCGCCAGGCCGTCACGGGTGCAAGAGCCGATCGCGCTTGTCATGGCGAAGCGCATAAAAACAGCACATTAACCACCATATTTGTCAATCGGGCTTGCTTCGTCGTTGCTCGATCCGATAGCTTGGACATGTGTCCAGCGACGCACTGGTTACGATCACGTCCACGCCCGAGCACCCGACCGGTCAGCCCCCGCGCAACCGGCGCCAGGAAGAGACCTTCCGNAAGGTGCTCGCTGCGGGCATCGAAACGCTGCGCGAGAAGTCCTACTCCGACCTGACGGTGCGTGCGGTGGCGGCGCGCGCCAAAGTGGCCCCCGCCACGGCGTACACCTACTTCTCGTCGAAGAATCATCTGATCGCCGAGGTCTACCTCGACCTGGTGCGACAGGTCCCCTACTTCACCGACGTCAACGAACCGATGCCGAGCCGGGTGGAACAGGTGCTGCGCCACCTGACACTGGTGGTCGCGGATGAACCCGAGGTCAGCGCGGCATGCACGACGGCGTTGCTTGGCGGCGGCGCCGACCCGGCCGTGAGCACTGCACGCGACCGGATCGGCGTGGAGATCCACCGTCGGATCGCGTCCGCCATGGGCCCCAACGCCGATCCGACCACCGTGTCCGCGCTGGAGATGTTGTTCTTCGGCGCACTCGTTCAGGCCGGCAGCGGCGAATTCAGCTATCGCGAAATCGCCGATCGGCTGGGCTATGTGGTGCGGCTCATCCTCACCGGTACCGCAGAGACAAGCCAACAAACGTAAGGCAGGTAGTTAAGCGATGACTGTGCACGTCGGCGACCACGAATTGGTCCTCGATCCGTACGACTATGACTTTCACGAGGATCCGTACCCGTACTACAAGCGGCTGCGCGACGATGCCCCGCTGTATCGCAACGAGGAGCTGGGCTTTTGGGCCCTGTCCCGGCACGCCGATGTGCACCAGGGGTTCCGCAACAGCACCACGCTGTCCAACCGCTTCGGTGTCTCGCTGGACCCCGCATCGCGCGGACCGCACGCTTCCAAGACCATGTCGTTTCTGGCGATGGACGATCCGGCCCATCTGCGGCTGCGCACTCTGGTGTCAAAAGGGTTCACGCCCAGGCGGATTCGCGAGCTCGAACCGCGAGTCACCGAGATCGCCCACCAACACCTCGACATCATGCTGGAGAAGGCAGCCGACGGAGCAGTCGACTACGTCGACGAGTTCGCCGGCAAGCTGCCCATGGACGTCATCTCCGAGCTGATGGGGGTTCCAGAGCCCGACCGTGCCCAGGTGCGCGCGTGGGCCGACGGCGTCATGCATCGCGACGAGGGTGTCACCGACGTGCCCGCCGCGGCGGTCGAGGCGTCGATCAACCTGATCGTCTACTACCAGCAGATGGTCGCCGAGCGCCGGGATAAGCCGACCGACGACCTCACCACCGCTCTGCTGGAGGCCGAGATCGACGGCGACCGGCTGACCGACGACGAGATCATCGGATTCATGTTCCTGATGGTGATCGCGGGGAACGAAACGACCACCAAACTGCTTGCCAATGCCGCCTTTTGGGGCCATAAGAACCCCGACCAGCTGATCCCGGTGTACGCCGACCTCGAGCTGGTGCCGTCGTGGGTTGAGGAGACGCTGCGCTACGACACCTCCAGCCAGATCCTCGCCCGCACCGTCTCCGGTGAGCTCACGCTCTACGACACCACCATCGCCGACGGCGACATCCTGCTGCTGTTGCCCGGTTCGGGGCATCGTGACGAGCGGGTCTTCGATAACCCTGACGACTACCTGATCGGCCGCGAAATCGGGCCCAAACTACTGAGTTTCGGTAGTGGCGCACACTTCTGCCTGGGCGCGCATCTTGCGCGGATGGAAGCCCGGGTCGCGCTCACCGAGTTGTTCAAGCGAATCCGCGGCTACGAAGTGGACGAGGCCAACGCCGTCCGCGTGCACTCGAGCAATGTCCGCGGATTCGCTCACCTACCCATGAGCGTGGAGGTCCGCTGAATGCCCCGCTTTGAACCCTTGCCCGAACGCCGGCCTGCCATCGTGGCCGGCGCCTCCTCCGGCATTGGAGAGGCCACCGCCATCGAGCTCGCGGCGCACGGCTTCCCGGTCGCCCTGGGCGCCCGCCGGGTCGAAAAGCTCGACGACATCGTCGGCAAGATCAACGCCAACGGCGGCGAAGCCGTCGGATTCCACTTGGATGTCACCGACCCGAACTCGGTGAAATCCTTTGTCGCCCAATCGGTCGATGCGCTCGGCGACATCGAGGTGCTGGTGGCAGGCGCCGGCGACACCTACTTCGGCAAGCTCGCCGAGATCACCACCGACGAGTTCGAGTCGCAGTTGCAGATTCACCTGGTCGGCGCCAACCGGCTGGCCGCAGCGGTGCTGCCCGGCATGCTCGACCGTCAGCGCGGCGACCTGATCTTCGTCGGCTCCGACGTGGCTCTGCGCCAGCGGCCGCACATGGGTGCCTACGGCGCGGCCAAGGCCGCGCTCGTCGCGATGGTCGCCAACTTCCAGATGGAACTCGAGGGCACCGGCGTGCGGGCCTCGATCGTGCATCCCGGCCCGACGAAGACGTCGATGGGCTGGAGCCTGCCGGCCGAGAAGATCGGCCCCGCGCTAGAGGACTGGGCCAAGTGGGGCCAGGCCCGCCACGACTACTTCCTGCGGGCGGCGGACCTGGGCCGGGCCATCACGTTCGTCGCCGAGACACCGCGCGGTGGCTTCATCGCGAACATGGAGCTTCAGCCCGAAGCCCCGTTGGCCGACAACAAGGATCGTCAGAAGCTCGCCCTCGGCGACGAAGGGATGCCGTCATGACCACCACAGCGATTGTGCCGCGGGTTTCCGGTGGCGAAGAAGAACACGGCCACCTCGAGGAATTCCGCACCGACCCAATCGGTTTGATGAACCGCATCCGCGAGGAATGCGGCGACGTCGGCTGGTTCCAACTCGTCGACAAGCACGTCATTTTCCTGTCGGGCGCAGAAGCCAACGAGTTCTTCTTCCGTTCCGCCGACGAGGACCTCGACCAGGCCGAGGCCTACCCGTTCATGACGCCGATTTTCGGCAAGGGCGTGGTGTTCGACGCGAGCCCCGAGCGGCGCAAGGAGATGCTGCACAATTCCGCGCTGCGCGGCGAGCAGATGAAGGGCCACGCCGCCACCATCGAGGGCGAAGTAAAGAAGATGATCGCCAACTGGGGCGACGAGGGCGAGATCGAGCTGCTGGACTTCTTCGCCGAGCTGACCATCTACACCTCGACGGCCTGCCTGATCGGCCTGAAGTTCCGCGAGCAGCTCGATCACCGCTTCGCGGAGTACTACCACGAACTGGAACGTGGCACCGACCCGCTGTGCTACGTCGACCCCTACCTCCCGATCGAGAGCTTCCGGCGCCGCGACGAGGCGCGTGTGAAACTTGTTGCGGTGGTTCAGGAAATCATGAATCAGCGGCTGGCCAATCCGCCGAAGGACAAGGCCGACCGCGACATGCTCGATGTGCTGGTGTCGATCAAGGACGAGGACGGAAGCCCTCGATTCTCCGCCGATGAGGTCACCGGGATGTTCATCTCGCTGATGTTCGCCGGGCACCACACCAGTTCGGGGACATCGGCGTGGACGCTGATCGAGTTGATCCGCCACCCGGATGTGTACGCCGAGGTGCTCGCCGAGCTCGAAGAGCTGTACGCCGACGGCCAAGAGGTGAGTTTCCATGCGCTGCGGCAGATTCCGAAGCTGGACAACGTGGTCAAGGAGACCCTGCGGCTACATCCGCCGCTGATCATCCTGATGCGGGTCGCCAAGGGCGAGTTCGAGGTGCAGGGTTTCGGAATCCACGACGGTGATTTCGTTGCGGCATCCCCCGCGATCTCAAACCGGATTCCGGAGGACTTCCCCGACCCGGACGCCTTNAACCCCGACCGGTACAACAAACCCGAGCAGGCCGACGTCGTCAATCGCTGGACATGGATTCCGTTCGGCGCAGGGCGGCACCGCTGCGTCGGTGCCGCGTTCGCACAGATGCAGATCAAGGCCATCTTCTCGGTCCTGTTGCGCGAGTATGAATTCGAGATGGCGCAGCCCGCCGACAGCTATCACAACGACCACTCGAAGATGGTTGTGCAGCTCGCCCGGCCGGCGAAGGCGCGTTATCGCAAGCGGAAAGCCTGACCTGCCATGGGATTTCGGATCGAAGCGGATCTGGATTTATGCCAGGGCCACGCCATGTGCGAACTGGAAGCGCCCGACTACTTCCGGGTGCCCAAGCGGGGCAAGGTCGAGATCGTCGATCCCGAACCGCCCGAAGACGCCCGCGATGAAGTCGAGCGCGCGGTCGATATGTGTCCAACACACGCACTATTCATCAAAGAGAAAGAAGACTGAAGACAATGGCGTCACGTGAAGAACTCGAGGCCTGGGTCGACCGCTGGTTGCAGGCCAACAAGGACTGCGAAAAGGCCGGCGACTGGCGGCCGCTCGCGGATTTCTACTCCAACGACGCCACCTACGGCTGGAACATCGGCCCCAAGGAAGACGTGATGTGTGTTGGCGCCGACGAAATCCGCGACATCGCCCTCGGCCTGGAGATGGAGGGCCTGGAGAACTGGGTCTACGAGTACCAGAAGGTGCTCATCGACGAGAAGCAGGGCGAGATCGTCGGCTTCTGGAAGCAGATCGTCAACAAGTCCGACGGCACTCAGGACGAGATCTACGGCATTGGCGGCAGCTGGTTCCGCCTGAACAGCGACAACCTCATCGAGTGGCAGCGAGACTTCTTCGACTTCGGCCACGTGGCCAAGATGTTCGCGAATCTGATCGAGTCCGGCGATCTGTCGGCCGGCATGCAGAAGCGGATCGAGCGCAGCGTCGCGGGAGAGAAGCTCCCCGGTTACTACCCGCTCGGCGAGGCCCCGGCCCCGATCTGGTGAGGACGAGCGGGATAAGACAGGGGTGGGTGGTCATCATGCGCTACGCCGAGACTACTTCTTCTGGTCGCGCATTAGGTTAGAGTAGCTAACCTGACATACATGCTAGTTAGTGGTGAGCATCCCTCGTCACTGGTTAGGAAATGCGCCTATGACGACGACTGAGCCGAAGACGGAGCCGTTGATGACCCCGGGCTCTGCTGGCAGCGAGGGCAATGCGGCGACCCGCCAGCCCGCCAAGCGCAAAGGCCTGTCGAGCCTGTTCACTCGGTTCTG
>JGI12627J18819_10000633_pt1 | contig 11588 bp, 7 predicted proteins | sample TexAe_OM1H0_M2_FD_18819 | JGI IMG/M metagenome (IMG submission 18819)
AGTTCGATGCTGTGATCGTAGACTGCGACGATCTTCAGGGCGGTGTCGACGTTCTGCGCAGCCTGCGCCAGAATGCGAGCAACAAGACATCGGTTTCGTTTGCCATTCTGAACGGCAAAACCACGACACAGCAGGCCTTCGAAATGGGCGCGAACTTTGTGCTGCAAAAGCCGATTACGACCGCCGGTACGCTGCGCTGCTTCAATACGGCTATGAGCTTCATGGTGCGAGAAAAGCGCCGCTATTTCCGGTGCCCGGTCGAGATGCCGGTGAAGCTGCAGTTTCACCAGGGTGAGGAGATGAAGGCTACCACCACAAATCTCAGCGAAGGTGGCATGGCCATTCACTTTGAAGGTGCGCTGACGAAAAACACCATCACCAAGGTGCAGTTCACGCTTCCCGGCTGTAAGGTTGCCATGGAACCGAAGGGTGAAATCGCCTGGGCGGATGGTCTGGGACGCGCCGGAATTCGCTTCCAAGATGTGCCCGAGAGCTCCCGCGCACAGTTAGAGCAATGGATCCTGCAGCGGCTTGAAAAAATCTCGTCCTCGATTCGCTGACCTCGGTTGCCCTGACCTCCGATTCGANTTTTTCTCCCGGCTGCCAATCCTCGTCCAACGCCTCCCCACAATTATTTTGCCCGATCCGNGTGGAGTGCTTGACCCGCCTGGGCGGGAATCGGAGTGTGGCATCAAGTTGGCGACTTGTCTGAAACGGCAGTCATCGGCAAGCTTTTAGGAATGCCGTTCAGCGGATCACCCCTGCTCAGCGCGGTCGGTGCGAGCCGCTCTAAACTCAGAAGGTCAGGAGTATGGTCGTGGCTACCTTTGCTTACGATGTGAAGATTGCGCGGGTGCAGCGTACGCTCCGCTGGCTCGAAGAAGATGCCACTCTGGTCGGGTTGCGGGTGAAGGATCTGTCCCCGGAGCGCCAAATACAAGCCAAGCAGTTTGCGGCGGATATGATCGATCAGGCGCGGGCCGAACTCGACCGGCTCATGCAGGAACGGACGACCGACAGCGAGGACAGCGCTTTTCCCTGNGAGCCGGCGGATTGAGCNTCGCCAAGTTGCGGAGCCGGCGCTCCGCCTGGCATACAAGGGTGTCTGCCCCCACGCATCACGGGTCGGGTGAACTCTAGCCGGACTGGCGACTGGCTGCCAACACCAGGGCGTCGGCCTGTACGCGATATTCCTCCAGGGTAGTTTCTTCCCAGAGGGTCTTGTCGCGGAGCAATCGCGACACCAAGGCGGTGTGCATAGCGTGGCCGGCGCGATCGGCCACGATGTTGCCGAGAATCTGTTTCCCCACCAAGGCAAGGTCTCCAATCAGATCAAGCACCTTGTGGCGGACGAACTCGTCAGCGTAGCGCAGAGGGGGATTCATCAAACCTTCCGGGGTCAACACGATCGCATTTTCGGTGGAGGCGCCGCGAATCAGGCCCTGTTGCCGCATCGCGTCGGCTTCGTGAAGGAAGCCGAAAGTCCGGGCGGGAGCAATCTCACGGAGGAAGTTGCCGTCGGTCAGGTCGACCCGGAAGGTCTCGCGTCCAATGAGACGGTGGGGAAAGTCGATGGTGTAGGAAACCGAGTAGGTGTCCGCCGGATAGACGGCAATGAACTTGTTTCCCTCGCGTAACTCGATCTCGCGGCGGATCCGCATGTAGGAGCGCAGACGCCGCTGCTTGCGAATGCCGGCTCTCTGAATCATGTCGACGAAAGGCCGGGCGCTGCCGTCGAGAATCGGCAATTCCAGGTTGTCGAGTTCAACGATGGCGTTGTCGATGCCCGTACCGATGAAAGCTGACAGGAGGTGCTCGGTGGTCGAGATGAGCACGCCTTTCTTCATCAAGCTGGTGGCATAGCTGACGCGCGCGATGTTCCGGCCAGTGGCTTCGATTTCAAAGTTGTCCAGGTCGATCCGACGGAAGGCGATTCCTGAGCCAGAGGGAGCAGGCAGGATCCTCAATTGGACGGGCGCGCCACTGTGCAAGCCGACGCCCTTGCATTCCACTGAGGAGCGGATTGTCTGTTCCTGCTTCAAGAGGGGGGCTAATGGGTATGATCCACATTAGCTTACAGGCGGCGGCAAATTTTTGTCTGTGGCAAAAAAGCCACACTACGTGTCTCCAAAGAGGCCATGGCTTGGGAGTCCCCGAGCTATGTTGCTGATAACGGGGCAGATAACAAAATGACTTCAGGATTGTAAGGTGCCAACAGTCCAACTACCTCGGCGCGAGCGGACGAGTCTATTTCTTCCTTGGGGGAAGAGTATTCGGGTCGTAGGTGGTTTTGGCCTCGAACATCGATTCGTTGAGTCCACTGTTGTAGGTCACGCTGTTCAGGAAGCGCTGGTTCGACATCTCACCGTTATAGAAACGAGTGATCGAATAGGGAGTCATGACTCCCTGGGTAGGGCGATAGGCGTCATAGATCTCTTCCTCGGTGTTGCGCAGGTTGTCAGTGGGGTCGCGCCAGGTGAACATCTTCTTGATCGGGAGGTGGGTATTGGTATCGAGGAAAAGGGTAACNCTGTCGTTCTTGGAATTCAGGACACTGACCTGGTCGGCTGGCTTATCGGCGGCCACNGCGGGACCGTCGTAGAAGAGGGCGACACCGGGGTCATTGATCCAGCGGCGTAGAACCCACTCGAGGGAATGCTCACGCCGACGGAGGAAGTCATTGAGAAGCTTGTCTTCGATCGCGGCGGTTCCCTTGAACGTGATCTCATAGCCATGTTCGCCGTTGTAGACGTAGGCGACATCGCGCTGCTTGGTCACCTCCACGCGCTCCTTGTCAGGAAATTTCACAAAACGCCAGAACAGCACGCCGGCGCTGGTGGCTTCGTTGCGGTGGAAACTGTAGGTTCGGCCTTGCTGGGTCATGTCCTGGATATTGAGCCAGGCTTGGCCGCCGAGTGCCTGGATGGCCTGATCAATCAGAGTCTTGGCCTTGGCTGCATTCTCCTGGGCGACCGGAATCGATTGAGATGGGGCCGAGCCGGTTGTGGGCGCCGCGGCTTGAGCCGAGCAACAGATGTTCAGGATGAAGAGAACTAGGAATAAACGCATGTTTCAAAAAGATTAGACGCTAAAAGTCCGGCTTTCCGCTGTATCGCGAGGGGACGTGCACCGTGATTCAGGACACACTTCAGCCTACGAGCACGGCGCCCCCATTTACGTTCAAGACCTCGCCAGTAATAAATCCGGCATGCTCCGTACATAAGAAAAGAATGGGCGCGGCAATCTCTTCCGGCTTACCCACTCGTCCGATCGGGATCGTGGCAAAAATGCTCTCCCGCGTCTTGGGATCGTTCAAGGCGGGGATGGACATATCCGTATGAACCCATCCCGGGGCGACGCAGTTAACGTAAATACCATCTGGCGCCAGTTCCGTCGAGAGCCCCTTGACCATGCTGATCAACGCGCCCTTGGTCGCGGCATAATCGACATGAAAGGCTTCGCCTCGCTGTCCGGCCGTCGAACTCACGAGTACGACGTGACCACCCTTCCCGGACTGCAAGGAGTTCTGCTTCTTGAGCTGTGCGACCGCATGCCGAACCAGGGAGAAGACACTATCGAGGTTGACGGCGACCGTTCCGCGCCACTGGGTGTCGGTGAGTTCGTTGACAGGGGCATCTTTCGGCGGCCAGATGCCGTGATTCGCGACCAGGATATCGAGGCGTCCGAAGCGTTTAACGGTCTCGTTCACTAGATCTTTGGCGCTGTCCAGGCCCGAGAGGTTGCAGGACACGGCTGCGCAGTGTTCCGGGCCGCACTCTTTGACGAGCGCTTCGGCAGCCGATTTCGAGTTTTGATAGTTGAAAAGGACTTTGGCGCCAGCCGCCACGAAGGTGCGCACCGTCGCCGCGCCAATCCCACGCGAGCCCCCGGTGATAAGGGCGACCTTGCCTTCAAGAGAAAGAGGAAATGGCATGTCTAGTAGTTTGTAGGTTTGGGCAGAGGATTTGCAAGTTTCAGGTCTAGGTGACCTGAGACCTGGCACCAGACACCTGCCGCTTCAGTCTCCCAGAGTGGGCGCCTTGCCAGTCCTCAATTGACGCAGAAGCACGCGGACGAGCATCCCGTCATATCGGGTTCCGCTCAGCTTCTCGATCTCGGCAAGAGCCTGCTCGGCCGTCTTTGCGGGTGCGAATGAACGTTCGGTGGTCATGTTCACAAATGCGTCGGCCAGTGCGAGGATACGACCCCACAAAGGGATTTCCTCTCCGCGCAGGCCGTTGGGATAGCCGCTGCCGTCGAACGCCTCGTGATGATGCTCGACCGCCTTTTGCAGCATGACGCTGCCCGGAATCGTGCCGACGATTTCCGCGCCGATGCGGGCATGGGTTTTCATCCAGGCATATTCCTGATCGGTCAGGGGTCCAGCCTTGCTGACGATCTTTTCGGGCACGAACATCTTGCCTACATCGTGCACACGGCCGGCATAGGCCAGTTCGACCAGTTCATCGGGCGGAAGGGCGAGGGCGCGGCCAACTATCTCCGCGTAACGGCCCACCATTTCGCCGTGCCCGGCGGCGTGAAACTCCCGCGATTCGGAAGCGCGCGCGAGCGCCTCGATAGATTCTTTCAGCACCTGGACGTTGCAGTCTTCCTCGTCTCCGCAAAGTCGTCGCAAGGTCGCCACCAGTTCTTCGAGATCGTCGGCCCCATTCTGCTCGCGTTGCAGGAAGCCTTCGATGTAGGTAGAAATCTGCTGCCGCTGAGCCGCGAGGTGCTCGGCATTCCCGAACTCCTCAGCCATGGAGACGCGATTGCCGCCGTCATGTTTGGCGGAGTACATGCCAGCGTCCGCGACCCGGATAATGTCCTCCGCAGAAAATCCATGTGCCGGAAAACTCGCGACCCCAAAGCTTCCGGTAATGGCGTGCTCGGACAGCATGGCGTCCTGCGCGAGCCACAGGCGAAGGCGTTCTGCAAGCGCGCGAGCCTGTTCCACACCGGTTTCGGGCATCAAAATGATGAACTCGTCTCCGCCGTAGCGAGCCACGACGTTCGATTGCCGACAACGTTGCTCCAGAAGTCTGCCGACCCGAGCCAGCACCAGATCGCCTTCGAGGTGTCCGAAGGTGTCATTCACTTCCTTGAACTTGTCGAGATCGATCAGCACCACCGAGAACGGACGCCCGGAACGGGATGCGCGCTTCCACTCCGAAGAGAGCGCCTCCCAGAAGAAGCGTCGCGTCTTGATGCCGGTCAAGCCATCGGTGATCGACTGCTGCTGCAATTTCTGGAAGACAAACGCGTTGTGCAGCGCCGTAGCCAGCAAATCGGCCAAGGTGCTCATGATCAGAACGTCCTGCTCGGAAAACGCGTTCTCCTGGCGGCTTTCAACGTTCAGCACTCCCAGCAGCGACTCGCCGTAGGTAATCGGGATACACAATACTGCGCGCGACTCCGGAAGGATGCCGACGAGGTGTCCTTCGTCTGCGTTTTGAACCAGCGACCGCTCATTGCTGCGAGCCACTCGTCCCACTACGCCCGCTCCCAGTGGAATGCGTTTCCCTTTGGCCTGGGCCGTGGAGCCGGCTTCCGCCTTGATCTCGATTTCTTTGGTGACGTAGTCGAGAATGCCGATACCGATATGGTCGAAGCGGAAGGCCTTCTGAATCTCTGCAACGATGTCGGCCAGCATCTGCTCGGCATCTTCGCTGGAAATGGCAGTTTTCGATATGCTGTTGAGGAAGGCCAGTTGGCGCGATCGCCGCAATTCTTCGGCGAACAGCCGCGCGTTTTCGACAGCCACCGAAAGCTGGCCCGCCGCAGTCTGCATGACCTCGAGGTCGCGCTGCTGAAAGACATACTCGCGCTCGGTACTCATGGCCACCATGGCTCCGGCTGGCTTCCCACCCAGCATGATGGGCGCGGCACAAAAACATTTCGCGGGTTCGCCGCCCACCTGCACTGCGCCCAGCCGTTCGCGAATTTTCTCCAGGTCGGAGCGGATCAATAGCGCCTTACCAGTGCTGATGATGAGTTCAGTCAATCCGTTGGTGGCTTTGCGCGAGCGCTTTGGCAGGACTTTGTCTTTCTCGGTCTCCAGTTCGAAGCGGATCTCGTCCCCTTCTTGGAACGCGATGTAGAACTCACTGGTATCGAAGATCTGTCCCAGTTCCTTTTGGATCGTGCGCAGCACCTCGTCCTGATCAAGGCGCGAACTGATGGCCTGCCCGATCTGCGTCAGCAATTCATACTCCTTGGTGCGGCGCTGGGCATCGTGCATGACGACGTAGTTTTCGAGGGTGAGTCCGATCTGCAGCGCGAGCCCGATCAACAGCCGCAGGTTGGAGGAGCCGAACACCCGCAACTGGGCGTGCGGGAACAGGATGACGCCGAAATTGTGTTCCCGGGTCTGCAGGCTGACGGCGGTCAAGTGGCGAATGTTTTCCTCCGCCAGCACGCGTTTGAAATCCTCGAAGCGCCCGCCGGGAAGGGCCGGCAGAGGCTCGGTCATCTCGGCGATGTCGCGAAATGTAAAGAACCCACCACGCCGGTAGGCGAGCTCGCACACATATTCGCCCGCGCCTGTCTTCTCGAGCTTCTGGACGAACTCGGGCGAGAACCCGCGCTGCACCGAGGGTAAAACGCCGCGCCACTGTTCCGCGATACAGATGACGGCGCGTCGCGTCGGCAACGGATTCACTAACCGTTCCAGTACCGCGGTCATGCTCGGCACAAGGTCTTCGGCCGACAGCAGGCGGCGTGGATCTACACCCAAGGTGGAGAAGGCAAGAGCGTTTTCCTGGACCGCATTGCGCTCGTTCTCGAATAGAACCATGACCATCGCGATGCCGAGCAGCATCTGTGGAAGCGGACCGAGCATGTGCCCCGCATTCCCCAGGACTTCGGAATAAGGACTCACCAGCTGGCCGACAGCCATAAGCCCGCCCCATAGCGCGAGCGCCAGAGCGAGCATCCGGAACGCGAGCGAACTGCGTTGATGGGCGTAAAGATAAAAGCGCAGCGAGCAATACAGCAGAAGGGCTGCCGTGCCGAGCTCCAGGCGTATGTGCGGCGGCACCGCAACCTCATTATGGAAAACTCCATGCACCATGTGGTGCAACAAGCTCCACACGGTCAGGGCGACGCCTGCAATTGCGAGAACCAAGTCATACCAGCGCACGCGAAACCGCTCACGCATGAGTCGTGTCGAGACGAACAGGCACAGCGCCATGAAGACGATCAGCAGCGAACTGGCCAGATAAACCCAGGCGGAGGGTTCGTGAAAGATGTTCCAGGCGTCAAGGCCGAAGTGCAGGGAGTATGCGCCCCATCCCAGTTGCCAGGCGCGAAAGTAGGGTTGCCGGCTTTGCTCGTACAGGTAAGTAAAAACGAGGAACAACAGCAGGGCCACAATACCGGGCAACAGCAGCATGTTGATGGCAAGGGCATTCATGGCGCGCAAGACTGCTTCAACAGATCATTCACCACAGTGAGCTGGGAAAATGAGTAGAACTATCGTTTCACAGCCGCACCTGCAAACTCAATACGATTTCAGTACAGGGGGTGTGGAAAGAAGCGACTTTGAGACTCCGCGCTTTTCGGAACGTCTATGGGAAGCATGCTTGACGCTGCTTTCGCCCACCCCGTACCATGAATCTTTCCATGTCGAATTCTTCTATTCCCATCAAAAAAGAAGACTTACCGAGTTCTAAGCCGCGGGTGCGCTTTGCCCCTTCGCCCACGGGCTTCTTGCATGTGGGCAGCGCCCGGACCTTCATCTTCAATTGGCTGTATGCCCGGCGAAATGGCGGCACCATGGTGCTTCGGTTGGATGACACTGACGTCGAGCGCAATACGGATGCTTCGGTGCAGTCCATCTTTGAGGGACTGAACTGGCTCAACCTGGGTTGGGATGAGGACTACAAGCAATCGGAGCGGTTGGCGCTGCATCAGAAAACGGCCTGGGACATTTTCGAGAAAGACTTGGCGTACCGCGATTTCACCCCCGCGCATACAGGCGACGCAGAGAAGTCGGGCGCGCAGGGTACGTGGCTCTTCAACCCCGGGGTTCGGGAGCTTTCGCGTGCGGAAAGCGATCGCCGGGCCGCCGCAGGAGAGCCATTCGCGCTACGTTTCCGGGTTCCGCGCGGAACGGGCGAGGAGGTGCGCTTCCCGGATGCGGTCTACGGGGAGCAGCGTAAACTCGCCGAGGACATCGAGGACTTTGCACTGCTTCGTTCCGACGGGCTGCCGACCTATCACCTGGCCTCCTGCGCGGATGACATCGACCTGCGGATTACTCACGTCATTCGTGGCCAGGATCATCTTACGAACACGTTCAAGCACGTCCTCATCTTTGAAGCGGCCGGGGGAAAGATTCCGCAATTCGCGCATCTGCCGTTGCTGGTTGCGCCGGACGGCACCAAGCTCTCGAAGCGTCGCCACGGTCCAATCGTCAGCGTGACCACATACCGCGATGCCGGATTTCTCCAGGAAGCGTTTATAAACTTCCTTTGCCTGCTAGGTTGGTCTCCAAAGAACGATCGCGAGCAGATGTCGCTCGAGGAATTGAAAGAGCTGTTTAGTTTGGAAGGGATCAATCGCGCGAACGCAGTCATCAACTTCAAGGAACCCGCGTCGACGCCAGTGGAGATGTTCGATCCCAAGGCGGTGTGGCTCAATGCGGAGCACATCCGCGCACTTCCGATCCAGGAGCTCAGCGCGCGGCTGCTGCCGGTTGTTCGCCAAGCCGGCTATCAAGTCGATGCCGCCAGGATGCTCAAGATCACACCCCTGATCCGCGAGCGCATCCAGCTGACCCGTGACGTTCTCGCCGCCGCTGACTTTTTCTTTGTAGACCAGCTTCTGCCGTATGATCCGGCGGAACTGGTGCCACAAAAGGGCGACGCGGCCATGGCCAAGCGAGTTTTGGAGAAGGCGCAAAGCGTGCTTGCGGTGACCGAGTTCAAACATGATCCACTGGATCAGGCGCTGCGTGCGGCTGCCCAGGAGCTAAGCATCAAGGCAGGACAGATGTTTCAGCCGATTCGGGTGGCCGTTTGCGGGCGTAAAAATGCGCCACCGCTGTTTGAGACACTGGAAGTTCTTGGGCGCGAGAAAACCTTGACGCGGATCGAGGAGGCGATCGGAAAGCTGTAGCGGCCGAGGCAAAATGGCTATGGGACCGGAGGTCGGTCGCACATCTTGGACAAGTCTGCGACCGAAGCTGGCACTGAGGTCGGATTTTCTTTCCGAATCGTTGCCCATTGCCAGCCTTTCTTGCCGGACAGGGTTGTCGTCACGCGGGCTTCTCCATACTGAACGAGCCGGTTCAGTATGGTCGTAACGGATGCGACCGGCGACTTATGATGGGCGAGCAGGCTGGGTTGGCGGCGCTGGATTTCGTCCAGCATGCCTTGGGTTGTAAGAGGCTGACTGGACTCCATCAGGGCGGCGCGACACGTACGTGTGAGTCCGGAGTTTGCGTCTCCGCGCCTGCGGTCGATCAGGTTCATCAATTCATCGCTGAGCAGTCCTTCACCAAAAACGTTTGCCAGACCGGCAATGGTCTGCTTAACGGCGCCGATGCGCTCCATTATCCGCGCGCGTTCTTGTTCGAGCGAAATCAGTTCTCGGTGAGCTCTGGCCACAACCTGTGTAACGGATGGATCGGCATTTCTATCCGGGTACATATCTGCTCGGTTCCGGTTCCCGTACGGAAGTTTAGACTGCATAAAAATTGAAGCATCCCAAAGTGGCTGCTCACAAGAGCCACTTTGTTGAATCGGGATGGTGCCACTTCCCGTGGCTTAAAACCTGCTTCCCGCGCGTTCTCTGGTGCGAATCCCTAGTCCAGGCGCTCTTGGGTAGGGCAGTAGCGCCGCCCCGGCTCTCGGGCGGGTGTTCTATAAGGGCTTTCGAGCAACAACCGATGCCGGCAGGATGCCGGCGCTACCCGGAGTTCGTAACAGGGGCCGGGGTTATAAAATAAGATGCCAATGACTTCGACTAAGCCTTCCACTCCAGCCATGGCGCATGAACCCGTCGAGCCGCGTCCGTCGAATTTCATCCGCGACAGAGTCATCGAGGACCTGAAGACGAACAAGTACCAGGGCCGTGTGCAAATGCGCTTTCCTCCCGAGCCAAATGGCTACCTCCACATTGGCCACGCCAAGGCCATCTGCCTTGATTTCGGGCTTGCCGATGAGTTCCACGGCCACACCAATCTTCGCTTCGACGATACAAACCCGGAGAAGGAAGACATCGAGTACGTGAACTCGATCATGGAGGACATCCGGTGGCTCGGTTTCAATTGGGACGGCCTTTACTACGCGTCCGACTATTTTGATCAGCTGTACGAATGGGCGATCAAGCTGATCAAGGATGGGAAGGCCTACGTCGATGATCTGAGCGCTGACGAAATCCGGCACTATCGCGGGACACTGACCGAGCCGGGGAAGAACAGTCCTTATCGAAATCGCTCGGTGGAAGAGAATCTTGATCTGTTCGAACGCATGAAGGCGGGGGAGTTTCCCGACGGCTCGCGTGTGCTGCGGGCGAAGATCGACATGGCATCGCCCAACCTCAATATGCGCGACCCGGTGATGTACCGCATCCTGCACGCTGAGCATCACCGCACCGGGAATAAGTGGTGCATCTATCCGATGTATGACTACGCGCACGGGCAATCGGATTCCATCGAGAAGGTCACACATTCGATGTGTTCGCTGGAATTTGCCGATCACCAACCGCTCTACAACTGGTTCATCCAGCAGCTTGGCATCTTTCCATCCCAGCAAATTGAATTCGACCGCCTGAGCCTGACTTACACCATCATGAGCAAGCGCAAGCTGCGCAGGTTGGTGGAGGAAGGCCGGGTAACAGGATGGGACGATCCGCGAATGCCCACGCTGACCGGCCTGCGCCGGCGCGGATATACCCCGGAAGCGATTCGCAATTTTGTGAACGCGGCAGGTGTCTCGCGGACGAATGGGATCGTTGAACTGGCGATGCTGGAGCACTACGTACGCGAGGACCTGAACAAACGTGCTCCACGGGTGATGGCGGTTCTGCGGCCATTGAAGGTAGTGATCGACAATTATCCCGAGGGGCAAGTCGAGGAGATGGACGCCGTCAATAATCCGGAGGACGCGAGCGCCGGATCGAGGAAGGTTCCGTTCTCAAAGACCATCTATATCGAGCAGGACGATTTCCGCGAGAATCCTCCGAAGCAGTATTTTCGATTATCGCCGGGGCGCGAAGTGCGCCTGCGCTATGCGTACCTGGTTACCTGTACAAACGTGGTGAAGAACGAGCAGGGCGAAGTGATCGAGGTGCACTGCACCTACGATCCTGCGACACGGGGTGGCAACACGCCTGATGGCCGCAAGGTCAAGTCGACGATCCATTGGGTCTCCGCGGCGCACGCTATCGATGGTGAGGTCCGCCTTTACGACAACCTGTTCAGCAAAGAAGACCCGGATCAAGCGGAGCCGGGACAGGACTTCATGTCGAATCTGAATCCAGGCTCGCTCGAGGTGGTGACGCACGCGAAACTCGAGCCGTCGCTGGCCAATGTCGCTGCGGGAGCGCGCTACCAGTTTGAGCGGCTCGGCTACTTCTGCGTT
>JGI12627J18819_10000634_pt1 | contig 11587 bp, 9 predicted proteins | sample TexAe_OM1H0_M2_FD_18819 | JGI IMG/M metagenome (IMG submission 18819)
GGTTCCCGATGATCGCCGGAACGTCCAACAGTCCATCCACATCTTGGGGGACGATGCTGACATTGTCGCCGCCGAGGTCAACGAGTTCATCCATAAACGCCATGTGCTCGCGGCTACGGCCGCCGTAATGGAGATGCCATCGCGCGCCACGAGCCCTCACCTCGTCCACCATCGCCTTGATAGGAGTGATGCCGATCCCGCCTGCGATCAGAACGTACTCGGACGCATCCACGAGCCTGAAGTGGTCGCGGGGCGTGGAGGAAATGAATTCGGTTCCAACTACGAGTTCCCGGTAGATCTCCTCTGAGCCTCCGCGACCGTGAGGTTCACGCAACACGACCACGACGTAGGTACTCCTGTCCTCGCGAGCGCCGCAAAGCGAGTACTGACGCGTCAGCCCCGACGGGAGGCGGATATCCAAGTGAGCACCCGGCGGCCACTCGGGCAGCACCTCACCTGAGGCGCTCTCCAACTCCAGCAGGAGCGCGTTCACCGCGATCTCAGCTCGGCGACCCACGCGAAGCGTGATATGGGACTGGTCTGTGTTCTGTGACATCATTCTTCCTTGTCCGCCACCGCTACCCCTCGCGGGTAGCGGCCGGAAATTCGTCGGGATTGTGCTTGGAGGCGCGTGGAACGAACAACTGGCGTCGAAGTGCGTCAAGTGCTCGACGGCGCTGCAAAGTTCACGCCCGGGACACCCTGACGAACCAACGAGGGCTCCCCCGGGCGGGCGCCCTAGCGGGGCATCACTATGTCGTAACGCACGTAGCGTTCTCCGCCCTCCATCGTCGTCTCAACCAGCTGAACGCCGTCGGGATCTGGTCGCATGCCATTTGCAAGCTGCAAGCGCAGCATCTTGGCCAATAGACCCTGCGCGTCATTGTCGCCGTGTTCCCAAATCAGAATCGGACGCCCCAAACACATGTGTGCGCCCCCGGCGAATGCCATCCCGAAGCCAGGAACCTTGTCGACCAGCGGAACCCGGTAGGGGTTGTACTCATCGGCTGCGTCACCGAACACGGCTACGTCGCGGTTTGCCTTCCCAACCCAGGCCTTGGCCCATTCACCCGCACTGACCTCACGCCCGCTTTCCAGGGCTGTGTCCTCCTTGGCGAGGCGAACGAGGTACGGCCTGGTTACTCGGTGGAGTCGGAGCGTCTCCGACATACACCTGTTGAGGAACTCTCGATCCTCCAGGCGTTCCCGGTCCTCCGGGTGCGCATCGAGCCACGGCAGAACATCGTCGAGGCCGTAGACGGCAAACACGACCGGGTTGTTGATCGACGCAGCCAGAAGTTCGGTCATCTCGCGAAAGATCGCGGTGTCGTCAATGTTGTCCAGGTCCTCTTGGACCACGATCATGCTGGTGATCAGGTCGCCCGGGAGTGCATCCTTCTTCTCCGCGTCGTCACCCGCCTCACGCACCAGGTCAACCCGCCGTTGAAAACTCGGCAGATAGATCTCCTGACGAATCTCGGCGACCGCATTGCGCGCTTCCTGCAGCACCCTGTCCCGGTGTTCGCGAGGGACGTAGTCAAGGACAATCCCCGCGACAAGGTGGGTCGATACAGCCCGGAAACGCTCGATGTCCTCCTCCGTCTCGATCTGATCGATACCGATCATGCCGGCAATCAAACGCCAGTAGACACGGGCTGCGAAGTCGAAGAGATCGAAGCGGACCACGGTGGCACCGGGTTCCGCCTGCTGTTTGGTCAAGCGAAGGTAGTGGTCGAAGATCTCGTCGAATGCCTTGCCTTCGGCACCCCATGGCATCTTCGGACTGAGCATCCGCGCCATGGCTTTGCGGCGATTCAAGTGTGCGCGTCCGTCCATCGCAATGAGGGTTTCACCCACGAACTCGAGTGAGTCCTGATAGCTGCCCTCCATGCCGAAGGAACGACTCCGCAACATCTCTTCAACGTCTCTGTACGTCGTCAGATCGATTCCCGAATCACGGTCAAAGACGATCGGCGGGTGGCCCGCGGGAAGGTCCGTTACCTCGTCCGTCATGTCATTCAACCTCACTCGTGATTCGCAGCCGCCCTTGTAGCGGAATCTGTCAGCAAATAATCGAGGCCCGCCAACGCATGCGATTTCAACCCAGGCCTTGGACGCCGACGCACAGCCAATGGATCCTCTTTCGAGGATAGGCAACCAGCCTCGATTCTGTCAACGATTATGTTGACAAAATCCGGATCGAAGCGCCAAATGAGGGTGTGTGTGTGGCGATCGCGTGATGGCGATGTCGCCGCTTCGGTTCGTCGAGACCACCGCTCTTCACCTCGGCTACGAGCTCGGCGATCCCCGGCATGCCGATATTGCCGAGCGAATCGTGGCTCTCCCGTCGATATCAGTTCCAGCGATAACCCTCGCCGGGGTATGCAAGGGCGGCACCTAGGTCGGTCGGGCAGGCATCCGATGGTCGCTTCACCGAGCCGCGGGAGCGCGGCCCGAATTCAGTTGGGGTCGGGAGGTTTACGACTGACACCGCGATTGCGTGGCATTGACGTTTTTTGCTCGTCAAGGTGCTGGTCGACCTCATTCGGACGAGTCGTAGCGCCGCCGTTAGCGCTCCGCCTCCTTGGCGGTGTGTTTCCCTTCCGACGAATTCGGTGATCGCCTGGGTAGGGGCGTCCGGGGCCGGGAATGTCAACGCATGTGTTGACGTAGCTTGTTGGCGGGTCTTACGCTCGCTTTCGTGACCGGTCGGTGTGCGCCAGGGAATTTGGCGACGCGGTCCGTCGGTCGCGGGCGGATCCGGGTCGTGTCGTGATGCGGATCGTGACTGGTCACTCGAAGTGCACCGGCAAATGCGTCCTGTCCCGGTACCGATCCGGCGGTCCTTGATGTCCCTCGGCACTCGACGGGGTTCGTCCGGACGACCCGCCTCAGTGAATGACGCAATACATCCCGCCACGGTTTGTCTCGACTCGAGTGGCTTCGGAGACGACATAGCGAGGGAAGCTCAATGACAGATCTGCACGGCAAGGTCGCGGTGGTCACCGGTTCGGCGCGTGGGATCGGCAAGGCAATCGCTCTGCGGTATGCCTCCTGCGGGGCGCACATCGTAGTGAACTACTGCGGAGATGCGACGGACGCAGACGAGACACTTCAGGAGATCCGCGACCTCGGAGCCGACGCGATCGCGGTCCAGGCGGACGTATCCAGTGTGAGTGACCTCGATCGGTTGTTTGCCGAAGCCCTTGCCCGGTTCGGGAAGGTCGACATCGTCGTCGCAAACGCGGGCGTCGAAATCATGGGCCAGCCGATGCTGGATGCCAGCGAAGAAGACTACGACCGGTTGTTCGCGGTCAATGCCAAAGGTGCCTTCTTCACCCTCCAGCTTGCGGGGAAGTACGTGACCGACAACGGCCGGATAATCTACGTTGGTTCGACCGTGACCGTCGCCGCGTACCCTGGCGTTGCGTTGTACGGGTCGAGTAAGAACGCAGCCCGGTACGCAGCAGCGGTACTTGCCCTCGAGGTCGGGCGCCGGGGTGTCACTGTGAACACCATCCTTCCCACCGCGATCCAGGGTGCCGGTGTCTTCACGCACGTAACCCCCGATGACCCCTTCCTTCAAGAAAACGCGGGCACGCGGCCGATCGGTGCCAGGATGGGACTGCCTGCCGATGTCGCCGATGCTGCTGAGTATCTCGCTGGTGACCTCGCCACCTGGATGAGCGGGCACGAGTTGCACATCACCGGCGGCGCTCCGCAGTAACCCGCCGAGCTGAGTCGAACACCGTCGGGTGCAGGCCGCTCGGCACATTCGTCCGCACTCAACGTTCACACCAGGAGAAGTAGACATGAGGGCTGCAGTCGTCAACGGCATCGGCGAAGGATTCGTGATCGAGGACGTTGACATCGCTGAACCCATCGGGCGTGAAGTGCTCGTGCACGTCAAGGCGGCAGGGCTTTGTCACACGGACCTGACGATCGCGAACCACGGGCTGGGATATCAGATGCCGTCCGTGCTTGGCCATGAAGTCGCCGGGGTGGTGACCGCCGTCGGCCCGGACGTCACCCAGGTACGGCTCGGGGACCACGTGATCGGATGTCTCCTCCAATCCTGTGGGATGTGCACCAAGTGCCGTATGGGTAAGCCCTACCAGTGCACTGATCCACACAGCACCGAACGCTCTGGAGGTGGGCGACTGACCAGAGCTGGAGAGCCTCTCTCACAGATATTCGGATTGGGCGGGTTCGCCGAACAAGCCCTGATCCACGAGAACCAGTTGGTCAGCATCCCGAAGTCTGTGCCGTTCCCGCAGGCAGCGCTGATTGGTTGCGGAGTCCTCACCGGGGCAGGGGCGGTGCTAAACACCGCAAACGTGGGCACAGGCGAAACGGTCGTGGTAATCGGTGCGGGCGGTGTCGGCCTGAACGCCGTCAGCGGTGCCGCGATCGCCGCTGCTGGGAAGATCATCGTGATTGACATCGATGATCAGAAGCTGGGGAAGTCCCGCCGCTTCGGGGCCACCCACACCGTCAACTCTGGCGCCACCGATCCCGTCGCTGCAGTCCGGGAGATCACCGGCATCGGCGCCGACCACGTGTTCGACTTCGTCGGAATCCCCAGCGTCTACGAGCAAGCCTTGGCGATGCTCGCAGTCGGAGGGGCACTGTTCCTCGTCGGAACCACAGACCCCCTGACCACCATCCAGGTCCCCATCGTCTCCGCTGTCCTGAATCAAATCCGGGTCCAGGGCGTGAACTTCGGCTCCGCCAACTTCACCCGCGACATCCCGGTCTACTTGGACCTGTATGGACGGGGAAGAATGAACCTCGACGATCTCGTGTCTAGAGAAATCAGCCTGGACGAACTTCCCGCCGCGTACGACATGCTCAACGACCCCACCGTAACCCGGGTAGTGGTGACCAAGTTCGAGAAGTAGCCCTTCCGCTCGAACCACCATCACCGTGTTGACAACCCGGCCCGGCAGCGACCTCACCGACGAGATGTCAGCGCGCCCATTCGCGATGAAACAGTAACCAGCTCAAACCCTTTCCCCGAGCTGTGGCACACCAGGAGCCCTGCCCGTATCGACCGCTAAGGTGCCGGTGTTAGGCCGTTGAGGTGCGTTCACGACGGTGCCGTGGCTACCGATGGCTTACCGCGATCGCCCAGTAGCGTGTCAATGCTGATGCGGCGGTGATCCTCACCGGGGGCGGGTCGACAGGTTCGGCCGGGTGTCGCGAATGGGTGCTGGTCGCGGCCGCGAAAGCCACCTGCGTTCGGCGCCCATGCAGCGCAACGTAGTTGGCCGCCGCCGCGACGAGGAGGCGCTTCACGTTCTCCAGGCTGTCTGCGCGAGCGGCGCGAATTGCGGCCTGCGCTTGTCCCGAAACGCCTGCACGCCTTCGCGATGGTCTGCGGAGGTCAGCGCGGAATCCATCAGTGCTGCCGCCTGCTCGTAGGCGTCCTCCAGCGTCAACAAATCGGCGTCGAGAAGCTGACGCTTGATAATTGCCCAACTCGAGGGCGCCGCCGAGGAGATGAGCAGCTCGGCGTAATCGCGCGCCGCGCGGAGGGCTTCACCGTCGGGTACACAGCGGTTGACCAACCCCATGGCTTGCGCCTCAGCGCCGCGCACAGTGCGCCCAGAGAGCAAGAGATCCAAGGCATGGGTCCGTCCGACGAGCCGGGGCAGTAGCCACGAGACCCCGTGCTCGGCCACGAGGCCAAGTGTGGCGAATGACGTTTTCATAACCGAGCTTTCGTTGCAAAATCGCATGTCACACGAGATCGCCAACGCAAAGCCTATCCCGGCGGCGGCACCGTTGATCGCAGCAATCAGTGGCTTGGGGTATGCCGCAAGTTCACAGAGCCGCCTGCGGACTGATCGGTCAGGGCGCGCGTCAGGAACGCTGCCCAGCAACGACATCGACGCTCCGGCGCAAAATCCGCGGCCGGCCCCGGTGATGACGACTGTTCGCACCGTCGGATCGGCCGCGGCAGAGTCGAGCGCGGCGAAGAAGGCAGCTTCCAGGTCGTAGGTCCAGGCGTTGAGTTCGGCCGGCCGATTCAGCGTCAGCTGCAAGATCCCGCTGGGGTCATGCTCGACAAGCAGCACCTCGGAGGTGTTCATACCTTGCACGGTAGCGACCGCAGCATCCAAAACTCAACTATCGCGTTGAATAGTTTGGCGCCTTACGCCCTGCAACGGACGCGACCAACTAGGCGTGCCCGGGTGTGGTTGAACTATGGTTACTTAGTGCCGATGCTTGCGCCGCTGTGGCGAAGCGAGGGTGCTGCTCATGGGTCAACGTATGTGTTGACTAATGGCATTGCCGCGAATTATGCTTCGCTTGTTCTGGGCGGAGCCCAGGCCGTCGTTTGGTCATCGACCCGGCTGGTGCGGCACGGCGTCATCAGCCCGCTGNAGCGATCCCCGCATCACGGCCAGGCTCTGCTCACATCGCATTTAGGGAGGCACGGTGACCGAGCTATCCGAGTCAACCCTTGCGTTTCTCGACCAGACGCTGGATATCGATGCGCATGAGATGACGCCATCGCACCTGTGGGGCGACGTGTTCGGCGAGGCCGCGGCCCGTATCGCCGAACTCGCGGAGCCAGTCCTGAAGAAGACCGGCGCCAACGACTTCTACAATCCCGACGTCTCGGCCGACGACGAGGACATCACCGACGGAAACGTGTGGAACATCAGGGGCACTCGCGCCCCGGGTGCCTTCGACATGAGCCGGCGCCGATCGGTCATGGACGTGATGGGTGTGCAGCGTCAATTCGTGTTCCCGAGCTTTGCGCTGTTCGCCGTGCACCTCTACGTCGGCAACGAGGCGATGCACCGGGACCGTTACGGCTTAACGCTGCCCGAGGAGGATATCCGTGCGCTCGGCCTCGCGGGTGTCAACGAGTACAACGAGTGGGTCGTTCGCGAATCGGCCAAGGACCCAGAGCGCATCCGCCCTGTCGCATACCTCAACGCCCAGAACTCGCTCTCGGAACTCTACGAGCAGGCCAAGGATCTCATTGACCGCGGAGTCCTGGCAGTCAACCTGCCGGCCGGGCATCCGCCGGGCGGTCGCTCGCCGGCCAGCGAGGATCTCGAACCGTTCTGGACCCTGCTGGAGGCGCGCAACATCGCAGTGCTGGTGCACGTGGGAGGCGAGTTCGGTTTCCTCAAATCCCCGGTGTGGGGCCGAGCTCCGGCGTTCAAGCCAGGCAAGGTGGAAAGCAACGAACTGGGCTCCGAGCCGTTCTCCTTCGCCACCATCTCACTGGCGATCTGTAACTACCTGACCGCCCTGACAATGGGTGGAGTCTTCGAGCGTCACCCTGATCTTCGGTTCGGTGCCATCGAGATCGGCGCCGGCTGGCTCGGTCCATGGGCTGACAACTTGGATATGTGGGCGCGAGACGTTTACTCGGTCCGGATGAAGCCGTTCATCTCGAAGCTGCCCTCGGAATACATCGCAACGAATGTCCGGGTCACCCCGTTCAACAACATCGAGCCGATCGAAAAGTATTTCGAGCGCTACCCGCACCTGGCGACCAGCTACTGCTTCTCCACTGACTACCCTCACATCGAGGGCGGAACCGATATCAAACGCAAGTTCGTCAACCGACTCGCTCCATTGGGTAAGGACATCATGCAGAAGTTCTTCCGCACCAACTCCGAGCTGCTGCTGCCGTCGTTGCCCACGATCACCGGCGAGCCGGTATTCACCTAGAGCACGTGTCGACCGGATCGCGGCAGAGGATGGAACACCGGGGAGATGACTCAGCGAACTTCGAAGGGGGAGAGCCGGATCCGATGCATGCCGCGGTGCGTCGCCACGATCGGTGCGCCCGACGCGCCACGGGTGTGCCATGAGTGAAGACAGCGACGTGGTAGCGGAGCCGCGGGGTGTCGTCGATGCGGTGGAGGCCAGCTTTAGTCCCGGTATTATTCGAATCAGGCTGCAGCGCCCGCCCGTCAACGCCCTCACAGTTCAGATCATCGATCGGATACGCGCGACGTTCGCGGCGATCCACGATGATCCTCGACCAGTCATGCTCTGCGGTCTGCCCCGAGTGTTCTCCGCGGGATTCGATGTCAAAGCGCCGGCGGNCGACCCGCAGNTGGCCAGCGATGCCGCCACCGCATGTCTTGACGCCGTGCGNACCCATCCCGGTCCCACCGTCGCGGCGGTGGAAGGCGCCGCCGTGGGCCTGGGTCTGCTGATCGCTGCCTCGGCCGACATCCTCGTCACGTCGCGGTCCGCGTCGTTTCGCATGCCAGAAGTCACCCTCGGGATCGCCAGCGACGTCGATGGCCTACGCCGGTTCCTGCCCGAGATGTGGGTGCGCCGAATGTGCTTGTCGGGCGAGCCGTTCACCGCGGACCAGCTGCACCTCGAGGCCAGCGGAGCGATGGTCTGCGAACCGGGAACGTGCGAGGCTGCTGCCGAGGCGATTGCCCGGCAACTTGCCGCGCTGCGGGCGCAATTCGTTCGAGACGCGAAGCTAGGGCTGAGGCGATGAACATCTGGCAACTCGACCCAAAGTTCAACATCAGTGTTGACTAACGCACCGCGGTTCCGTACGGTGACAATCGATGCCAGCCAATGGTTTCGCTGACCGGCGTCAGTTCGTCGGTAGCGCGGGCCTGCACAGAGGTCGAGGTGTAGATGAGACTGCCGCTGCTGCACGCCGTCGAGTTACCCGCCGGGCTCGACGATCTCCGCGGCGAGGTGCGCCAGTTCCTGGCAGAGGAACGCGCCGCTGGCCGCTACACGCCTCGATGTGACTGCTGGCTGGTGGGATTTGACGAACGCTTCTCCCTGGCCCTGGGGCAGCGGGGCTGGATCGGCACGACGTTCCCCAAACAGTACGGGGGCGCTGGCGCCGATCCGCTGACCCGCTTCGTCATCGCAGAAGAACTCCTTGCCGCGGGCGCCCCGGTCGCGGCGCATTGGATCGCCGATCGCCAGTCGGGCCCATCCATCCTTCGTTTCGGCACCGAGGGGCAACGACACCGCTACCTGCCCGGCATCGCCAGTGGCGAACTGTTTTTCGCCATCGGGATGAGCGAGCCCGATTCTGGTTCCGATCTGGCCAGCGTTCGAACCCGCGCCGAACGGGTTGACGGTGGCTGGGTGGTCAACGGCACCAAGGTGTGGACCAGTCATGCCCACCACGCCCACCACATGCTGACCTTGGTGCGAACCTCACCACTGGATCCATCCCACCGTCACGCGGGGCTAAGCCAGTTCATCATCGATATGGCCAGCCCCGGGGTGTCGTGCAACCCGATCGAGCTGATCAGCGGAGCGCACCACTTCAACGAAGTGGTGCTGAACGAGGTGTTCGTCGGCGACGAGCAGGTCCTGGGCACCGTGGGTAACGGCTGGACGCAGGTCACCCATGAGCTGGCCTACGAGCGTTCCGGGCCCGAACGCATCCTGAGCACCTATCCGCTGCTGGAGGCTGCGCGTGTCGAACTTGCCAAGAGCAAGGCCGGCCGACGCTTGTTGGCCCGACTCAGCGCAGAACTGTGGACGCTGCGCGCCATGTCGATGGCGGTTGCCGTCGAACTGGCCGCTGGTCACACCCCTAATGTCGAGGCGGCCACCGTCAAGGATCTCGGCACTCAATTCGAACGCAACCTCGTCCACGCGGTGGCCGAAGCCCTCGACATCGAACCTGATCCCACTCAGCCCGGCACGTTGCCGCACATGCTCGCCGAAGCTCTGCAGCAGGCGCCGGGCTTCACCCTGCGCGGAGGCACCAACGAGGTGCTGCGCGGGGTCGTCGCCAAGGCGGTGGTCGCATGAGCACGGAAACAACCGAGCTGCTGCATGATTCGGTGATCGGAGCATGCGGTGAGCTTGCCGACACCGGTTGGCATCCGCAGGCGTGGACCGCCTTGGACGAGATCGGTGTGACCGCGCTGGTGGTGCCCGAAGCCAATGGCGGCGCCGGGGCAACGTACGCCGACGCCGCGGTCGTGCTGCCTGCGCTGGGGTCACTGGCGGCGTCGCTGCCGATCGTGGAGGTCGGGCTGATGGCCGGGTGGCTGATGACATTGGCTGGATCGCAGCTACCGACTGGTGTGGTGACCGCGGCGATGGCCGACGACATCGATGCGCAGCCGTCGGGTGGCGGCTGGCTGCTGACGGGGCGAGTGCCACGAGTGCCATGGGCCCGGCACGCCGACCGCGTGGTGATCCTGACGCGACTCGCAACCGGCTGGTACGCCCTGGATCTGCCGTGTGTCGGACTCGACATCCGGCACGGTGTCAACGTCGCCGGCGAACCACGGGACAGCATCGTCCTCAGCAACGCGGTTGTATCGGACGACCAGATGCATCGGCTCGGTGATGCAGACGCACTTGATGTGGAATTCCGGCGGCGGGGCGCGTTCGGGCGGTCACTGATGATGGCNGGTGCCGCGCAGAGTGTCTACGCGTACACCGCCCGCTATGCCGGTGAGCGGCAACAGTTCGGGCGGGCGCTTGCGGCGATGCCCGCGGTGCAGCAGATGCTGGCGCAGCTGGCCGCGGAGACCAGCGCGATGACCGTGGCGGTCGAGGCGGCCGCGCTGGCCCTCGATCGTGACCCGATGCAGACGTGGACGCTGGATGCCGCGNGGATCCGGGCCGACGCTGCGGTGCAAACCGTGACGGCGATTGGACACCAAATCCACGGCGCGATCGGGTTCACCCGCGAGCATCCCCTACATCGGCTGACAGCCCGGTTGTGGGCGTGGCGTGAGGAGTACCGCAACCAATCGGCGTGGGCCGACGTGTTCGGCGAAAATCTCTGTCAGAAGGGCGATCTCACACTATGGCAACAGCTCACCTCGTAGCCGACGAAGACCTCATCTACGAGACTCGCGGCGCGGTCGGCCTGATCCGGATCAACCGGCCCGCACAACTTGGTGCGTTCACCTGGCCCATGCTGGACCGCTGGGCGCAGGCGATCGCCAGCGCGCGAGACGACGAGGCGATCCGCGCGGTGGTGCTCACCGGCACCGGTCGCGGCTTTTGCACCGGCGTCGATCTCGATGCGATGGCGGCCGTCGAACCGACCCCCCTCGCCCGCAAGCGGGTGCTCACTGACCGAGTCCACAAGGTGGTGCGCGGGGTCGCCGATCTCGACAAACCGCTCATCTGCGCGGTCAACGGGCTGGCCATCGGTGCCGGAATGGACATGGCGCTGATGTGCGACATCCGGCTGGCGGCAGAATCTGCTCGGTTTTGCGAGGGTTACATCAATGTCGGCCTGGTGCCCGGCGACGGTGGAGCGTATTTCCTCCCGCGCATTGTCGGGGTAGCGCGCGCGCTGGAACTGCTATGGACCGGCGACACCATTTCGGCACACGAGGCACGCGATCTAGGAATCGTCAGCGATGTGTACTCGGACGACAACCTCCTCGACGCGGCACTTGGGCTTGCCAACCGCATCGCGGCGAGGTCACCGATCGCGGTGTCGATGATCAAACGTGCGGTGTATCAGTCGCAGACCATCGACCTGCGCACCAGCCTGGACCTGATCTCATCGCACATGGGCATCGTCCAATCAACCTCCGATTACGCGGAGGCGAGGCAAGCCTTTCGCGAACGTCGGCCCGCCGTT
>JGI12627J18819_10000635_pt1 | contig 11584 bp, 9 predicted proteins | sample TexAe_OM1H0_M2_FD_18819 | JGI IMG/M metagenome (IMG submission 18819)
GCGCCGGCCGTACCAACCGCAGCTATAGCGGCTGTAGCTAGTCCGAGCGCGGCCAGGATTTGGATTTTCATGTTGTTTTCCTTAATGAATCGGTACGGCATCAACCTTGCGGCGCTGGCCGCACCGTGGCCACAATCTGCCTCAATTCCGGTCATCTACGTGAGCGGTGGTGATGTTGTTTCCGCAGCTAGAGGGCGGTTCGGGCACCCGACCTGCAATGTTTAAAACAGTTCGAATCTCACCGAGGGCACACTCCCTTCGCGGACCGCACCCCATTCGGGTGCGCGATTTTCTCAGCGCCGCCGAATCACTGAAGCCGCTGAAACGGTGCCGCCGACTTAACATCGGATAGGAAAAAACTGATAGAACTCTTTGATTGTTCCGAATATCCGGACATTTTGTCTCTCGCGTATCAGCAGGCTGTGCATCGTCTGGCGCTCGTTCACCGTGGCGGAAAGCGGTTCGCGCACTGGGCTTCTCCGATGTACGCGAATACGTGGCAGCATTGGGCACACCCGCGTTGACGAGATCTGTCCGACAAGTCGTGAGGCCACGTTCCGCAAATTCGAGCCCACCGTTTAGGCTTTTGACGTGGTGGCTAAGAGATGCAGCGCCCCACAACCAGGAGGTTCGCGGCGGACGCCGGACTGCGTAGCAGCAGTGCGGGAGCAACCGCGCGTCCGCAATCAGCACTATGCCGATCGCATTACGCGGCGACGCCGCATTCTGCACCTCACCACCTCGATGGCAATGATCATCAGCGCGGGTTTCGGGCTCATCGAGGTTTTCGCCGCGCCGCACCTTTGGTGGACCGGCGCCATCAACGTCGCCGGCGCCGCAATCTATGCCATCGTCCCTTCGCTTCACCGCTTCGGTGAGTTGGTCGCGCCGCTGACCTTCATCGGCACCGCCTACGTGTCGATTTTTGTCATCTGCTGGATCGTGGGCACCGGCTCGGGCTTGCAATTCTATTTTTTGGTCGCGTCCTGCCTCGTGGTGTTGCAATTGGGCATCGACCGCATCGTCTTGGCGGCGGGCCTGGCAGCCGTCGCTGCCGCGCTGGTGATCACCCTGCAGTTCCTCGTCCCCCGAGACACCGGTGTCCAGCCGGCATGGGCTTTGTCTTTGGGCTTCGTCGTTACGACGATCTCGAGCTGCCTGATGGTCGTCACGACGGTGTGGTACGCGGTACGCGAGATCGTCCGCGCCGAATCGGCCATGGAATTGGAATACGAACGGTCCGAAGCTCTGCTGGCCAACATCTTGCCGGCCAGCATCGCTGAGCGGCTAAAAGACCCGGCGCGCAACATCGTTGCCGACAAATACGACGACGCCTCAGTCCTGTTCGCCGACATCGCCGGCTTCACCGAACGGGCCAGCGACATCGCGCCGGACAAGCTGATCAGATTCCTGGATCGGTTGTACAGCACCTTCGATGGGCTGGTCGATCAGCATGGGCTGGAAAAGATCAAGGTCAGTGGCGACTCCTACATGGTGGTCAGTGGAGTGCCCCAGCCGCGGCCCGATCACGTCGAGGCGATAGCCGACCTTGCGCTTGACATGGCCGAAGCCGTGAGCGGACTGAGGGATTCGCGCGGTGACGTGGTGCCGCTGCGAATCGGGCTTGCCTCCGGTCCGGTCGTGGCAGGCGTGGTGGGCTCTCGCCGGTTCTTCTATGACGTGTGGGGTGACGCGGTCAATGTGGCGTCCCGGATGGAATCCACCGATTCGGTGGGACGAATTCAGGTGCCCGAGGACGTCTACCAGCGGCTGAAAAACGATTTCCTGCTAGAGGAGCGGGGCGTCCTCGCCGTCAAAGGGAAAGGCGTCATGCGCACGTGGTATCTCATTGGCCGCAAACCAGACACCGGTTCCGGCGGTGTGCGTGCCGAGGCGCCACAAGAGGCGGCGTATAACGCGTAACGCAAACCTGCCACCAAGATCACCGTTTGTGGGAAAATTCGGCAATGGAAACCACTGCTGTCCCAACGTTGTTGCCGCATCTGTGGAAGTCGACGCTGGTATCCGGGATTCTGACGCTGACCCTCGGGATCCTGGTGTACGTCTTGCCCGGAGATTCCATCCTCATAGCCGCTGTCCTCTTCGGCATCTACCTGCTGATCACCGGTATCGCACAAGTTGTCTTCGCGTTCAGCCTGCACGTCTCGGCCGGCGGGCGAGTGCTGTTGTTCATCAGCGGCGCAGCCTCCCTGGTGTTGGCGGTGCTATGTTTCCGACACTTCGGCGAAGGCTACGCGATTCTCCTGTTAGCGATCTGGATTGGCGTCGGCTTCATCTTTCGCGGTGTGGCAACGTCGATCTCGGCCATTAGCGATCCCACCTTGCCCGGTCGCGGCTGGCAGATATTCATTGGTGTCATCAGCCTGCTGGCGGGCATCGTGATGATCGGATCGCCCTTCGAATCGCTCGCGATCCTGATCCTCATCGTCGCCATCTGGCTCGTCGTCATCGGGATCTTCGAGATTGTCTCGTCGTTCGGCATCCGCGGCGCGTCCAAGAGGGTGGACAAGGCCCTCACGGCCGCACCGGCCGAATCGTGATCGACGCGACAATGCCGTAGCGCTGACCGTAACCGTCTACTACACTGCGTCGTAGTAGCAGGCCTGTCGTCAAGGAGATGACAGATGAACGTCGTCGACGTGTCGCGGTGGCAGTTCGGTATCACTACCGTCTACCACTTCATCTTTGTGCCGCTCACCATCGGTCTGGCGCCGCTGATTGCCGTCATGCAAACGGCGTGGGTCGTCACGGACAACGTCGCCTGGTATCGACTCACCAAGTTCTTCGGCAAGCTATTCCTGATCAACTTCGCGATCGGGGTGGCCACCGGGATCGTGCAGGAGTTCCAATTCGGCATGAATTGGAGCGAGTACTCGCGGTTCGTCGGCGACGTGTTCGGCGCCCCTCTGGCGATGGAAGGCCTGGCCGCGTTCTTCTTCGAATCCACTTTCATCGGTTTGTGGATCTTCGGCTGGAATCGATTGCCCCGGCTGGTGCACTTGGCATGCATCTGGATCGTCGCGATCGCCGTCAACGTTTCCGCGTTCTTCATCATCGTGGCGAACTCGTTCATGCAGCACCCGGTCGGCGCACACTACAACCCCGCGACCCGGCGCGCGGAGTTACACAGCATCACCGCGCTGCTTGGCAATAACACTGCGCGAGCAGCGTTTTCACATACCGTCGCCGGCTCACTATTGACCGCTGCGACGTTTGTCGCCGCCATCAGTGCATGGTGGCTGGTCCGTTCTGGTAAACCCGCAACGGACCAGCCCGACGCGGCGGCCGATGCCCGCACCATCTTCCGCCCGGCCGCCATCTTGGGATGTTGGGTAGCGCTTATTGCCACCGTCGGCTTGTTCTTCACCGGTGACTCTCAAGGCAAGCTGATGTTCGTTCAGCAGCCGATGAAAATGGCCTCGGCGGAATCGTTGTGCAACACCGAAACCGATCCGGACTTCTCCATCCTGACAGTCGGCACACACAACAACTGCGACAGCGTCACCCGCGTGATCGAAGTGCCCTACGTGTTGCCATTTCTCGCCAAGGGCCGATTCAACGACGTCACCCTGCAAGGTGTGCGCAATATCCAGCAGGAGTACCAACACCGATTCGGCCCGAATGACTACCGGCCCAACCTGTTCGTCACCTACTGGTCGTTTCGCGCGATGATCGGGCTACTGGCGATTCCCGGACTTTTCGCGGTGATCGCGTTATGGCTCACCCGCGGTGGCCGGGTCCCCGGTCAACGATGGTTCTCCTGGCTGGCGCTGATCGCCATTCCCGCGCCGTTCCTGGCCAACATCTCCGGGTGGGTATTCACCGAAATGGGCCGTCAGCCCTGGATCGTCGTGCCGAACCCGACTGGTGACCAACAGGTCCGCTTCACCGTCCACGAGGGAGTCTCACATCACGCCTCCGGCATGGTCGTCACCTCGCTAGTCACGTTCACCCTCCTTTACGCGGTGCTGGCAGTGATCTGGTTCTGGCTGCTCAAGCGTTACGTCGTCGAAGGGCCACTGGAACACGACGCGGAACCGGCTGCGGCCCGGTCACCCAGCGATGACGAGGTGGCGCCGTTGTCTTTTGCCTACTAGGGCCTGCTGACGGAAAGGAGCTGACCGGTGGGACTGCAAGAGTTGTGGTTCGGCATCATCGGGTTGCTGTTCCTTTGTTTCTTCATTCTGGAGGGCTTCGACTTCGGCGTGGGCATGTTGATGGAGCCATTCGCCCGCGTCGGCGTGGGCGAACCAGAAACCCACCGCCGCGCAGCGTTGAACACCATCGGGCCGGTCTGGGACGGCAACGAGGTTTGGCTGATCACCGCCGGCGCAGCGATGTTCGCCGCATTTCCCGGCTGGTACGCGACCGTATTCTCCACCCTGTATCTGCCGCTGCTGGCGATCCTGTTCGGCATGATCGTGCGTTCGGTGTCGATCGAATGGCGCGGCAAGATCGACGACTCGAAATGGCGGGCCTTGGCCGACTTCGGAATCGCGGCAGGGTCGTGGTTGCCTGCGGTGCTGTGGGGCGTAGCGTTCGCCGTCTTGGTGCGCGGGCTCCCGGTCGACGGCAATGGCCGCGTGGACGTGTCGATCACCGATGTGCTCAACGCGTACACGCTGTTGGGCGGTCTGGCCACGGCGGGGCTGTTTCTGTTCTACGGTGCGGTGTTCGTCGCCTTGAAGACCTCCGGCGCGATCCGCGACGACGCTCACCGCTTCGCGGTGCGGTTGTCGCTTCCGGTGACGGCACTGGTTGGGGGCTTTGGGCTTTGGACGCAACTGGCCTACGGCAAGAACTGGACCTGGCTGGTGCTGACGGTCGCGGTGATCGCGCAACTGGCGGCGGTCGCGTTGGTGTGGCGGCGCGCATCCGATGGCTGGGCGTTCCTGTGCACTGCCGTGGTCGTCGCAGGGGTGGTGATTCTGCTGTTCGGAGCGCTCTATCCCAACCTGGTGCCGTCCACGTTGAACAAACAGTGGAGCGTGACGATTTACAACGGCTCCTCGACGCCGTACACCCTCAAGATCATGACCTGGGTGACGGCGCTGATGGCTCCGCTGACGGTGATATACCAGGGCTGGACGTATTGGGTTTTCCGGCAGCGGATTTCGGCTGACCGCATACCGCCGGCGACCGGCCTGGCGAGGCGAGCGTCCTGAGCAGGAACAGCCGGGGGCCCCTGGATCCGCGGCTATGGCGGGCATCAGCGGCGCTCCGCCGGTTTCTGGCCGCAACGACGGTTTGCGGTGTGGTGATCTCCGGTTGCGCGATCGGCTCGGCGATCCTGCTGGCGCACATTGCTTCCCGGGTCATCACCGACCCGGCTGCGCGCAATTTGGGCCGGTGGGTGCCGGCGTTATCGATCCTGTTCGCGGTGTGGGCGGTGCGTGCCGGGGCGCGCTGGCTGCAAGCCCGGCTGGGCCAACAAGGGGCCAGCGCGGTGATCACCGATCTCAGCGGTCGGGTTCTCACAGCCGTCACCGCTCGACAACCCAGGCAGCTGGCAGTCGAGCGTGATGCCGCGGCGGCGGTGGTGACTCGCGGGCTCGACGCGCTGCGACCGTATTTCACCGCGTACCTGCCGGCATTGCTACTGGCTGCGATCCTGACTCCGGTCAGCGCGGCCGTGCTCGGTCTCTACGACCTGAAATCGGCCGTGATCGTGGTGATCACGCTGCCGCTGATCCCGATCTTCATGGTGCTGATCGGTCTGGCGACCGCCGACCGGTCCGCGACCGCGCTGGCTGCCATGGCCACCCTGCAGGCTCGGTTGTTGGACCTGATCGCCGGGATTCCCACGCTGCGGGCGCTCGGCCGCGCCAGCGGGCCCGAGCGCCGCATCTCCGGGCTGGCCGCCGCCCACCGGCGCTCAGCCATGGCCACACTGCGAATCGCGTTTCTTTCGGCGCTGGTACTGGAGCTTCTCGCCACCCTCGGCGTTGCCATGGTGGCGGTCAGCATCGGCCTGCGTCTGGTGTTCGGCGAGATCAGCCTGACCGCTGGTTTGACCGTGCTTTTGCTCGCGCCTGACGTTTACTGGCCGCTGCGCCGCATCGGCGTGGAATTCCATGCCGCCCAGGATGGCCGGGCCGCCGCCGACAAGGCGTTTGCGCTGATCGAGGGCTCCGCAAGCCCGGTGCCGGGTTCTCGGACGGTCTCGGCGCGGGGGGCGGCGATTGTTCTCGACGGGCTCAGCGTCGCAGCTCGGGATGGGCTCTGCCCGCATGACCTCAGCGCGGTGATCCAGCCGGGTCAGGTAACGGTGCTCACCGGTGCGAACGGTTCGGGCAAAAGCACCACACTGCAAGTCATCGCGGGAATTACTGTGGCCACCAATGGTGGTGTCGCCGTCGCCGGAGTCGAGATCGCGGATCTCGAACCGACCGCATGGTGGCGGCAGGTGTCCTGGCTGCCGCAGCGCCCAGTGCTCATCCCCGGGACCGTCGCTGACAACCTGGCCCTGTTCGGCGACCTCGCCGATCTTGAAAGCGCCTATGCGGCATCTGGATTCGATCAAGTATTGGCAGAATTGCCCGACGGTATAAGCACCGTTATCGGAAGTGGCGGAGTGGGCCTGTCGCTCGGTCAGCGTCAACGTCTCGGGTTAGCCCGCGCGCTAGGCTCACCGGCGCCGGTGTCGCTGCTGGACGAGCCCACCGCCCACCTGGACGCCGCAACCGAGGCCCGAGTGCTGCGGGCCATTGTCGACCGGGCCCGCGCCGGCGCCACCATGGTGGTCGTCGGCCACCGCGAACAGGTTGTCGGAATCGGTGATCATGTCATCGAGGTGGCCGGCGCGGGGAATGTCCACCATGCTCGGGTCTGATCCCCTGCCGGCCGCGGTGCGGCTGCTGCGCCCGCGGATCCCGCGCTTGCTGCTGGCGGTTGCGCTTGGAGTGTTATCGCTGTGCAGCGCTCTGGCGCTGGCCGGACTGTCGGCCTGGTTAATCACCCGCGCCTGGCAAATGCCACCGGTGTTGGATCTGTCGATCGCGGTGGTGGCGGTGCGCACCCTCGCGATTTCCCGTGGCGTGCTGCATTATTGCGAACGGCTCGCCAGCCACGACACCGCGTTGCGAGCCGCCGGCACTGCTCGCGCGCTGATCTATAACCGCCTAGCGCACGGTCCTGCCGACATCGCCACTCGGTTGCACAGCGGCGAGCTGGTCTCGCGAGTCGGCGCTGATGTCGATCAGCTGGCCGACGTACTGGTGCGCTCCCTGCTCCCGTTCAGCGTCGCGACCGTGCTTGCGGTGACGGCGGTGGTGGTCGTCGGGATTATGTCGCCGTCGGCTGCGGCGATCTTGGCGATCTGCCTCCTGGTCGCAGGCATTGTTGCGCCATCGCTGGCATCGAAGGCTGCCACTGCCCAGGAAGTTGTTGCACGCCAACATCATTCCGGGCGTGACGTGTCGGCGATGCTGGCACTTGAGCATGCGCCTGAGCTACGAGTTGGTGGTAGGTTGCGCGATGTCGTCACCGAGTCGCAGCGCCGGCAACGCGATTGGGGCGAGGCCATTGATGCCGCGGCCCGACCGGCCGCGTTTGCGGAGGCCATTCCCACGGCGGCGATCGGCATCAGCGTGCTGGGGGCCGTGGTGGCGGCCATCGGGATGGCGGGCTCGGTTGCACCCACCACGCTGGCCGTCCTGATGCTGTTGCCGCTGTCAGCGTTCGAGGCGACGACTCCGTTGTCCGCCGCTGCCATTCAGTTGACACGGTCACGGTTGGCGGCACGGCGCCTCCTCGACCTGGCCGCGGCTGACGCCACACTTCGGGCCCCGCTTCCCGGACCGATTCCTCCGCCCACGCCGCCAGATCCGCTGCCGACCGGGCGGGTGCGCAGCAAGGACATGGTTGCCGCATACCCAGGTGCCAGGGCGCCAGCTGCCGTCACGGTCGACCTGCCGCCGGGCGCCAGACTGGCGGTGACTGGGCCCAGCGGGTCCGGGAAGACGACGCTGCTGATGACCCTCGCAGGTCTGCTGGCACCATCGCGTGGCGAGGTCACGTTGGACGGATCACCGCTGCGCGTATTTGGCGAAGACGAAATACGCTGTGCTGTCAGCTTTTTCGCTGAGGATGCGCATATTTTTGCGACGACCGTTCGGGACAACCTATTGGTGGCGCGGGGCGATTGCCCGGACTATGAGCTGGGCGTCGCGCTGCACCGGGTCGGCCTGGACGCGTGGCTGGGCGGTCTGCCGAATGGCTTGGACACGATGCTGTCCGGCGGCGCTCAGGCGTTGTCGGCGGGCCAACGCCGGAGGCTGCTGCTGGCCCGGGCGATCATCTCACCCGCACGAATCGTGCTGCTCGACGAACCGACCGAGCACCTGGATGCCGCTGACGCCGAAACCATTCTGCGCAGCCTCCTGGATGCCGACGGTGGCCTGGTGGCCGCACAGCGGACGGTGGTGGTGGCTACTCATCACCTGCCCAATGACATTTGCTGTCCCGAACTACGCATCGGCGCCGACGCGTACTCTGGCGAATAGTCGCTGAGGACGCCCAGCTAGAAAGCGAGCCATGACCCAACCTCCGGACAGGCCGTCGGACAGACGGCGAAACCCCGAGGGAGCACCGCAAACGGCGCCGCCATCTCCATATCCATATCCACACCCGTACCCACATCAAAATCAGCCCGGCCCGTACGCCGGCGGCTATCCACCATCGCCCTACTACGGTTACCCGCCACCGCCAGTGGGGCCCAAAAACGGACTAGGTATCGCCTCGCTGGTGCTGGCGATTATCGCGCTGCTGTGTGTCTGGTCGGTCTTTGTCGCGGTCGTCCTGGGACTCGTCGCGGTGGTGGTCGGGTTCTTCGGGCGCGGACGTGTCAAGCGTGGTATCGCGAACAATGGCGGAGTCGCGATCGCTGGCATTGTGCTGGGTGCGCTCGCGATCATCGTCGGCTTGGCGTTCATTGCTATCTGGACGGCGGTCTGGAAGGACGTTGGCGGCGGCGACTACATCGACTGCATGCAGAAAGCCGGCCCAGACCGCATCCAGCAGCAACGCTGCGCAGATCAGTTTCGGCAAAACGTCCAAGACCGGCTGAGCGTCACGCTGACGCCGACACCGGTGCCGTAGACCGTTAAAGGCCGCGTCGACGCGGCATGAACTCGAGCGACAGCAACACGTAGATCAACGGCAGCAGCTGAGTCAGCGATACGAGCGCATACCGGCGTTGGTCCGGCGAGCGGAACTTCCGCAGGTATCGATATAGCGACTCAAGCGCGATCAACGGATCCAGCAGATGGATCAGCCAATAGAACACACTCTGCACCCGTCCACGCTGCTTCTCGTCGAAGATCTCCGGGAAGGCCGCGAACGCCAAGGAGACCCGTTGCGCGCCAGCATCTTTGGCCGCACTGATCATGTCGACGCTAAGGCGTTCATCGATCCCGTTGGGCGCACCACGGCGACGCCACGGCACGTCAAGGCTGATATCGCTACCGCCACCGGCGGTGGCGTAGCGGTGGAAGCCCTGCGCCCGCCCGGATCTGTCCCTGGCGATGATCAGCTGTACGCCCGGGTACCGACCCTCCAGCACGCCGTCCAGGTTCATGCAGAATCCGCGATCCGTGTGCGACCCGCTGGCTGCTGCCCGCAGCACCTCGGTGAGCTCGGCCCGCAGCCGGCCGTCGAGTTCCTGCTCGGCGACGATCTCGGTGGTGATGCCGCAGTTGTGCGTGCGTTTGACTGCCTGACGCACGTTGCGGAACGTGCGCCCGACCATCTCGAAGCTGGACACGTCGATGACGACATCCCGACCGATCGGTACCGCTCGCAACGATTGGCCGAGCACCTTCGGGTCGTTCCACAGATGAAGCCGTCGCTCACTGCAAGCGAGCACGACGATCCGCCAGCCGTGGGTGTGGCACATGTTGGCGAAGTCGGCGACCAGTTGAGGGAACTGCGCCCCGTCACCGACCGGATCCCCGCTGACCACCGCGTAGCCAAGTCGTGTCCGATAAGCGAGCGCCGCGCTGCCGTCCGCGCTGAACAGGTAGCACTTGCCCGCCTGCATTGCGAACGGCGCCAGCGGGTCGCCGCTGGTGGCTTTGATCAGGGCCCACACCCGAGACAGGTCGCCGGGATGCCGACGCGCTGACGTGGGCCACATCAGCGCAAGGCCGGACCCGGCGATCAGCACGTCACCGAGGAGATCGAAAGACAGCACGTGCGCGCCAATCCCGGCGAACAGGACCAGAGCGGCAACTGCTGTGTGCAGCGCCGTGACCGGGCGACCCAGGAAAATGCCCCGCGCGATCAGCGTGACTGCGGCCAGTACCGTCAACGACCATTCCAGCCGGCCAGTCGCGTGCCAGCCCGCGTTGTCGTGGCCGCGGGCGATCACTGCCATTAACCAACACGCGGCGCTGAGCAGAGCTAGTGCGCCGACCCAGCGGGCCGCCGGCGAGTTGACGTCAACGACAACGCGTTCGCGCGCGCGGACGCCGGGCGCGACCCGGACCGAGGATTCGTCCACAGCCCACCTCCGGCTGTTACCCCAAAGGTTACGCTTTCAACGGGGTTATGCCGCTGTTGCGCGGGACTGCCGCAATCGAATCGTTGCCGCCGCGCCTATCCCCGCGAGCCGGGGAAATACTTCACCACGCCTTCCTGTACCACGGTGGCGACCGGCCGCCCGGAGCGGTCGAAAAAATAGCCGGTCCCAAGCCCGCGTGAATCGGTGGCCACCGGCGAAGAGGTGGAATACAACACCCAGTCGTCGAAGCTGACCTGGCGATGAAACCAGACCGAGTGATTTATGGTCGCAGCGAAGATGCGGTCGAACCCCCAGGAGAGCCCGTGGGTGGTGATGATCGAGTCCAGCACGGTGGTGTCCGAGCAATAGAGCATCGTGGCGGTGTGCAGCACGGGATCGTCGGGCACCACACCGTCGGCTTTGACCCAGACCCGGTTGTAGGCGAGCCGCTCGCCTTTATCCCGCATCACCCAGGATGGGTCGTTGGTGTAGCGCCATTCGATCGGTTGCAATGCGTTGACGAACAACGGAACGGTGTCCTCGTACCCGCTCAGCAGCTCCTTGATGGAAGGCAATGTCTCGGGATCGGCGACCTCGGGCGGTTCGACGTTGTGCTCGAGCCCACGACCGCCGGACAGGTAGGAGATCATCACCGTCGCGAGCAGGGTGCCGTCTTGAGTGACCTCGATCCGCCGGTTCGCGAAGCGACGCTCGTCGCGCAACCGCACCACGTGGAATTCGATGTCCTTGGCGGTGTCCCCGCCATTGATGAAGTGCACGGACAGCGCGTTGGGCGGCAGGTCGCGGGTCAGCGTGCGGCTGCCCGCCACGAATGATTGCGCCATCATCAGTCCGCCGAATGTCCGAGGCGGGTTCTTACTGGGATGAGATCCGATGAAGACGTCGTCGCCAATCTGATGGAGGTCAAGCACCGCCATCAGCTCGTCGAAGTCAGACACCGGCTTAGCCTAATTGCCCTGCTCCTCAGCCCTCCGCTTCGCCGAGCGCATCGTCACCGGGCGGCCTAATTGCCCTGCTCCTCAGCCCTCCGCTTCGCCGAGC
>JGI12627J18819_10000636_pt1 | contig 11583 bp, 12 predicted proteins | sample TexAe_OM1H0_M2_FD_18819 | JGI IMG/M metagenome (IMG submission 18819)
GTTTGATCTTCAAGCCGGAGCAAGCCTTGTAGCGCCGCCGTCTCGACGGCGATCGCGAGGACGTCTCGGGCGATTTCAGGGCGGGCGAGACGCCCGACTGACAGCCGGCAATGCCGGCGCTACGTGCGAATCAGCGCCAAGTCGTGTACTGTCTTAGTCTTCCGCCATTCGTTCGTGCGTGATCCCGCTCTCTCTTCCGCGTGACCCGCATCACAGCCCAGTCTGACAAGGTTCCTCCACAATCGAGTTGAGTACAGGCGGGGTTTTCCTTGTTCAAGATCGTTCACGCGGCCTTTATTGCCCCTGGAATCAAACGTTTCGTCATTGAAGCTCCGCGAGTCGCCCGCAAGCAAAAGCCCGGGCAATTCGTGATTTTGCGCCTGTACGAGCAGGGCGAACGGATTCCTCTCACCATCGAGCGCTCCGATCCGGAACGCGGCACGATCCACATCGTCGTGCAGTCCGCCGGGAAGACCACCCATCTTCTCAATTCGTTTGCGACTGGGGACCGGATTCGGGACGTGGTCGGCCCGCTCGGCAAACCTTCGGAGATCAAGAACTTCGGGACAGTCGTGGTGATGGGAGGCGGGGTTGGCACGGCGATGGCGTATCCCACGGCGGCGGCGCTGAAGGAAGCCGGGAATCGGGTGATTGCGATCGTTGGGGCCCGGAATAAGGAACTGGTCATCCTGGAGCGAGAGATGGGCGAGGTCAGCGACACGCTGATGATCACGACCGACGATGGCAGTTATGCCGAAAAGGGTTTCGTCACGGACAAGCTGCGACAGCTCATCGCGAACGGAACTCGCATTGACCTGGTGCTGGCGGTCGGCCCGATTCCGATGATGAAGGCAGTCGCGGACGTGACACGGCAGCAGCAGATTCACACCGTGGTCAGTTTGAACCCAATCATGATCGATGGGACCGGGATGTGCGGCGGGTGTCGGGTTCTGATCGACAGTAAGAGTGAGTTCGCCTGCGTGGATGGCCCTGAATTCGATGCGCACCGGGTGAACTTTGAAGTGCTGGTCCAGCGCAATGCGATGTACCGCGAGGCGGAGCGGAGGTCGATGGCCGAGTTTCAGAGCGAGATCGAGGCCAAACGCGAAAGCGTGCGGCAGGAACTCGAGCAACTTTGCGCGATGAGCGGAGGCCGGCGATGACGCCTGTGAAGAAAGTCTCTGCAAATCCTTTGCCGATGAAAGAGCGGATGAAAGTTCCGCGGCAACACATGCCGGAGCAGTTGGCGGAAATCCGCGCCACGAACTTCACCGAAGTAAATCTTGGCTACCCTGCGGAACTGGCGCGACAGGAGGCTTTGCGTTGCCTGGAGTGCGCGAAACCGGCCTGCACGGACAAGTGTCCGGTAGGGGTCAAGGTGAAGGAGTTTGTTCAACTCATCGTGGCCGGGGACTTTCTGCGAGCGGCGGCCAAGATTCGCGAAGACAATGTGCTCCCGGCCATCACCGGCCGGGTCTGCCCGCAGGAGGACCACTGCGAGGGCGGATGCCTGATGGGCAAGAAGGTGCAGTCCCTTGGCATCGGTTATCTCGAGCGCTTCGTCGCCGACTACGAACAGCAGCACCTCGACATCGCCAGCATCAAGAGAGCTGCGCCCACCGGCAAAAAGGTCGCCATCGTTGGGAGCGGCCCTTCGGGACTCACGGCGGCCGGTGACCTCGTGCAGAAAGGTCACCAGGTCCACGTGTTCGAAGCCCTCCACGAAATCGGCGGCGTGCTGGTATACGGAATTCCGGAATTCCGCCTGCCCAAGCAGATTATCCGCGAGCAGGTCGATTACATGCGTGCCATGGGAGTGGAGTTTGAGACAGATGTGGTGGTCGGCCGCACGGTGACCATCGACGAGTTGATGAACGAAGAAAGCTACGATGCGGTCTTCATTGGAACCGGCGCTGGACTTCCTCAGTTCATGGGCATTCCGGGTGAACATTTCAACGGAGTCTATTCGGCGAACGAATTCCTGACGCGCATCAATCTCATGCATGCTTACGAATTTCCCCGCTATGACGAGCCCATGGTGGATCTGGTGGGGAAGAATGTGGCCGTGATTGGCGGCGGAAATACCGCGCTGGACGCAATCCGGTCCGCGCTTCGCCTGGGAGCAGGCAAAGCCTATGTGCTGTATCGGCGCAGTGAGGCCGAGATGCCGGCGCGCGCCGAGGAAGTGAAGCACGCCAGGCAGGAGGGGATTGATTTTCAGGTACTCACGGCTCCAGTCGAGTTTCAGGCGGATGGCCGAGGCTGGCTGAAAGCAGCGCGCTGTGTGCGCATGGCATTGGGAGAGCCCGACGCTTCCGGCCGGCGGCGTCCGTTGCCGATTGCAGGCTCGGAGTTCGAGCTTCCGCTATCGGTGGCCATCATGGCGATTGGAACCAGCGCAAACCCGATCGTGCAGAGCACCACGCCAGGTCTAGACACAACCAAGCGAGGCTACATCAGCGCCAATTCCGAGACGCAGCGCACATCGCGCAAGGGCGTCTTCGCGGGTGGAGACATCGTGACCGGCAGCGCGACGGTGATTCTGGCAATGGGCGCAGGCCGACGGGCAGCAAAGTCGATTCACGACTACTTGAGCACAGGGGAGTGGTGAGCTTTCCTACATGGTGCGAACGATTTTAACGAAGACATAACTTTGAGGTGCAAGATGCGAAACGAACTTTGCTTTTCTACATTTGATCCGCTCTTTTCCGATGCTCCATGTCTCTGTGATCTCTGCGAGACGAAGCCATCCGTATTTCAGTTTGAAAATGGCAGCACTGAAACCACTCCCGCATGCCCTTCCGTGAAGGGATATTGTTGCGCAAGCTGCGCGGCTAAACTGCTGAGCGAGTTGCAGGATTCAGAATCCCTGGCGTGGGCAGAAGAGGAAGTGGCCGTACAGAAAGACGGGATGGACGTGTCGGATTTCCACACGCGTCGCCTCGCGACTTTCGGCACGCACGGCCGGAACTGAAGGCTGGCAGATTCACCGATTGAGCCGGCGAGGCGGGCGTACGAAGCGTGCTGATGATTAGAAAAGAGGCGACCAACTCTGCTGGTCGCCTCTTTTGATCAGGAGGTTTCGCTTCTCTTCACTGCTCTGGGTCGATCGTACGAAGGAATCAGGTTGAGAACCAGATCACGTAGGGCGGTAGCAACTATGCTGAGCCTGATCACAACACTTCCCGCAAGTAGAAAAGCCGCTTAGAACCACGTTTGTTTGCGGTACGCGCGATATTCTTCGCCGAATCTCGCTTCGAGTGCGCGCGCTTCCCTGCCTGCCCTGAAGATCTGAATGGCAACCAGAACGACCAGCAAAATCCATAGACTCGGGATTTGTAAGATCAGCAACATGCCCACGATTGCAATGGTGCCGAAGATGTAGATGGGATTCCGGATCTTTGAATACAAACCGCGTGTGACCAACTTCTTCGCACGCGGCAGGATGGAGAATGAGCTTCCTAACTGCATGCGCGCGAGCAGCACAAAGACTGTGCCCACCAGGAGAAATCCCATTCCCACCACGCGTTGTGCATGCCAGGGCCCCGGCCAAAGGGCTGCCACGATCAACAGGACCAGAGCGGACAACGCCTGAAAGCCAAGGAACAGAGAGAATCTCAGATTGCCCATACTTACTCGAGCAGCCCCCGACGGACGCCGTGAACGAAATCGGTGTAGGCCGGCACCGATCCCGCCTGGCGGATATCGCTGGCAATTTGGCCTCGATGATAGGCCGAGTGCAAAAACACATGGGTCAGTATGTCGCGGACCAGACTTTTGTAGGATTCACCCTTGCTGTTTTTGTACGCAATGGATCGCTCGAGCAAATCGACGTCGTCATCTGCAAGGTACTCTCGCCATAAAGCGGGAAGCTGGCGTACCTGTTCTTCGCATCGCTCCAGGGTGAGTTCAGGCCAGACTGGAAGTGGCGAGTCCACTCCCAATAGCCGAGCTCGCCAAAGATGTTCGGCCGCAACGATGTGGGCAAGAAGTTTCAGTGGCCTGGCGGGAAGGTCCTCGATGCCGCGAAATGTCTTGATCACCTCAAGGTTTGCCCACTGGTCGTAACTGATTAACTGTTCGTAATGCTGAAGCAGATTCACCGGACTCCCTTTTTGCGGACGCAGGTCGAGTTTGGCCAACGGCAGACTGGCCTGCGGCCTGTTAGCGGCGGCCTGCCTTTGCGATTCTCTCAATCTGTTGCAGATGATTCAGATCGTGCCCCGCGAACATCCGGACGACCTGCGCAATGGTTTCCTTTCCGCGCTCGGCGTGCATACCATGGTTCTCCCACAGCCGAGGGGGAACGGACTTGAGCAGCAGGAGGTTGTTTTCCCGCAGAACCCGGAAAACTTTGAGCGATTGGCCCGGGTCCCGATCCTTGTAGCGAAACGTCTTGGCCCAAACATTCTGGTCGTAGGCCTGAATGGGCGTACCGTCGGCACCGAGAATCTGCCGAATGCGCCAGCTACCCACGACCTCGGCATCGGCGAGGTGCGCCAGGATTTCCGCAATCGACCATTTCCCGGGCTCCGGGCGCCGCCGAATTGCTTTCTTACCCAGGCGCCGGGTCAATTTTTCCAGCTTCTTTGCGGTGCTTTTCTGGACCTTGATGGGATCTTTCCCATCGATATGGCTCAGGATCCGCTTCGTGTACTGCTGCGCAGTTTCCTTCATGACTGAATTTGTCCTCTTTAGAGTCTCGTCGCAAATGTGCAGGTCAGACTATGGCGCCGGCAAGTCTTGGCGCCTCGGCGTCTTAAGGAACTGAAAATTATACATGTGCTCCGGGGAACGTTCGCTGTGGGTCAATGTTGGCTAGCGGCGCTGTGTTCTTGTTAACCGGTTATTCACATTTGCCATTTAGAATTAAGATGGTTCTGCTCTAGTTCCTGCTTTACTCACCGGTTTCCGAAGGCGAGACGATGTCTGCAAAATCACTCAGCGCAACAAAAATAGCAGCCGAATCAGGCGCGGCGCGGCCCAAGGCTAAGACGAAAGCCGCCGAGGCGAGGTCACAAGCGAACGGCACGCAGTCAGAACTGATGCGCATGGCTTTGAAGGCTTGCCTTATCGCCCGAGATGCCACTTTCAATGTGCAGGATCTACTGACCAACTCCTCCCGCATGGCTTTCCTGGCGATCCGGGATTGTGAGAAGGAACTGGACCAAATCGAAAGACTGATCGATGAACAGCTTCCCGGTGCCATCACACGCGTGAACGAGAGGAAGGCGCGCCAACTTCTCGCATGCCTGAAGTGCATTACCGATCTGGAGCGAATTGGAGACCTGGTGATGGGTGTGGCGCAACGCGTGCAGGCCCGCAGCGGACAACTTCCTGACAGCGACGTGCGGCATTTGGTCCAGATGTCGGCGGTGCTGCGGGACATGCTGGAAGATATTCACCGAGGCTTTGTTTCTCTCGATGTGGAAAATGCGCGCAAGGTGCTACGGATGGATGCGGAACTGGATCGCATATGCCACGGTATGTTCCAGCGACATCTGGCTGACAATACGCGCGCGAAAGACTCTCTGGGATTTGACGTTCTGCTGATGGCGCAGGCATTGGAACGCTGCGGCGATCACACCAAAAACCTGGCTGAGGCACTCTATGGTCTGATTGAAGGTCATACTCTGCGTCATCCGCCCAAACGGGTGTCTGCTCCGTAGTTCGGTGACCCATGCATCTGTGTTCGACCGCATGGATCTGCCGCTTCCATCCTGGAAATTCATCGACCATTCACAGTGATGAAACAATCGTGCAACATTCGAATTTTAGAGTCGAAGCCGGTCCCGTGTCTCCGCCAGCTTGCGGTGCGCGCCGGAAATTCTGATTCTACGTCGACGGAGCATGATGCAGACATCCCCCCAAGCTTCCGAACCGCAGGTCGAGACCACCCATCGCCACCGGATTTTTGTGGTCGAGGATGAGGAAGACATCGCCCGGTTGATCCGGCATAATCTGCAGGCTGCCGGTTACGATGTGCAGACATTTTTCAGCGGATCGATGGTGGTTGCGCAGGCCCTCCGGGAACAGCCTTCCCTGTTCTTACTGGACGTGATGCTTCCGGGCATGGATGGCTTCGATCTGTGTCGCCAGATCCGGCTTACAACGGCGTTGGCAAAAACGCCGGTCATTTTTCTTACTGCCAAAACGGACGAATCGGACCGGGTCAAAGGACTGGAGCTTGGGGGCGACGACTACATTACCAAGCCCTTCAGCCCGCGCGAATTGGTGGCGAGAATCCGCACCGTGCTGCGGACCCAGCGGGAGGTGCCGCCACCCGAGGTTCTGAGAGTCGGTGATCTGGAGATTGATGCGTCCTCGATGACGGTCAGGGTCGAAGGGCGAACCGTTCTGACCACGGTGCGCGAATTCCGCTTACTGGAATACCTGGCGGCACACCGGGGCCGCGTGTTCACGCGGGATCAACTGCTGGATGCAGTCTGGAAGGAAACGGCATTCGTCACGCCGCGCTCGGTTGACGTCTACGTGCGCCGCCTGCGCGAGAAAATTGAAAGCGACCCACGCCATCCGCGCTACCTGAAGACGCTGCGCGGTGTGGGCTATCGCCTGGAAAGCACGAAGTAACGACGTTAGCGACTGCCGCGGCACGGAGGCCATCGCAGCAAAGGGCAGCGCGGCATTTTGCTATAATTTTAGCTCTGCCGGTGGCGCTATCGTCTAGGGGTTAGGACGGAAGATTCTCAATCTTCAAACCCGGGTTCGATTCCCGGTAGCGCTACCAAACACCTTCTGTCATCTCCTGTCATTTGACGCGCAAAGACGAACACTGATACTCGACGAGGGCGACGCTGCTGGTTCAGGCCGCCGAGGACTGTGGTTTCTTGGAGGCGAGAGCCGGCCGCGTGCGTGCCGGTGCGAATTGGGCTTCGGGCGGGCGCTCGTGCTTGGCAAACAGCATTGCCGTGAGCAACATTCCGGAAAGGGTGGCAGCAAGAAGTCCGAATTGCTTCCAGCCGCTTAACATGGAAGCATTACCCAGCAGCGTGAGCCCGGCAAAACAGAAAAGAAGATGGGTGCAGAAGACCTGCAGCGAGGACTGCCCGAGTAGCACTAGCGGCGGTATGGAGAGCGTCTTGAGGTAGGAACGCGCACGAATGAGCAACACCGCGATGGCCGTGAAATCAATCAGACGAACCACTCCCAGGTGCCATTTGTCGAAATATATTTCGAAGCTGCCGAGTTCGAAGCCGCGGCCAATGGCATGGCGCATGGCCAGCAGAGCAGGAACGACAAGCAAGGCGGGAATCGTCAACTGCCGGGCAAGCTGGGTCAGAGGCAATTCATCCTTGGCCCAGCGGACGCCCACCCAAATCCCTACGACCCACAAGAATTGCCACGCCCAGAGGTCGAACGAACCCATCTCATGCAGCGGAATTTGCAGGCCGAGATAGCGGTTCATGACCTGCCACGAGGCCTGGCGTAGTCCGAATTGCGCCAGCAGCCAAAGCGTGAAGCCGCCGCCAAGGATGAACTTCCAGCCAAATTTCCGACTCGCGCTCAACGCCAGGGGCGTGAGTGCAAGGAAAATGATGTACAAGGGCAAAATGTCGAGTAATGGGGGACGATAAACCAGCAGCGCACCGTCAACGGCTGCCCGACTGGCGCCGGCATTAAAATAGAAATCCAACAGATTGTGCAGGCCCGGACGCGTGCCGCTGGCCGCGATCGGAACCGCCACCAGGAAGACGAAGCTCAATAAGAGAATATGGTAGAGGTAAAGCTGCGCGGTCCGAGTGCCCAGCTTCCGGTACATTCCGCCATAGCCGTTCCGTTCGGCCATCTGAAAATAAATTCGTCCCGTAAAGAGCGCGGATAGAAATATGAATCCTTCGGCAGCGGAAACGAACCCAAAGGGCTGGTTGACATAGGTACTGAGAACCGTGGGCAGGTGCGTAAGAGTGATCCACACCAGCATGAATCCGCGGAGGGCATCGAGTTCGTTGAGTCGGCGCATGATTTCCTATATGCGATTAACTTCCTATTCATAAGATTCCAGTGCNGGGACAAAAGGCGCCTCGTGTTTTGTAAAGAAAGGTCAAAATTACCGTTCGATCACCCCTTGAAGCATCATTCTCATGCTGCTGTGACAATTTCCATCCAGTGAGTGTTGCACCCTCGTGCAAGAGAACTTTGTAGAAAAGTTGGACAGTCGAGCGCCCAATCGAGTTGTTGACCTACAAGTTGGAGACTCTCGCTATAAGGAATTTCACTGAGTTGCAGTCAGAAGGACGTGAGTCGTAGCGGCGTACCACTGGGGAAATATTCGGGCCAGGCAAGCAATTTTGCGCAAGTACTCGGCGGCAGAATGCTGGAAGTCGCCTATTCCCTCACATTTTTCTTTGGCCCATGACGTGCTCTGAGCATCCTAGGGGCGTAAGGAGTTATGGTACGGTTTTCCACCCTGACGATTGGAACTTTCCTGGCCTTGTTGTGGTCGTATGGAGTCGCGCAGGAAAGCACCCAGCGAACCATCGCTCTCAACTCGATCATCGAAGCGGTGGAAAAAACGCAAGCTGTGATCCGGCCGCGAGTTTCCTACCAGGTAGTTCGCGAGTACCAGCTTTTCGGGGCGAAGGAATCGAATCCTAAGTCTGATGTGGTTGCAGAAGTAGATTTCCAGCCTCCTGCGAGCAAAGATTATCGAATTCAAAAGTCTTCAGGCAGCAACCGTGGTGAGCAAGTGGTACGCCGGATTCTGGAACACGAAGTCGAAGCAGCATCCCAAGGCAGTCAATCTCGAACCGCTCTCAATCGAGACAATTACACTTTCGTCTACAACGGTGAAGCCACTCTGGACGGCCAACCCTGTTACGTATTGGGATTGCAGCCCAAGCGAAAAGAGGCAGAGTTGGTTTCCGGAGAAGCGTGGATCGATAAGCATTCGTTCTTTGTGCGCCAGATCGAGGGAGAGCTGGCAAAGACTCCGTCGTGGTGGCTAAAGAAGGTTCATGTCAAGCTTACCTTTGCCGACATCAGTGGCGCCTGGCTTCAGACCCACATGGAAGCCGTGGCGGATGTGCGCGTTGCCGGATCGCACACGTTAACTTCCCGCATCCTGGATTACCGCGCCCCAGCCGAAGTCGCTGCAAGCGTTTCTGCGCAGCATAAGTGGGAAGCCGGAAAACACCATTCCATCGAAGAGATTAGAAGCTTTGCTGTTTCCGCGACCGCTCCCTCGTTTTAAAAGCTGACCTTTCAAAGACTTGCTCGAACGGGGTTTGGTGCCCCAGGTTCGCGGCGTTTGCGGGCGCTAACCTGGGAGTTGACGAACGAAGGGATCGCGCCGCCGCCTTGCATGTCTCTCAAACACAACGACCTATATTGGCCACCAAGTGGCACGAGCGACTTCGTGAAAGAATCGCCCGTGGAGATCCGGTCATCCAAGAAACAGGTTGAGGATGGCGTTTGACATGACCGATTGGCAGCGATTCGAAGCAGAAGTTTCTGGATGGCCGAACATTGAAACCCACTCCCATCGCTTTGGCGGTCGAGAATTCCGTCTGGGCAGTGCAGAAGTTGGCCACGTGCACACAGGTGGGATCGTGGACATACCGTTGCCGCGCGCAATTCATGATGTGCTTCTGGCGCAAGGTTTGGCCGAGGAGCACCGCTGGGTTCCTGATTCCGGCTGGATTACCTTTCGCATGCGCAGCCAGGAGGACCTCGGGCACGCGTTGTGGCTGATGCGACTGTCGTACTTACGCTACGCCCTGAAGTCAGCGCCGGACGCTCACGAACTACTCGAGCGGGAGAGCCGGAAATTGCAGTTGAGCTCTCAGTTGAGATCTCTGCTGGAGCAATTCGTGCCACGAGAACATGCCGCTTCTTAAAAATTTTGTAATTTTCCGGGGAAGAGCGAATGACCTACCTGTGTGTCACTTGTGGAACCCAATTCAGTCCAGCCGATCATCCGCCCGAGCACTGCCCCATTTGCCAGGATGAGCGGCAGTTCGTTGGATTAGAGGGCCAGCAGTGGACAACGCTGGACAAACTGCAGAAGTCGCATCGGAACACGATCTATCAGGAAGGTGAGGGAGTCTGGGGTGTGTTAACGGTTCCCCAATTTGGTATCGGACAGCGAGCCTTGCTGCTGCGCACTGCGCAAGGCAACATTCTCTGGGACTGCGTGAGCCTGATCAATCCCGACACGGTCGAACTGATCAACGCATTGGGCGGAATTTCTGCGATCGCCATTTCTCATCCGCATTACTACACCTCGATGGTCGAGTGGAGCCAAGCCTTTGGTGGGATACCGATCTACCTGCATGAGGATGATCGTGAATGGGTGCAAAGGCCGGATCCTGTCATTCGATTCTGGCGAGGGGACACGTATTCACTGGGACAAGGGTTGACGCTGATCCGGTTGGGCGGGCACTTCCCAGGATTTCAAGTTCTCCACTTTGCGCAAGCGGAAAATGGGCGAGGCGCACTGTTGACGGGAGATCAGCCCCAGGTCTGTCCGGACAAGCGATACGTGAGCTTCATGTACAGCTATCCGAATTTTGTTCCGCTCGATGCGGCCAGCGTGCGCCGCATTGTCTCAGCGCTGGAACCGTTTTCATTCACAAGACTCTACGGGGCTTGGCCCAAGTTCGTGGTGCAAGGAGATGCCAAAGAGGCGGTGCGCCGTTCGGCAGATCGCTATCTGCGCGCGCTGGAAAGCGTTTCCCTTGTCGAGAACCGGGTGGCCTGAGAGCCGGGAGTGCTAGACGAAGGCCAGCTTCTGAGGCGTGAAATTCGCCAGATTGGGGAACACTTTCGTCAACGAATCGTCGGCGACTCCGAACCAGGAAGCGAGAGTTGCGCCGTATTGATCCAGCGAAATGCTGGGCACCCAGACGCCGCGCCCGGTAACGTCTTCCGGCCCCTGAAGCGCAAGCACCGGAAACCCTCCGTACACGTCCGCCGCTTTCACCGCGCCGCCCATCACCAGGTGATGGCTTCCCCATGCGTGGTCGGTGCCGGCTCCGCTGCTGGGCTGTAAGGTCCGGCCAAATTCCGATTCCGTGAAGGTCACAACCTGTCGCTCGACTTGCATCTCCAGCGTGGCGTCATAGAAGGCTGACATCGATGCCGCCAAATCCCCGAGCAGCACGTCCTGTCGCCGCATCGTATCCGTGTGGGTATCGAAGTCGCCGATGGCCACGTAGAAGATCTGCCGTTGCGCGCCGAGTTCCTTCCGCACATTCATGATGCGTGCGACTTGCTGCAATTGGCTGCCCAGGCTGGTCGACGGAAACTGCGTCTTGAGCGACGACCCGGCAGATAGTGCACCATTGAGTGCTTTCGCCGCGCTGAGTCCGTCGGCCGTTACCTGGTTGGCCTTCTGGATGAGCGCCATCCCGGTTGGAAATTTCACAATCTGCTGGAAGGCCGCGTCGCGGGCATTCTCTGCGATCGAACCGTCTGATCCGTCGAGGCCAAGCTGTCCGTTGATGATGGAGACCTCGGGCAATTCGCCGGTCAGGAAAAGACTGTTGCCTGCAGTGGAGACCCCAACCGGAAAAGCTGCGGGCGCGCGGCGTATGGAAACGAGGTCGGCCGCGCGACCCGCCC
>JGI12627J18819_10000637_pt1 | contig 11582 bp, 11 predicted proteins | sample TexAe_OM1H0_M2_FD_18819 | JGI IMG/M metagenome (IMG submission 18819)
TCAATGCTTGTCAGCGGGGTTCGCGAGAGATCTGATAGTCGATGTAGGCATCCCAGTTATCGACACGGCGGCGCAACTCCTCGACGACGGTCGGGTGGGTGGGCACGAAGAATCGGTTATGCACAATCGCGTCGGCCACCAGATCGCCCACGGGTGCCGGGTCGAGCAGCTCGAATTGTTCGCCGGGGGTGCGTAGCGGCGCTCCGGTGCCGAACCTCGGTATCGCGGCGGCGATATTGGTCAGTACCGGTCCCGGGCACAGCAGTGTGACGCCGATGTTCTTGGGCCGCAGATAGATTGCCAGCCCCTCGGAGATCTGCACGATGGCGGCCTTGGTGGCGGCGTAGGGCTGCCGGTCGTACGAGTAGGTGAACAGGCCGGCGAACGACGCGGTGTTGACCAGGTGTCCACTGCCCTGATCGAGCAACAGCGGCAGAAAGGCGGCGTTGCTGCGTACCACCGACATCAGGTTGATATCGATGATCCGTTGCCATTCGGACAACGGAATGTCTTCTGGCAAGCCGTTTGTCAGCACTCCGACGTTATTGACGACGATGTCGACCCGGCCGAACCGCCGGAGTGCCGCATCCCGAATTTCTTCGAAGGCAACCGGATTCGATACGTCGGCCGGGTGCGGCAACACGGTGGTGCCTTGATCGCTCAGCTCCTCGGCGAGGGCCCGGACGCGGTCGTCGTCGATGTCGACAAGCACCGGGTGGGCGCCCCGGACGGCGAGCGCACCGGCGATGGCGCGGCCGATGCCGCTGGCCGCACCAGTGATGATGGCGACCTTATCGCGAAGATTGTCCATATTGGGAGCGTCGTTGCCGTAGTTGGAAGGGCATCCAAGTTAACCACAACCACCCGTGTCGGAACCCCGTAGCGAATAGCCTGGTGTTCATGCGCAATGTGTGGAAATGGCTGGGAATGGCCGGTGTCGCCGGCGTCGTCGCCGGGGGCGCGCTGGTCGTGCGCGATCAACGCAAACGGCGTGCGTACAGCGCGGACGAGGTCCGGTCCCGCCTCCATCAGAGGTTGGCCGAATCCGACGCGGAGAGCTTTCAGTCCAAATCCGGATCGGGCTCGGCTTCAACGGCGAACAACCGGTAGGTGCCCGAGAAGCCTTTCAGTGCGACGTCGCGACCCTCATCGAATCTGATGTCGTCGCAGTCGCAAACGGCGTCTCGCACCGGCTCACTGACCAGGATCTCGCCTCCGGTGGCTGCTGCGGCCACCCGCGCCGCCATTGCGACGTTGCGGCCGAACAGATCGTCGCCGCGGCGCACGGAGCGACCCATGTGGACGCCGATCCGGACGCGAATCTCCTCGTGTCGCTTGCGCTTTGCATCCCTGTGTAGCGCCTGCTGGAGGTCCAAGCCGCACCGCACCGCCTGCTCGGCGCGAGCGAAGGCGACCATGAATCCGTCACCCTGACTCTTCACCACATGACCGGACCGCTTCTGCACCAGATCGGAGACCAGCTTGTCGTGCGCTCCGATGAGCTTGACCCAGGCGCGGTCACCGATCCGTTCGTTGAGGGCGGTCGATTCCTCGATATCGGAGAACAGGATCACGACCCGGCCATCGGGGGTGACCCGCGCCAGGTCGGGCCGTTCCACCTCCGCCCAGTCGGCGAGGTCCTCGATCGAACTGCGTAGGGCGCCGCCGAAGCCTTCCTTGCGCACCAGGTTTGCGGTTTGCCAGACCGTCTTGACCGCCTCACGGCCCCCGGACAGTAGCCATTTGCGGGTGTCGGTGCGCTGCTGCAGCTCTTCGAGCTCCCGGCGACTGCGGGCGAGCAGCGTTCCCAGCACGGCGAGTCCCACGGCTTCGAGCACGGCAATGCCGGCCACGGCATAGACCACGATATGCAGCGGATCACCCACATCGGCCATCCTTTCAAGGCTGTGGTCCGCTCCGGTTGTCGGCCCTAGCAGCAGTGTCTAGTGTTGAGTCGGCCGGCCGCGGGTAGTGAGTCTCAAGGGAGCCGAACAGGTGACTTTCGGGAGGTGCGGACTTGGCCGACGGTGACACTAGCTCATGTGACTTGCTGGTGATCTTCGGAATCACCGGCGATTTGGCCCGCAAAATGACATTTCGGGCGTTGTACCGGCTCGACCAGCGCGACATGCTGAACCACCCGATCATCGGTGTGGCCAGTGACGACATCTCGATCGACCAATTGCGCGATCGGGCGCGCGACGCGATCAAAGCGTCCGGCGAGGATTTTGACGAGAAGGTGTTCGACCGGTTTGCCGGCCGGCTTTCCTACCTGCACGGCGACGTCACCGATCAGAAGCTGTACGGCCAGCTCGCCAAAAAGATCGGTTCGGACAACCGGCCGCTGTATTACCTGGAAATGCCGCCGGCGTTGTTCGCGCCCATCGTGGAGAACCTGGCGAAGGCCGACCTGCTCGAGAACTCGCGGGTGGCGGTGGAAAAGCCGTTCGGCCACGACCTGGAGTCCGCGCAAGACCTGAACGCGCGGCTGCGCGCAGTGCTCGACGAGGACCAAATTCTTCGCGTCGACCACTTTCTGGGCAAGCAGCCCGTCGAAGAGTTGCAGTACCTGCGCTTCGCCAACAATGCCCTGGCCAAGCTTTGGAGCCGCGACAGCATCTCCGAAATCCACATCACCATGGCCGAGGACTTCGGGATCGAGGATCGCGGCAAGTTCTACGACGCGGTGGGCACGCTGCGCGACGTCGTGCAGAACCATCTGCTGCAGGTGCTCGCGCTGGTCGCGATGGAGCCGCCGGTCGGCGCGAGCGACGATGACCTCAACGACAAGAAGGCCGAGGTTTTCCGGGCGATGCCGTCACTGGATCCCGAGCGCTGCGTGCGCGGCCAGTACCGCGGCTACACCGACGTCGATGGCGTGGCAAAGGATTCGACGACCGAGACCTACATCGCACTCAGGACCGAGATCGACAATTGGCGCTGGGCCGGGGTGCCGATCTTCATCCGCGCCGGCAAGGCGCTGCCGGAGAGAGTCACCGAGGTCCGGATGTTTCTCCATCACGTCCCGGGCTTTTCGTTTCTGCCCAACCGCCGGCCGCCCGAACCCAACCAGATCGTGATTCGCATCGACCCCGACCCCGGCATGCGGTTGCAGCTGTCCGCCCAACTCGGCGACGCGTGGCAGGACGTCCACCTGGACTCGTCGTTCGCCGAGGATCTCGGCGAGGCGGTGCGTCCGTACGAACGGCTGATCTACGGCGCGTTCCACGGAGACCGCCGGTTGTTCGCGCGCGAAGACGCCATCGAAGAGACATGGCGGATCGTGCAGCCCGTGCTGGACAAGCCGGGCCGGATCCACCCCTACGACCAGGGCTCCTGGGGACCCGAAGAAGCGGAATCACTGCTGCATGGTCATCACAGCTGGCAACTGCCATGGCTGCCCAAGCAGACGCACCCACCAAAGTAAGGAGACAAGACATGCAGCTGGGAATGATCGGTCTTGGCCGAATGGGCGCGAACATCGCCCGCCGCGTGGCCGACAACGGACATGAATGCGTTGTGTACGACCACGATTCGGACGCGGTGAAGGCGATGGCCGGTGAGCCGAACACCACCGGCGTGTACTCCCTGGCGGAGCTGAAGGAAAAAATGACCGCGCCGCGGATCGTGTGGGTGATGGTCCCCGCGGGCAACATCACCCAGTCGGTGATCGAGGCGCTGGGCGAGACGCTGGAGTCCGGCGACATCGTGATCGATGGCGGTAACTCTTACTACCGCGACGATCTGAAGCACTCAAAGATGTTGTCGGAGAAGGGTATTCATCTCATCGACTGCGGCACCAGTGGCGGTGTGTGGGGCCGTGAGCGCGGATACTGTCTGATGATCGGCGGCGACGACTACGCGTTCTCGCACGCCGAGCCGCTCTTCAAGACCATCGCGCCGGGCGTCGACGCCGCGCCGCGCACCCCGGGCCGCGACGGCGAGGTCGCGCAAGCCGAAAACGGCTATCTGCACTGCGGCCCGTCCGGGGCGGGGCACTTCGTGAAGATGGTGCACAACGGCATCGAGTACGGCATGATGGCCTCGCTCGCCGAGGGGCTGAACATCCTGCGCAACGCCGACATCGGCAAGCGCATCGAGGCGGGCGACGCGGAAACGGCGCCGCTGGCCAGCCCGGAGTGCTATCAGTACGAGTTCGACATCGAGGACATCGCCGAGCTGTGGCGCCGCGGCAGCGTCGTCGGCTCCTGGCTGCTGGACCTGACGGCCATCGCGCTGCACGAATCGCCGGCCCTGTCCGAATTCTCCGGGCGGGTGTCCGACTCGGGTGAGGGTCGCTGGACGGCGATCGCTGCGATCGACGAGGGCGTGCCCGCGCCGGTGCTGACGACCGCGCTGCAGTCCCGGTTCGCCTCGCGGAGCCTCGACGACTTCGCCAACAAGGCGCTCTCGGCCATGCGCAAGCAGTTCGGTGGACACGCGGAGAAACCAGGAGTCGGCGGCTGACTAACCCGGCGGCTAGCCGGTCAGGCGCCTGACGAAGGTCACCACGGCGTCGCTGAAGGCATCGTTGTCATCGCCGGCGGCGGTGTGCCCCGCGTTGGAGAGCTCGACGAATTCCGCGCGCGGGACGGTGGCCAGGAAATGCCGAACGCCCTCGGGGCTCACCACGTCGGAGAGCTTGCCGCGGATCAGCAGGATCGGGATCTTCAGGTCCATGGCGGCCTGCTCGAAGTGTTCGGTGCGCAGCTCCGGGTCGTCGCCCGGCGCGGTCATGAAGGCCGGGTCCCAGTGCCAGTACCAGCGGCCGTCACGCTGCCGCAGGTTCTTCCGCAGCCCCTCCGGGCTGCGTGGTTTGCTGCGGTGCGGCAGGTAGGCGGCGACGGCATCGGCCGCCTCCTCGAGCGAGCCGAAGCCGTTCAGGTTGGTCAACATGAAGTCCCGGATGCGCGCGCTGCCGTTCTTTTCGTAGCGCGGAACCACGTCGACCAGAACCAGGCCGGTCACCTTGTCGGGACCGGCGGTGTCGGCGACCAGGATGCCGGTCAACCCGCCCATGCTGGCCCCGATGAGCACCACCGGACCGCCGATCGCGTCGAGCACCTTCATGACGTCGGCTGTCAGGGTTTCGATGGCGTAGTCGGCGTTGGGCGCCCGGTCACTGTCACCGTGTCCACGGCTGTCCAGCGCGACGACGTGGTAGCCGCTGTCGGCGAGAACCTGGCCGGTGTTCTTCCAGGAGTGCCGGTTCTGGCCGCCGCCGTGCAGCATCAGGATCGCCGGGTGGCCGCCGGTATCGGCGTCGCGATTCCATTCGTCGGCGACCAACCTGATCCCGCCGGCACCGGAAAACTCGACCGTCTGGAAACCGCTGCTCACCGTGCTCATCGGTCTGACGTTACATAGGGTGCCGATGACATCTGGCCATTGGCGGGGTCTAACCATGAAACGAGCGCGACAAGTACCCGACAAGAAGGAGCCCTGCAATGCCGTCGATCACTCCCTCGTTATGGTTCGACCACAACCTGGAGGAAGCGGCCGAGTTCTATACCTCGGTGTTCCCGAACTCGCATATCGAGGGCTTCAACCGAACGACCGATGCCGGGCCCGGCGAACCTGGAACCGTCCTGTCCGGCAGCTTCGTGCTGGACGGCACCCGATTCATCGGCATCAACGGAGGCCCGCATTTCCAATTCACCGAGGCGGTGTCCTTCACGGTGCACTGCAAGGACCAGGACGAGGTCGACCACTACTGGGACGCGTTGACGGATGGCGGCGAGGAATCCCAGTGCGGCTGGTTGAAGGATCGCTTCGGCCTGAGCTGGCAAATCGTCCCGGACCGGCTCTATGAATTGATCGCCGATCCGGATCGCACCCGCGCGGCGGCAGCCACCAACGCGATGTATGGCATGCGCAAGATCGTCATCGGCGAGTTGGAGGAAGCCGTCTGGGCTCTGTCTTAGCCAAAGCTCCTGGCGCAGCGATGATTTGACAAATTATCGACCGCGGTCGGTGATTCTTGGGCCCACACGCGTTAGGTTGGTCCGTGCGGACGCGCCGAGCGGGGAGTGGAGATGGCTGAACCAGGCTGGATCGACGTGGCCGGCCCTGCCGGGAACCTGAAGGCCCTCACCTGGGGGTCGCGCGACGCCCCCATCGCGTTGTGCTTGCACGGATTCCCCGACACCGCTTACGGGTGGCGCAAGTTCGCTCCACGACTCGCCGAGTCAGGTTGGCGGGTGGTCGCGCCTTTCATGCGCGGGTACGCTCCGTCCTCGATCCCGAACGACGGCAGCTATCACGGTGGCGCCATCATGGACGACGCGCTGCGGGTGCGCGAGGCGGCCGGCGGCACCGATCGCGATGTNGTCATTGGCCACGACTGGGGCGCGCTGGCCGCCACCGGCCTGGCCGCCATGCCCAATAGCCCGTTCACCAAGGCGGTGATCATGTCGCTGCCCGTCTCGGCCGGATTCCGGGGCAACGTGACCGAGCGCGCCAAGCTGGTGCGACAGTTGCCTCGGCAACTCCTGCGAAGTTGGTACATCTTCTACTTCCAATTGCCCTTCCTGCCTGAGCGTTCCGCCCCTTGGATACTGCCGCTGCTGTGGCGGCGGTGGTCGCCGGGCTACCGCGGCGCCGAGGAGGATCTGCGCCACGTCGATGCCGCGATCGGGACACCGGAGAGCTGGCGAGCGGCTCTGGGGACGTATCGGGCCACGATCCGTAACATCCGCCCGCCGGAGCGGTACGCGGAACTGAACCGGCTGTGGACCGAACCGCCCCTCCTGCCCAGCTTGTACCTGCACGGTCGCGACGACGGTTGCATGACACCGGCTTTCGCGCACTGGACCGAGAAGGTGCTGCCACCCGGCAGTGAGGTCGCCATCGTCGAGCACGCCGGGCATTTCCTCCAGCTCGAGCAGCCCGACAAGGTTGCCGACCTGGTGCTTGCGTTCATCGGCGCGCCAGCCTGACACTGTTGCGGTGCACCGGATGGCGCCCGTCGACGCGCAGTTCTATTGGATGTCGGCGAAGATTCCCAACGACGAATTTTTGCTGTACGCATTCGACGGCGTACCCGCAGATTGTTCGCTCGCCATCGAGCAGGTCCGCCGACGGGCGCAGGCCAGTTCGGAGTTCACGACCCGGGTCCGGGATGACAACCGGCTGACCTATCCGCGGTGGGTCCCGGCCGCTGTCGTTCCGGAGCAGGTGGTCCACCACGACCTCGCCGATGACAGCTGGGACGGATGTTTGGCCGCGGTCATGGGCCTCGCCGATCACCAACTGGACATTCGCCGGATCACCTGGCGGGTGCACGTGTTCACTCCCGTCCTGGGCATCCCGGGCGTGAGCGGCCCGGGAAGCGTTGTGGTCGTGCAGATCCCGCACGCGGTAGCCGACGGCACGCGAACCTCGGCGATGGCGGCCTGGCTCTTGGGCCGGGCCGACCACGTGCCCGAGGTGCATCGGCTGGGGGCCGGCTTCCCGCCTTTGCGGGGCGCCGAGGCGATTCGCACCCATCGCCAACTGGTGCGCGATACCCGCGAGGGGCTGCTTGCTCCCGGGCTTGGAACTCGGCCGCTGCAGCAGACGAATGCGCGTCCGGCCGGCCCTCGATTGCTTCGCACGCTGGTGCGAGACCGCTCGCAGTTGCGCGGCCCCACGGTCACCGTGGGCGTGCTGACCGCGCTGTCCACGGCGATATCCAATTCGCTCGGTGGGGAATATGATTCGCTTGCTGCTGAAGTGCCAATGGCCAAACCTGGTGTTCGGGAAGCGAATAATCATTTCAGTAGCGTCACGGTAGGGCTGTACCCGAAGCTCGATTCGACCGACCGCGCTGAGCGGATCGCGGCCGACTTGGCCAATGGTCGACGCCGCTTGGAACATCCCGCTACCCGGTCGGCCGATCGGGCGTTCGCCGCCGTACCCGCCGCGTTGTTGCGTTGGGGCGTATCGAAATTCGACCCCGATGTCCGACCGGCGCAGGTGGCCGGTAATACCGTGGTTTCCAGCGTCAACCGCGGAGCGGCCGATCTGAGCTTCGGAGGTGCCCGGGTGGTGTTCACGACCGGGTACCCGGTGTTGTCACCGCTGATGGGTCTCACCCACGGGGTGCACGGCATCGGCGGTACCGTCGCCATCAGCGTGCACGCGACGGCGTCGGCCTTCGGTGGCGAAGGCGCCGACATCGATGACTATGTGCGGCTGCTCGATGCGGCTCTGTAGCTACTGCGCGTCACCGGATCTGGCGGCTTCTTCCCGTGTCAGGCCGACGGCGTTGATGAGCTCTTCATGCAGCTCGAACCAGACCGTGTGGTAGGAGTCGATCAGCGGCCGGGTCAACCAGACGGTCTCGCCGGCTTTGACTTTGTCCAGCGCTGCAGACAGTTTCGCCGAATAGGCGGTCAAACGCGATAGCTGCGCCGCGGCTTTCTCGATGATCGGCGCCACGCGGGCGTGCACATCGTCGAGGCGGGCCAATACCGCGGCGTCGTATTCGGCGTCGTCGTGGGTGTTGGGAGTGCCGTTGGGGCCGCCCTTGAGCTGCCAATCGGTGACCAGTGACTTGAATTCGGCATTCACGCCACGGAAAGCGTTGTAGGCAGCGGTCATTGCGGTCGGGTCGATTTCCGCACGCTCCTCGGCGAGCAACTCCTGCAGTGCGGCGCGCCCGCTGCCGCTGATCTGCACCGTCGCACCGGTGACCAGCAGGCCCGACGCGCTCAGCCGCTCGACGATCGCGGTTATGTCGCTGAGTTCCGCACCCAACGTCGCGGCCAGGTCGGCGGGACTCACCCGGCCCTTGAGCCGGACCGCTTGCAGCACAGCCAGTTCAGTCACGACGTGGGCTGCGCCAGGCGCAAGGCGGTGAGCATGAGGGTCAGCGGAACGGGCGAAACCACATCCGTCTGTCCGCTGTCCATGGCCGCGCGCACTGCGGTCTCGGAAGTGTCCTCGAGGCGAGGGTGGTCCCCGGTGGTGCGAGCTCGCAGCGGGCTGATCCGGCGCGCGATGTCGGCCAGCTCACGCAGTTCCGGCGTGTCGCTTTCCGACCACGCCGANAGGCTTAGATTGCCTTCGCGCACTTCNCCTTCTGTGCCGTCGACTGTGATCTGCTTGCTCGCCAGCGATGCCGCGACGCCTTGACCGCAGCCCACCACGGCCACCCGGCCGAGTTCGCGGCTGAGCACGGCCGCATGGCTGGCCGCGCCGCCGACTTCGGTGACAATTCCCTGCGCGGCCAGCATGCCCGAAACGTCCTCGGGCCGGGTGTGATCGCGCACCAGGATCACCGCCTCACCCCGCTCGGCCGCGAGCAGCGCCTCGTCCACATCGGTGTACGCCTTGCCCGATACCACTCCCGGGCAAGCCGGCAGGCCCTTCGCCAATAGCGGTGCCGCCAAGCGTACTTCGGGCTGCAAAGCCGGCACCAGCAGCGCCCGCACGTGCGCCGGTGTCACCCGGCGCAACGTCTCCGCATCGTCGATGAGCCCCTCGTGCCGCAGCTGCAGCGCCAACCGGACCGCCGCCTGTGCGGAACGCTCAGCCGCGCGCGCCTGCAACAGCCACAGCTTGCCGTCTTCGACGGTGAACTCGATCTCTTGGACGTCGGACTCGAGCCGTTCCAAGGTTCGGGCGGCGTCCATCAGTTCGTCGTAGGCGGCCGGTTGCTCGTCCCGCAGGGCNGTGATCGGTTCCACGTCAAGCGATCCCGACACCACATCGTCGCCCTGGCCGCCCGGCAGCCATTCGCCGAACGGCTCGTTGTCGCCCGATATCGGATTGCGTGAAAACAGCGCTCCGGCACCGGAATTGGGACCGTGGTTGCCGAACACCATCGCCTGAACGACCACGGCGGTGCCATGCCGGTCGTCGATGCCGTAGTGCGCGCGGTAAGCCGCCGCGCGCGGTGAGTTCCACGACGCGAACACCGCCTCGATGCCGGCGCGTAGTTGCACATAGGGGTCGTCGGGCACGACCCCTTGTTCACGGCCGCCCACGATGCGCCGAAACATGCGTGTGAATCGGCGGTGGGTGTCGAGGGCGAAGGCCGGGTCGCCGCTATCCGCCAGTGCCTGCTCGACCGCGTCGTTCATCCCGACGTTCAGGATCGTGTCCATCATGCCGGGCATCGACTGTGTTGCTCCCGAGCGGACGCTGACCAGCANCGGACTTGGGCCGTGACCAAACGTGCGGGAGACTTCGGCTTCCAGCCAGCTCATGCGGTCGAGCACGTCAGTCCAGATCGAGTCCATCGTCGCCGCGGGGTCGCCGAGATATCGCAAGCCCACCTCGGTGGTGATGCAGAACGCCGGCGGCACCGGCAGATTGTTCCGGCGCATCGTATCGACGCTGTGGCCCTTGTTCCCCAAGAGCTCTCGTGGGTGATTCGCTTTGCCGTCTAGCAACACCACGGATTGTCCGGTAGGCGCGGCCTCACATGCGCTTGACGCGTTTTGTCGGGCGCCGCTGCCCCGTTCGATACGGGCCGTGGTGCACCCCCTTATGAATCAGCTGCTCACAGGCCATTATTTCCAGGCTTACTCCGACCGCCCGCTATGTTCCCACACGGATCCGTAGCCTTAGCTGCTCGGCGCTCCTGTGATCCGATCCGCCGCATGATCTAGGTTTGCAGTTATGACTCCCTACGACACTTTCCACGATGTCGGGTTACTGATCCTGCGGCTGGTGTTGGGCGTGACGTTGGCCGCGCACGGCTACAACAAATTCTTCGGCGGTGGCCGCATCCCGGGCACCGCGCGCTGGTTCGAAAGCATCGGCATGAAGCCCGGTAAGTTCCACGCCACCGTCGCCGCGACCACGGAAATGGCCGCTGGCCTGGGCCTGGCCGCCGGGTTGCTCACGCCGATACCGGCGGCGGGCTTCGTGTCGCTGATGCTGGTCGCGGCCTGGACGGTGCACCGCCACAATGGCTTTTTCATCGTCAAAGAAGGCTGGGAATACAACCTGGTTCTGGCGGTCGCCGCCGTGGCGGTGGCCACCTTGGGCCCCGGGAAGTTCAGCCTGGATTACGTCATCTTCGGCGACAAGCTCTGGTTCCCCGGCTGGCACGGCCTGCTGATCTCCGTCGTGCTCGGCCTCGCCGGCGCCGTCGGCCAGCTGGCGATCTTCTACCGACCGCCGGCCAAACAAGCCGGCTAGCTACGGCTCGTCTTCGTCCGCCAACAGCCGCTCGGGGTGATGGAAGGCGTTGGTCCTCGGCTGTCCGCGATCAAGATGCGGCGGCGGAATCCATTCGGTGTCCCCGCTGGCCCGTTTGCGGGTGGCCCAGCCCTTGTCCAGAAGTCTGTGGTGCGGTCCGCAGGCAAAGGTGAGCTGGTTGATGTCGGTGCAGCGCGTCGTTGCCCAATCTTCGACGTGATGGACCTCGCAAAGGTAGCCGGGCATATCGCAGCCGGGTGCCGAGCAGCCGCGGTCCTTCGCGTAGAGGACGATCCGTTGCCCGGCAGAGGCGAGCCGTTTGGTGTGGTACAGCGCCAGGGCTTTGCCCTTGTCGAAGATGGCCAGATAGTGATGCGCGTGGCGGGCCAGGCGGATCACGTCGGACATCGGCAGCAGGGCGCCGCCGCCGGTAAGCCCCGCGCCGGCCG
>JGI12627J18819_10000641_pt1 | contig 11556 bp, 9 predicted proteins | sample TexAe_OM1H0_M2_FD_18819 | JGI IMG/M metagenome (IMG submission 18819)
AGAAATTGAAATCACTAGACCGTTTCTAAAACCAGTAGTGAAGTATGTTATTTAATTCGATAACCCTCGAAAAACCTTACCACAACTTGAATATTAATTATATTTAATTATTACAAGCGTTGCACGGCTGTTTTTAGTTAATATCGTGAGAGAATAAGAAAAATCTAGTTCTTATAATTAACGTAAACCCTACTTTTATTTAATATTAATATTTGTGTTGGGATTAATACAAGTCATCATGACCTTGACTTAGTTGTGGGCTATAGACGTGCCACAAGTACTTAGACAAAAGGATGTGAAATTGTGAATTTTAGCTAAACCTTAAAATGAGATAATATAGATTGTAGGCTGAAATTCGTTTACATGAAAAAGGAATTACTAGTAATCGTGAATCAGCTTGTCACGGTGAATGGGATCTTAGATAGGTACTAACCACTCGTCAGGCGCTGAAAGGGGTATGTGCAATAAGTTTGATTGTTATAATATTTCTTTAATATATAAGTATTATAAGTATTATTAATGATCTTCGTATGTATGACCTCAATTGGTGTTAAGTCGTAATATGGTTCGTGTAGTGGAAATTGCACGGGGTTAATAATATAGACTTTTAACCAAAAAATATATAAATATAAGTCTTTATAGCTCAACGGTGGAGCATAATACTGTTAATATTAGGGTTGAATGTTCGAATCATTCTGAAGACGTAGTTAGTTTTTTTTGAAATATATAAGTAAAGAAATAAAAATGAAATTAGGAATATCTGTATATCAAGGACATCCTTATCATTTAGTTAGCCCAAGCCCTTGACCTATAACTACTAGTTTATCATTATTAATATTAACTACATCAGGAGTATTAGCTATGCATGATTTTGTTAACAGTAGTATAATTTTTTTTATTGGACTATTTTTAGTGAATTATTCTATGATATTATGATTTAGAGATGTTATAGCAGAAGGAACATATAAAGGTAATCATACTTTAGCTGTGCAAAAGGGAATTACAATAGGTATAGCATTATTTATCGTGTCTGAAGTTTTCTTTTTTTTAGCTATATTTTGAGCTTATTTCCATAGTGCTTTAAGCCCAGATGTTGAAATAGGAGCAGAATGACCTCCAATGGGTATACAAGCTATAAATCCTTTCGAATTACCTTTGTTAAATACAGTGGTATTACTTTCTTCCGGATTTACAGTTACTTATGCACATCATTCTATTATAGAAGGAAACAGAGCTAGTGCTTTATACGGATTAATATATACTATAGTTCTAGCTGTAATATTTACGGGATTACAAGTTATAGAATATAGTGTATCTTCATTTACTATAAGTGATGGAGTTTTTGGATCATGTTTCTATTTTGGTACAGGATTCCATGGATTACATGTTATAATAGGTACTATCTTCTTAGTAGTAGGTTTTTGAAGAGTATTATCTTACCATTTAACTGATAATCATCACTTAGGTTTAGAATCTGGTATTTTCTATTGACATTTTGTTGATGTAGTTTGATTATTTTTATACATATTCATATATTATTGAGGTTCTTAAATAAATAAATAAATATTTATTGTTAAGAATTATTTCTTAAAAATGGCTATAGGTTAATAGGTAGACCCATCGTCTTCCAAACGATTTGTACCGATTCAAATTCGGTTGGCCATATTGGGGGTTAATGGTTAATTGGTAAACAATTTTCTTGTCACGAAAAGATATGTCGGATCGAAGCCGACTTAACCCGGTAGTATGGAAAAATTGTCATTGGTAGGACAAGATATTTGCTAAATATTGTGTTTATTCACATAGATGTTCGAGTCATCTTTTTTCCGTTGTTATATTGAAAAAGAGTATAATTTAATTGGTTAAAATATGAAGCTTCAAACTTCAGGTTTCTAGTTCGAATCTGGATACTCTTGTAAATTAAAAAAATTTTTAGAGAATTGGCTGAGTGGTTTAAAGCGATAAGCTTGAAACTTATTTGGTAATAATACTTCATCCGTTCGAATCGGATATTCTCTGGATTAAAGAAATTGGCTTAATTGGTAAAGCAACCGTTTTACACGCGGATGATTGTGAGTTCGAATCTCTCATTTCTTAAATTATGTTTTTTCTTAGTCTTAATTCATTATAGTTTATAGCCTAAATTTCATTCTAAGGCTTAACTTTTATTAAAATGTTATATTTATTATCTTATGGTGATATTAATCAGTTGTATTTGACAATAGTTAATACTGTAGAAATTTTTTTCTTATTTTCAGGATTATCAGTAATAATTACTAGAAACCCTATAGTATCTGTTTTGTTCTTAATATCTTTGTTTTTATTAGTTTCAATATATTTAATTACAGTAGGAATACATTTTATAGGTATATCTTATTTATTAGTATATATTGGAGCTGTATCTATATTGTTTTTGTTTATTTTAATGTTAATTGATATTAGAATCTCAGAATTACATACAGAAACAATGAATAATATATTAATAAGTTTGTTAATAGGTATTTATATATATATACCTATAAGCTTAATATTTATTAATGTTAATGTTGGTATAAATAATATTTTTATATGATTTATATATAAAACTTTCGTAGATATATCTAATGAATATATTTCATATATTTCTCATAATTCATGAGAAGGGTTTATTATAGAAAATATCGATATTACGGCTATAGGTAATATATTATATACTAATATATCTTTATGATTGATTATATCCTTATTAATATTGTTATTAGCTATGGTAGGGGCTATAGTCATAAATTTAGATGTTAAATCTAATTCAAGAACTTAAATTTATTTTATATAAAGTTTATGATGTTTATATAACATTAGTTATGATATATCCCTATTTTTATGTTTATATATTTTACATTATTTATTATAGGTATATTAGGGTTTAGTTTAAATAAAAAGAATATTATATTAATGTTAATTTCAATTGAAATAATGTTATTAGCAGTTACATTAATAATATTATCCAATTCTTTAATTTTTGAGGATATATTTGGTCAAATTTTTGCCATATACATTATAGTTATAGCAGCAGCTGAATCTGCTATAGGTTTAGGTATATTAGTAGCGTTTTATAGATTAAGAGGAAGTATCGCATTATAAATATTTTTATTTATAATTATGATAAATTATTTATATTAAAATTGTATAAGTTTAGGTGTGAAAATAATTGAGGAAAAGATCTTAATATTTTTATAATGTTGTTGTATGGAATGTTGTTAACTTCTTTAGTTAGTATATTTAGTCTATTTATATTAAATATAAATAAAGAAATGATTAAAAAAATAGCTTTAGCTACGTCTTTACTTAACCTTGTAATTTCTTTATTTTTGTTTATTATTTTTGATTTTTCAAACATAAATTTTCAATTTGTACAAGAAATTACAGAAATAAAAGGTTTAAGTATATATATAGGAATTGATGGAATATCAATATATTTTATACTATTAACTACTTTTATTATGCCACTGGTTATTTTATCAAATTGATATTCAATAACTAGTAATGTTAAAACGTATATGATATTAATATTATTATTAGAAGTGTTATTATTATTTGTGTTTTTAGTATTAGATATATTCTTATTTTATATATTTTTTGAAAGTACATTAATACCTTTATTTTTACTAATAGGGATGTATGGTTCTTTTAATAAAGTAAGAGCTAGCTTTTATTTATTTTTATATACTTTATTTGGATCCTTGTTTTTACTTTTATCTATATTATATATATTGACATTAGTAGGAGTTTCAGATTTCGATCAGTTGTTTAAAACAAATTTAAATTATTTTACACAATTAATTTTATTTTATGGAATTTTTATAGCATTTGCAGTAAAAACTCCAGTAATATTTTTAAATAATTGACTATTAAAGGCTCATGTTGAATCTCCTTTAGGAGGAAGTATAATATTGGCTGCTATAGTTTTAAAATTAAGTTTATATGGAGTGTTTAGATTAATATTACCTATAATACCAAAAGCATCTATAAATTATACATATATAATTTTTATGATAGGTGTGATTACAATAATATATGCAAGTATTAGTACTTTAAGAACTATAGACATAAAAGAATTAATAGCTTATAGTTCTGTTTCACATGCAGCTGTATACTTACTAGGTGCATTTAGTAATACTATACAAGGTCTAGAAGGAAGTATACTATTAGGTTTAGGACATGGGTTTGTTTCATCTGGTTTATTTATATGTGTAGGAGGAATATTATATGATAGATACCATACTAGATTAATATCTGTATACAGAGGTATGGCCCAAATAATGCCTATATTTTCAGTGTTATTTTTTATATTATGTTTAAGTAATGCGGGAACACCTCTATCAGTGAATTTCATTGGAGAATTTTTAAGTTTATATGGTATATTCGTAAGAATGCCTTATCTAGGTATTTTTGCAAGTACTTCTATTATATTATCTGCTGCTTATACTATATATATGTTTAATAGGATAGCTTTCGGAGGAAGCTATTCTAAATATTTCTTAGTTAATGTGGTTGATTTAACCAAGAGAGAATTTTTTTTATTAATTACTTTAGTTATATTTACTGTTATTTTAGGTATATATCCATCTCCGATATTAGATGGATTAAATTACTGTATATCAGGAGTTTTATATAATTCTGCATAATATATATGTATATTATAGAACTATAAAATTTTTCAATAAAGTGAATTAGTTAAATGGTATAATTAAGTTCTACGGTAACTTTATTATAGGTTCGATTCCTATATTCACTTCTTGAAAAGTACGGGTTAGAGCCGGGATGGTTAGGCGTCTCTTTTGGGAAGAGAAGTAGTTATGTTCGAATCATAATGATCCGATTTATATATAAATAAGTTTTTTAGCTCAATAGGTAGAGCATATTTTTGATAAGAATATGATTCAAGTTCAAATCTTGGAAGAACTAATTAGTTTTATTGAATTGATAATTTGAGTTTTTAATTTTTTAAATTTTATTTAAGTAGTTTTAGATTTGATATATAACATAATAGTTTATAAATAAATATATTAAATATTAATAGGGTTGTTTTGATATATAATAGTGTTTTTGTAGGTCTAGCAAATATTATTTTTTTTATAATACCTGTATTATTGAGTGTAGCATTTATAACGATTGCAGAGAGGAAAACTATGGCTAGTATGCAAAGAAGAATAGGTCCCAATATAGTAGGTTATTACGGTATATTACAGCCTTTTGCTGATGCATTAAAACTTTTAATTAAAGAATATATAGCTCCTACTCAGGCAAATGTAATTCTTTTTTTCTTAGGACCTATAATTACTTTAATCTTTTCTTTATTAGGATATGCAATGATACCTTATGGTCCTGGAATTGCTGTATCTGATTTTAGTCTAGGTTTACTTTATATGTTAGCAGTTTCTTCACTAGCTACTTATGGTATATTATTAGCAGGTTGATCTGCTAATTCTAAATATGCCTTTTTAGGTTCTTTAAGAAGTACTGCACAATTAATTAGTTATGAATTAATACTTAGTTCTGCTTTACTAGTAATAGTATTTTTAACTGGAACGTTTAACTTAAGTGTTATGATAGAAGTACAAAAATCAATTTGATTTATTTTATTAATTTTTCCTTTATATATGATATTCTTTATATCATCAGTTGCAGAAACTAATAGAGCTCCTTTTGATTTAGCAGAGGCTGAATCAGAATTAGTTAGTGGATTTATGACTGAACACGCAGCGGGTATTTTTGTTTTCTTCTTTTTAGCAGAGTATGCTAGTATAATTTTAATGTGTATGTTGATATCGATTGTATTATTAGGAGGATATGAAATATTTAGTGTTATTTATTTATTACATTTACCTTTTGTATACATTATAGATATAACAAATTATATTGTATATATTATATCACATGGAGGTTCATTAAATGAAAGCATAGCGTTAGAGAATTTCTCAGTATCTAATACATTGTTTGTAGAATATATATTAAATAATAATTTATTAAGTTTTTTATATTCATCTAGCTTATCATATAAAACTTATGCTATGGTATTCTTATTTATTTTAGTTAGAGCAAGTTATCCTAGATTAAGATTTGATAGATTAATGGCTTATTGTTGAACGGATTTACTTCCTATTACAATAGCTATAATAATATTTATACCTTGTATAGTATTAATTAATAATGCTTTATTATTTAATGTTTCGTTAATATAATATTATATACGAATTTTGATAACACATAAACTGAGTTTAAAGTGTATTTTATGTTCTTAGTTTATAAAAATATTTTTATTTAAAATTTAAGTAATAATATGAAAATACTTTCTTATGAGAATATTAAAAAATCATCCTATATTAAGATTGCTTAATTCTTATTTAATAGATGCTTCACAACCTTCTAATATAAGTTATTTGTGAAATTTTGGATCTTTATTAGCTTTTTGTTTAGGTATACAAATTGTGACGGGTGTAACATTAGCTATGCATTTTAACGCAAACATATACGATGCTTTTAATTCGATAGAACATATAATGAGAGATGTAAATAATGGATGATTAATACGTTATTTACATGCTAACACAGCATCAGCTTTTTTCTTTTTAGTTTATCTTCATATAGGGAGAGGTATATATTATGGTTCATATAAAGCTCCTAGAGCTTTAGTATGAGTAATAGGTACAATAATTTTAATTATGATGATAGCTACTGGATTTTTAGGATATGTATTACCATATGGTCAAATGTCTTTATGAGGTGCAACAGTTATTACTAATTTAATGAGTGCTATACCTTGAGTTGGTGTAGATATAGTTGAATTTATCTGAGGAGGATTTTCAGTTAACAATGCAACATTAAATAGATTCTTTTCTCTTCATTATGTATTGCCTTTTGTTTTAGCTGTATTAGTTCTTTTACATTTAATAGCATTACATGAAAAAGCTGGATCAGGAAATCCTTTAGGTATCGGTAATTATGTAGATAGACTTACTTTTTCTCCATATTTTATATTTAAAGATCTAATTACAATATTTATATTTATTTTTGTATTATCTTCATTAGTATTTTTCTCTCCTAACTTATTAGGAGATAGTGAGAATTATGTTATGGCTAATCCAATGCAAACTCCTCCTGCTATTGTTCCAGAATGATACCTTTTACCTTATTATGCAATATTAAGATCTATACCAAATAAATTATTAGGTGTTATTGCTATGTTTTCAGCCTTGTTAATAATATTATCTTTAATATTTTTAGATCTGAATAAATTTAGAGGTTTCCAATATAGACCTTTGAGTAAAATAGCTTTTTATAGCTTTGTCGCTATATTTTTAAGTTTAATGGTATTAGGTGCAAGACATGTGGAAAGTCCATATATAGAATTTGGACAAATTTCTACATTATTATACTTCTTATATTTCTTATTATTCATACCTGTTATATCATATATAGAGAATGATATAGTTAAGTTAAACATAAGAAATTAAAATAAGGTTGGACGTTCAAGTCATTATTTAAATATTGATAGCTAATAATATTATAAATATATAATCTAAATCGTTTTATGAAACTATATTATATTTTAATGAATTCTTTTATATATTATGTTATATTTGTCTTTATAATAGCTGTGGTTTTATTATTAGTAAATATTATGTTAGCTACGCATAATCCTTATATGGAGAAAAAGACTGCTTTTGAATGTGGATTTCATTCTTTTTTAGGTCAAAATAGAACACAGTTTACAATATCTTTTTTTATCTTTGCATTGTTGTTTTTATTATTTGATTTGGAAATATTATTAATATATCCTTATACTATAAGTGCATATAATAATACAGCATATGGGTTATTAATAATGTTAATATTTTTCGTATTATTGACAGGAGGTTTAGTTTTTGAATTAGGTAAGAAAGCATTGACTATTTATTCAAAACAAAGTATATTTAATTAAATAAATATACTAAAAGTATAAAGAAAATTAAGAATAATAATATAAGTTAATTTATATCTGTGGAAGTTATTAATAATTTAGGTAACAAAAATTACTCTACGAGTGAAGACATAAAAAAAAACGTTAGTTACGATAGATCAATGTGATTAGAACGTTGATTTTGATCTGCTAATGCTAAAGATATAGGAATTTTATACATCATATTTGCTTTATTTTCAGGTTTGGTTGGTACGTCTTTATCTGTATTAATTAGAATAGAATTAGCAGGACCAGGAATTCAATTTATTGCAAATAGTCAATTATATAATAGTATAATAACAGCACATGCTATAGTTATGATATTCTTTATGGTTATGCCTGGAATGATAGGAGGGTTTGGAAATTTCTTAATGCCATTAATGATAGGAGGACCGGATATGGCTTTCCCTAGATTAAATAATATATCATATTGATTATTACCTCCAAGTTTTTTATTATTTTTATTTGCCATGAATATAGAAAATGGAGTGGGTACAGGTTGAACATTATATCCTCCTCTATCTAGTATACAAAGTCACAGTGGGCCTAGTGTAGATTTAGCTATATTTGGATTGCATTTAGCAGGAGTAAGTTCTTTATTAGGTGCTATGAATTTTATTACAACTATATTGAATATGAGATCTCCTGGTATAAGATTACATAAAGTAACATTATTTGGTTGATCAGTAGTAGTAACTGCAGTATTATTATTATTATCTTTACCTGTTTTAGCCGGTGCTATAACAATGTTATTAACAGATAGAAATTTTAATACTTCTTTCTTCGAAGTAGCTGGAGGTGGAGATCCTATATTATTTCAACATCTTTTCTGATTTTTTGGACATCCAGAAGTTTATATATTAATTATACCTGCATTTGGAATTATAAGTACGACTATTTCAGCCGGTTCTAATAAAGGTGTATTTGGTTATCTTGGAATGGTATATGCTATGATGTCTATAGGGATATTAGGATTTATAGTATGAAGTCATCATATGTATACTGTAGGGCTTGATGTAGATACAAGAGCTTATTTTACTGCAGCTACTATGATAATTGCAGTACCGACAGGAATAAAAATATTCTCATGATTAGCCACTTGCTATGGAGGTTCAGTGAAATTAAGTGCCTTTATGCTATTCTCTTTAGGATTTATTATTATGTTTACCATAGGAGGACTTAGTGGAATTGTGTTGGCTAATGCTTCTCTAGATATTCCATTTCATGATACTTATTATGTTGTAGCTCATTTCCATTATGTATTAAGTATGGGAGCTGTATTTGGATTGTTTAGTGGATGATACTTTTGATCTACAAAAATATTAGGTCTTTCATATGATGAAAGATTAGCTAAAATACACTTTTGATCTTTTTTCATAGGTGTAAATGTAACATTCTTCCCTCAACACTTCTTAGGGTTACAAGGTATGCCTAGAAGAATAGGTGATTATGCAGATGCTTATGCAGGTTGAAATCTTATAAGTAGTGCAGGATCTATAATTTCTGTAGGATCTATTTATATTTTCTTTCTTGGAATGTATAAACAATTAACTAAAGGTAAAGCTGTATCAAGATATCCTTGAGAAACACCTAAATTGTTTACTGATCATTTAAGAAACTTATTGAATAGATCATTTGGAAGTATAGAATGATCTTTAAATAGTCCACCTAAACCTCATGCTTTTGTAAATCTTCCTTTGTTGGGTTTGCAGGGTTCGTACCTAATATATATTTAGAACTTAAATTAATATATGCATATATATGTTTTTTATTATTTAAGTTTAAATATAAATTAAAATATATACACGCATTTATATATGTTTATGTATTTAAAATGTTAATCATTTTTAATAATATTCATGTTAAATTTTGAGTTAGGATTTTCTTATTATTATTAATAATAATGAACCTTGAAAATTTATTATTTCATTTTAATGAGGAATTAAATCCATCGATTGTTTTCCTTGGACCTAATCCAGATGAGGGATTTAATAATTCTGGAGGCGGTGACAACAATCCGAATAATTCTAATCCTGAGCCAAGCAATTCGAATAATGTTGGACATGCAAATAATGACGAAGATAGAGATACACAAATGGGTAATGATCCTTTAATTGTAGATCCAGGTTGTCAAAATTGTACTGCACCTAAAATTATTGAAGCTAAAGATACTTATATAAGTGCCAAAGACGAAGTTAAAGATTTAGCGAATCTTGCTACAAATGAAGATATTAGTTTACTTCGTCGTGGTGATGGATATGAAGCAAAAGCATATGGAGATAGTGTAATACCTCAAGAAGACTTGAATGAGTTTGCCGATTGTGCTAAGGAATGCAAGGAATTAATTAAAGATAAATTTGAAAGAGCAGATGAAGCAATTAATGAAGTAAGTGAACATATTTGTCCAGAAGCAGTTTCTGCTTCTATGCAAGCTGCAAGAGCAAAAGCTATGGTACTTGATTTATTAGCAGAGGTCAATAAAATTATTGATGATAATACTGAAGCTGATGATGGATTTGATATAGATTAATATATATATATATTAATGGTATGCATTAAAAATGATATATTTAGAGTATATATTAGAGGAATTACATGTTTATTTTTTATTAGGATTTGAGTGGTAGTATATTTATTGTTCATATAACTTGTGTATTACTTTGTTTATTGTTCGCATTTGAATTTGTATGTATATATATGTATATATGTAAAAAAGGGGATATAGTTTAATTGGTAAAACTACGATGTTGCATATCGTTATTTTAGGTTCGATTCCTGATTTCTCCATATTGTGTTTAAATTATTTCAAATTAATGATGTTTAATATATTTNCAACAGTATAATATAACTATATTAATANATTAATGCTATATATACACTATAACATAGTATAGTGTTATACAACACTTATATGTTAAGTATAATTCACTAAATTATTTAATTTAGTGTATAGTACATAAAGAGACTAACTGATAGTATCATTGATATTATATATATTAATAATATATTAATTAATCGTCATAATAAATAGGATTATAAAGCAAAATGAGCAATAAAGTACTGAGGAGTATAATAATACCCTCAAGATCCTAGAATAAATTCATTATTAACTCAAAGAGAATTGAAGATTCTAATTATCTTTTGTAATAAAAATCAAATGAGATTTCTTTAATTATTATAATATAATTAAGAATGTAGGCTTAAAAAAAAATAAAATAAATTAAAAATTTGTTTGAATATAGGGGAACCTTCCTCTAAGTCTAAATATTGAATATTATGAGCGTATTTTACTGTAAGGTATATGATTTAAATCTTAGTCTTATAAGTAGCTTGAGTTTTAAAAATAAAAGCGTACCTTTTGCATAATGGATTAGCAAGTTAATATTATATGCAAGCATGTAATAATATATATATAGCGTAGATAATTCGATTAGAAATTAGTAAATAAGTATATAATATTAGACCCGAAGCCTGGTGATCTTACTATGATCAGGATTTAATTAGTCCGAACGATTTATCGTTGTATAGATATTCGAAGAATTGTGGTAAGTTGGTGAAAAACAAATCTAACTAGGATA
>JGI12627J18819_10000643_pt1 | contig 11547 bp, 8 predicted proteins | sample TexAe_OM1H0_M2_FD_18819 | JGI IMG/M metagenome (IMG submission 18819)
CGTCGACCTGCCGTTCCTCGGTAATGCCTTCGGTCAGGTAAGTGCACAGCGCATCGATCGTCGGGTACTCGTAGGGCAGCGTGGGCGAAAGCTCTTGTCCCACTCGCTCTGCGAGCGTCGCCGTGAGCCGGACCGCGCGCACCGAGTCGAGGCCGTAGTGCGCGAACGGGAGAGATGTGTCGATTTCAGTCTGGGAAAGGCCCAGCAGTTCGGAAAGCTGCGAGGCCAACCAGGCCGCCAACTCCCGGGCGCTGGATGTGCTGCCCAGCGGTCCCGAGTCGCTGGCACTGGAGCCTTGGCGGGGAGCGCCCGACGACGTTGCCTGCCACTGCGCAATCGACGGCAGGTCACCGTCGAGGAAGCGCTGCCGGCATCTGCTGCGCCGGATCTTCCCACTCGACGTGGTGGGAATCGTCGACGGCTCGGTGAGAACTATTGTGCGAGGCTGGATTTCGTGGTGTTCGGCAACTGCGGTGCGGATCTCGGCGAGCACCTCGTCGGTGTCGATGTCACCGGCCCGGTAGCGGTCGACTTCCTGTACGACGACGAGTTGCTCGGTGGAATCCGAATCGAGCGTGATCGAAAAAGCAGCACCGCGGCCGCGCAGCAATGCGTCGTGGCTGTCCTGCACCGTGGCTTCGATGTCTTCGGGATAGTGGTTACGGCCGCGGATGACGATGAGGTCCTTCAGTCGGCCCGAGACGAACAGCTCGCCGTCCACATGGAAGCCGAGGTCGCCGGTGCGCAGGAACGGCCCGCGCCCGTCGGCGAGAAATACGTTGAAGGTCTGCGCAGTTTCCGCCGGCTTGCCCCAATAGCCCTTCGCGACGCTGCCGCCGGCGAGCCAGATCTCCCCGACCTCGTTGCCCGCGCACGGTCGGCCGGTCGCCGGATCCACGATGACGGTGTGGTGATTCCGCTGTGCCTGACCGCAACCCACGAAGGACGCCGCGTCCGGGTGTTCCGGTGCTACGGGGACGATGCGGTGATCGCGCAGCGCGTCGCTGTCCAAGTGGCGCACCACCGGCGCGGCTCGGTCCGCCTTTCCGGAAACCAGCAGGGTGGATTCGGCCATGCCGTAGACCGGAGCGAACCCCCTCGGCTGGAAACCGGCGGGGGCGAAGGCGTCGATGAACCGCTGCAGGGTGGCGGCGCGAATCGGCTCCGCGCCACACATGGCGGTCAACATCGTCGACAGATCCAGCGCCGCGCGCTCTTCGGGGCTGCTGAGGTCGACACACAGTTGGTAGGCGAAGTTCGGCGCGGCGGTGATGGTGCCGCCGTGCTTGGATATCGCTTCCAGCCAACGCATCGGGCGCTCGATGAACGACTCGGGCGGCATGAAGTACGACGTGGCTCCGACGTAGATCGAGGCGAGAATTCCGCCGATCAGCCCCATGTCGTGGTGCAGCGGCAGCCAGAACACGCCCTTGGCCCGGTCGTCTCCGTAGCCCCACGCGGTACGAATGGCCTCCACGTTGCTCAACAGGTTGCGGTGGGTCACCACAACGCCTTTCGGCGAACCCGTCGAACCCGAGGTGTACTGCAGCATCGCGGTTGAGTCGGGGTCGATGGCCGGCGCGACCCACTCATCGGGCGAAGCGGCGATGTCGTCGACGGCACACCACTGCATGGCCGGGCCGTCGGCCATCTCGTCGATCGCGCTCTGGAACTTCGCCTGGGTCTCGGCCGTGGTCACGGTGAAGCGCGCCTCAGTATCGTGCACGATCGACGCGACGCGGCCAATCACCCGGGCGCGGGCGGGCGGGTGCACCGGCACCGGCACCACTCCGGCGTAGATGCACCCGAAGAACGCGACGATGAAGTCCAGCCCCGATGGGCACAGCACGAGTGCACGTTCGCCCGTGGCGCCCATTTGCTGCAAAACGGCGGCGATTGCGCGCGCCCTGTTATCGAGTTCGCCGAAAGTCAGCTGGCTGTGTTCTTCGCCTGCGGGTGAATAGCGGCAGTAGTCGAAAGCGGCTTTATCGCGGTAGGTTTCGGCTCTTTGCCGTACAAGATCCAGGAAAGTCTGGTCCGTCAATAGCATTCCTTCCGGCGTTCATTCTGGACGCCGAGCCGGGATCTCGACCACGAGGTAACGGCGATATCGCCGTACGAGCATCTGCAACGGAGCGTTCGACGACGCTTTTCGTCGCGGCAACTACGTCGCAATTCGCCTCGCATTTGTTCTCCAGTCTTTTACGTAAAGCTTATTTGCTGGTGAGGATGCCCGGTCAGGAAATTGTTGGAATGTTCTCCCGCGCCGATTTACCAGCTCGATGGTGGGTGGACAGCAGGACCGGAGCGCCGTCAGTCGGCACTGGCAAGGGGTGTTTGCGGCTCGGTCGACCGCCGGGTCGGCTGTCGATTGCGGCGAGCCGGCGGTGCTGCAGCAGGGTCCGTAGCAGCACGCGCGCCTCGAACAGCACGAACTCGGCGCCGACACAGCGGTAGACGCCGCCGCCGAACGGCAGCCACGTATTGGTGCCCGGCCGCGTGTCCAGAAAGCGTTCGGGCCGAAAAGCGGTGGGATCAGGATGTAAGTCGTCGCGTTCGTGCATCGCCATGATCGCGATGATGATGTACGCGCCGCGCGGGATATGCAGCCCGTTGAGGTCGAAGTCGCGCAACGCCCGGCGCCCCGTGAGGGGCAACGCCGGCCGCAGGCGCATCGACTCGGCGATCACGGCGTCGAGGTACGCGTCCTCGCCGCCGTCGATACTCTCCTCGAGCGCGGCGAGGGTTTCGGGTTGGTGGACCAGCAGTTCAGCCACCCAGCCCAAGGTGACGGCGGTGGCGGCGTAGCCGGCCAGCATCAGCCCGCGCATCGAGCGCGCCAGAAATGCGTCGTCGCGCGGACGCTCGTCCTGTTGGTTGATCTCCAGGAACAAAGTCAGGCAATCGTCGGGGCGAGACCCTGTGCGCCGCCGCTCGGCAATCTCTTCGAGGACGATGGCGTCTACGGCAGCGGCGGTACGTGCGATCTGCGGGATCGCCACCCAACTCCCGCGCAGCGCCATCGTCAGCATGCCGACCCCGAGGAAAGCCGGGCTCTCGGTAGCCGCGCAGTGCGCGAGCATTGCCCGCTCCAGTCGTTGCATCCGTTCGGGCTTGGAGACGCCGAAGATCACCGTCATCATCACGTCCAGTGACAGCTGGCCGCCGATGTCGCAGAACTCGACCCGCTCGCCGAGTGGCCACTCCGGCAGCCTGCGCAGCACAATATCGGTCATCGCCCGTTCGTAGGATTTGAGTGCCTTGCCGTGCAACGGCGGGGCCACCTTACGTTTCTCTTCCATGTGGGCTTCGCCCTCGAGGAATATGAACGCGTCGCTGCCGAACAGCTTTTCGTGGGGAGAGAATCGGCGCATCAACTCCCCGAACGACAACGCGCCCTCCCGGTCGGCGAACACGGCCTTGGCGTCATCGGGAGATGAGGTGACGACCATCTTGGGACCCAACGGAATGTCGATCAAGAACCGCTCGCCGAGGCCGCGGAGCGGTGAACTCTGTCCGAGCGGCCTGAAGAAGCGCCCTCGATCGCGCGCCAGGCCGCGCACTCCGACCCGCGGCAACGTGTCGATGGTGCGCGGAGAATGCTGCGGGCTCGGGTCGTGACTGGCGCCGGCAGTCATCTTCACCTCCAACTCGAGATAACGGCCTAGCGGACCCTACCCAAGCGGTGTCGAGCATCCTGGCCTCGACGCTGCGCAATGTCATCCTACTGCCGGCAGAGATCTCATTTCAGAGGCAGCAACACCGACCACATGGTTGGAATTCCGCGGTCAATTCTCGAATGAGATGGCCACCCGATCGTCAATCGGCCATTAACCAGGCACCATTAGGCTCGTCGGCGCCGAGTTTGTGACCGAGGAGGGCTTGTGACGGCGATCGCTTCAACATCCACCGGTCACAACGTGCAACCTCCCTTTGGGCCGGCCAGCACAACCGGACCTTGATCGTGCGCGCCTTCAGATGCCCCAACTGCGGACAGGCGGTCGCGTTCGAGGAGCAGCAGTGCTCGACGTGCGCCTCGACGGTGGGTTTCCACTATCCGTCGTGGCAGATGGTGTGCGCACCGTCGCAGACCGTCACGGTGAACGGCAGTGGCTGGTTTCGATGCGCGCACTGGGAGCGCGGCTGCAACTGGCTGACCGCCGACGACTCAGAATCCGGCCGCTGCTATGCCGACAGCTTCGTGCGCGAAGGACCCGCGCCGGATGACAGCGAGGCGATGTCCGAACTCGATTCGACCCTAAAGGCCCTGCGGCGGTTGATCTTCGAGCTGATGGACCTGGGCCTGCCGATTCAGCCGTACTACGCGGACCCGCACGGGCTGGCGTTCGATCTGCTATCGAGCAAGACACTGGGCCGACCGGTGACGATCGGGCACGCCAGCGGAGTGATCACCATCGACCTGGCCGAGTCGCTGGAGCTATACCGCGAGCGTCTGCGCATCCAGCTGGGTGAGCCCTATCGCACGATGCTGGGCCACTTCCGCCACGAGGTCGGCCACTACTACGAGATGCTACTGGTGCAGGACACCCCGCTCATAGACGACGCCCGCGCGATGTTCGGCGACGATCGGGAGGATTACCAGGCCGCTCTGCAGCGCCACTACCGGGGTCAGGCACCGGCGGACTGGCACGACGACTACATCTCGCAGTATGCCACCGCGCACCCGTGGGAAGACTTCGCCGAAACCTGGGCGCACTACCTGCACATCACCGGAACCCTTGCCACGATTGCGGATTCGGGCCTGGTCGTAGAAGCTGATCGGGTGAAGTGGGACCTGCCCGCGAATATCGACGCTCGGGAGTCTTACGCCGACGCCACCATCGAGGACATCATGGCTGACTGGTGCGTGCTGTCGGGGGTGCTCAATCGGGTCAACAACTCGATGGGCCGCGACGACCTGTACCCGTTCACCATCCACCCGCACGTCGTTGCGAAGCTCGGCTTCATTCACCGCGTCGTGACCACCGCTGCAACAGAACACGCTGCGGTGAAACAGAATTGACTGCCATCCCAGCCGAACGGATCGACGATTCGGTCGTCGCGGCGCACGCCAAGCACCAGAAGATTCGCGGCGGCAAGAACGCCGCCTACATACCGGCCCTGGCGAAGGTTGACTCGCAGCTGTTCGGGATCTGCGTGGCGACCGTTGACGGTCAGACGTTTTCGGCCGGCGACGCCGACAGTGAGTTCGCTCTGGAGTCGATCTCGAAGGTTTTCACGGCCGCGCTCGCTATGGAACAAGTCGGCGCGCGGGCGTTCCACCGCAAGGTGGGCGCCGATCCGACTGGCGAGGCGTTCAATTCGGTGCTCGCGCTTGAATTGCACAACGACAAGCCGAACTCGCCGATGGTCAACGCGGGGGCGATGACGACGACCAGTCTGGTCTCGGCCACCGACGCCGAGGATCGGTGGCGTCAGATCCTGCAAATCCAAAGCGATTTCGCCGGTCGGTCGATTTCGATCAGCGAGGAAATCGCCGCCTCCGAGCGGGCCACCAACTTTCACAATCGCGCGATCGCGTGGCTGCTGCTGTGCGGCGGCTACATGTACTGCGACCCGATGGAGGCCTGCGACGTCTACACGCTCCAGTGCTCGACGATGGTCACTACCGTCGACTTGGCCGTCATGGGTGCGACCCTGGCCAACGGAGGCGTCAACCCGGTCACCACTAAACGCGTCATCGCGAAAGCCAACGTGCCGCCCGTGTTGGCTTTGATGACGATGGAGGGTCTCTACACCGCCTCCGGCGACTGGGCTTACACGGTGGGATTGCCCGCCAAGAGCGGCGTCGGAGGTGGGCTGGTCGCGGTGGCGCCCGGCAAATTGGCGATCGCCGCCTACTCGCCACGGCTAGACCAGGCCGGCAACAGCGTGCGCGCTCAGGCCGCGATCACCCAGATCGCGCACACTCTCGAGCTGGGGCTTTTCAATACCTAACGTCCGCATCCAGGGCGAACTTGCGTGCCTCGACAGTATGCGTCGCCGAGCTGCGACGTGCGCTGCCGCACCTGTTGACCATCGCGGTAACTTACAATTACAAATTAGCCAGAAAATGTATCGGCATTGCCCACCTATCGAGATGGTCTTGGAATGCGTTTGACGAAGTTGATCGAGCACTATGACGCTTGATTTGGGCCGCGACGACGTCCTGAAGTCGACAATCCAGAACCACTCGGCGACCAGCGCGGCCGGCCCCGATGAGTGACGTCGTGCAGACCCCTTCGGGTATCCCGTTGGAGCCCGTGTACGGACCGGGTGACCGGGCGCCGGACCCGCCGCCGCCCGGGGAGTACCCGTTCACCCGCGGCAACTTCGCGTCCGGCTACCGGGGCAAGACGTGGACCTTTCGCCAATATTCGGGATTCGGCACCGCCGAGGAGTCGAACAAGCGGTACCGGTACCTATTAGGCCAGGGCGGCACCGGGCTCTCAGTCGCGCTGGACCTGCCGACCCAGTGTGGCTACGACTCCGATGACGCGGAGTACGGCGAGGAGGTCGGCCGCGTCGGTGTCGCTGTCGACACGCTCGCCGATGTCGAGTTGCTCTTCGACGGCATCCCGCTGGACAAGATCAGCACCAGCTTCACCATCAACGGCACCGCAGCCATCCTGCTGGCGTTCTACGTCGCCGCCGCGGAGAAGAAGGGCGTGCCCCGCGAGAAGCTCACCGGCACAATCCAAAACGATATTCTCAAGGAATACGCGTCGCGCGGTACTTGGATCTGGCCGCCGGAACCGTCACTGCGGCTGATCGCGGATACCATCGAGTTCTGCGCAGCCGACGTGCCGAGGTTCAACGCAATCTCCGTGGCGGGCGCGCACTTTCGCGACGCCGGCGCCAACGCCATCCAGGAGATGGCCTTCACGCTGGCCGACGGCGTCACCTACTGCGACACGGTCGTCGAACGCGGTCGGATGACCATCGACAAGTTCGCGCCGCAGATCTCGTTTTTCTTCTATACCCACGGCGACTTCTTCGAGGAGATCGCGAAGTATCGGGCGGGGCGCCGCCGCTGGGCGACCATTGTGCGCGAGCGCTACGGCGCCACCACCGATAAGGCGTCGATGTTCCGCTTCGGCTGCGTCGCGGGCGGCGCGTCACTGTATGCACCCCAGGCGCAGAACAACTTGGTGCGCGTCGCCTACGAGTCGCTGGCCGCGGTGCTCGGCGGCGTCCAGTCGATGTTCACCGCGGCGTGGGACGAGCCGTTTGCCCTGCCCAGCGAGGAATCCGCGACGCTGGCGCTGCGCACTCAGCAGATCCTCGCCTACGAGACCGGAGTGGCCAAGGTTGCCGATCCGCTNGGCGGCTCCTACTTCGTCGAAGCACTGACCGATGCCACCGAGGCCAAGATCATCGAAATCATGGACGACCTCGAAAAGCACGGCGGCATGGTGCGTTCCATCGAGGACGGCTACCTGCAGGGGTTGATCGCCGACGAAGCCTTCAAGATTCACCAAGAGGTCGAGTCGGGTGAACGCCCCGTGGTCGGCGTCAACAAGTTCGTCACCGACGAGCCGGCGCCTGACATTGACACCTACGAACTGAACGCCGAAGGTCGCGATCTGCAACTGAAGCGGCTGGCGAAGATCAAAGCCGAGCGTGACCCGATCGCCGTCAAGGAAACGCTTGCCGCACTCTCGCGGTCGGCCGAGGGCACCGACAATCTGATGCCACGACTCATCGACTGTGCCAATGCGTACTGCTCCGTCGGAGAGTTGGTGACGACGCTCAAAGCGGTGTGGGGCGAATTCCAGCAGCCGGTGGTGTTCTGATGGGGGCTCGCGTCCTGGTCGCGAAACCCGGGTTGGACGGACACGACCGCGGCGCGAAGATCGTCGCGCGCACGCTGCGCGATGCCGGATTCGAGGTGATCTACACCGGAATCCGCCAGCGTATCGAGGACATCGTTTCGATCGCGCTGCAAGAGGACGTCAAGCTTGTCGGGCTTTCGATCCTGTCCGGCGCCCATGTGGCCCTGACCGCGCGCACCGTCGACGCGCTGCGGGCCGCGGACGCCGGCGACATCGCGGTGGTCGTCGGCGGCACCATCCCGCAGGCCGACGTGCAGAAGTTGTTGGATGCCGGTGCGGCAGCGGTGTTTCCGACCGGCACGCCACTGGATACCCTCGTCCGCGACGTACACGCTTTGACGGACGCCGGGGGAGAAGACTGATGCGGCACGGCTGTACGCGCACATTNGAACCCGAGGTCGTTCGGTGACCGGACCGGCAACTCGGTCCACGGGTCCTCTCGCCGGCATCCGGATCCTCGAGATCGGTCACATGTTGGCCGGGCCATACGCCACGATGATGCTGGCCGATCTCGGTGCCGAGGTCATCAAGATCGAACCGCCGGACGGCGACATCTCGCGGCAGGTCGGGGATTCATATTTCGCCAGCCTCAACCGCGGCAAGCGCAGTATGTGCGTCGACCTGACATCTGAGGCGGGCCAGCGCGAGCTCGGTGAACTCATTTCGGGATCACATGCGCTGCTGGCGAATTTGAAACCATCCGCCATCCGCCGATATGGCCTCACCTACGACGCGCTGCGTCGGTGGAACGACCGGATTGTCTGCGTGGCGCTCACCGGTTTTGGTCTGGAAGCGGGTGATGATCCGGCATTTGACTACGTCATCCAGGCGACCACCGGCGTCGCCGCGCTGACCGGCGATCCGCTTGGACCACCGACCTTGCCGGGATACTCCGCGGCCGACAATTCCGCCGGACTTACTGCTGCCCTTGGACTGCTGGCCCAAATCGTCTCCGGCCGCGGCGGGCAGGTCGAGATATCACTGCGTGATGTGATGCTTTCCCAGCTGAACTATCGCGCGTCGGCCTACCTCAACGACGGCATCGAGCCCGGACGGTTACCGATGGGTGCCCACTCGTATTATGTTCCGGCGCAGCTCTTTCCGACTTCGGACGGATTCCTGGCACTGTTCATCACCCACGATAAATTCTGGCGGCTATTCGCCGTGGAGGCCAACATCGTGGGGCCGGCGACAATGAGGGAGCGGGCCGAACGGCGCGACGAGGTGCTCTCGTTGGTCGCCAGCGCTCTGGCTACCGATACCGCCGCGAACTGGGAATCGCGGCTGCGTCCATTGGGCGTACCCGTCGCTGCTGTCCGAACACTGCCCGAAGCACTCGCCGCCAACCCGGAGGTGATCGTTGACGCGGGCGCATTTCGGTTGATCCGAAGCCCAATTCAGATCGACGGGTATGAACCCGAGTACGGCGCACCACCGCGTCTCGACGAGCACGGCGGAGCTAATCTCTCAGTTTGAGGTTGCTGTCGGCTGCAGGACCAACCACCGTTCGGTCATTGAGCGATACGGCCGGAAGAGGGGGTGACGCGTGAACGTCGCGGATCTCATCCAGGCAGCGCTGAGCGGCTCTACCCGAGCGACGGGTCGCTTGCTGAGCCTGATCGAGGGCGATCGTCGCGACGAGGTGCTGGCAGCGCTGGACACCGCCTCCGCCCAGGTTGTCGGCATTACCGGTCCTCCGGGCGCAGGGAAGTCGACGACGATCGCCGTGCTGGTCGGCGCCTACCGCGAACGAGGAATGCGAGTTGCGGTACTCGCGGTGGACCCGTCATCGCCCTACAGCGGCGGCGCCATACTCGGCGACCGGATCCGGATGGCCGCGCATATCGACGACCCCGATGTGTTCATCCGCTCGATCGCAACCCGCGGTCACCTCGGCGGTCTCGCCGCCGCGGTCCCTGCGGCGATCCGCCTGCTTGCCGCACTGTCCTACGACCTGATCGTGCTGGAAACGGTCGGTGTCGGTCAGTCGGAGATCGAGATCGCCGCCGTCGCCGATCCGACCATCGTCATCCTCAATCCCGGTGCGGGTGACGCAGTACAGGCCGCGAAGGCAGGCCTGCTGGAAGTGGCCGACATTGTGGTCGTCAACAAGGCCGACCGCGACGGCGCGAACCAAACCGCCCGCGATCTGCGGGCCGAGACATCGGCCCCAGTCCTCACACTCGTTGCAGCGCGCTCCGAGGGCGTTACCGACTTGGTGGACGCGATCGACGCCCACCACCGCGCCGACACCCCCGCCCGGAGGGCATCGCGAGCGCGGGCACAGATCCTCTCTCTGGCGCAAACTCGCCTGCACTGCCACCCTGAACTCGCCGGTTTGGCCGCCGCCGTCGCTGACGGTCGGTGCGATCCATATACCGCCGCGGGTTTGTTGCTGACCGAGTCAGCCACCGACGATAAATTCGAATAGCCGACTGATTCATCGGCTGCGTTTCATCACTCGGTCTGCCGCGGCCCAGTGCTCATCGGATACCCATAGCGAGGCAAAAGCTGCGACCGCCTCGCTGGCCGGCACGCCCGAGATGACGCGCTTGATATCGCTGGCCGGCCGATTCGCCAGCGCGCGCGCCAACGAGCGCCACTCAGTTTCGAACGCCGCCCTCGACAGCACGCGATCCAGCAGCCCGATCCTTTCCGCTTGATCGGCGGTGAGGACGGCTCCGGTGCCCGCGAGCATCAGCGCGCGGCCCCGGCCCACGAGGGCCGCGAGCCGCTCCGCGCCACCCCAAGCCGGCATTATTGCGAGGGACACCTGATTGAACCCGATCTTGATGTCGTCGGCGGCCACCCGTATATCGGCGGCGACCGCAACCTCCGCTCCGCCCCCGAACGCGTGGCCGTTGAGCGCGGCGACGACCGGGGCGGGGAAATTCGCGAGCTGATCACAGATCGACCGCATCCGCCATGCCATGGCTGCCGCCTGCTCTTCGGTGCGCAGCGCACTGAGCTCCTTGAGATCCCCGCCCGAAACGAACGCCTTGTCTCCCTCGCCCCGAATGACCAGGCACAGCGCGCCCTCGGCGCCGGCTATGGCCTGCTCAAGTTGGTCCATGGTGTGAAGCGCGATGGCGTTACGAGCCTCGGGGCGATTGATCGTGACGACGGCCAGCCCTTGATCGAGTTCTAGATCAACCACTCACGTTCTCCATCTCAGGCATTGCAACTCTGGGCTATAGGCACGGGTTGCGATGAGCGTATCGACGTGGTTGACGAAGCGAGTAACCCCCATATCAGATTTGAAATGTGATACTTCTTCGCCAGCCACCGTTCTTTTATGCCAACGGCTGTCGAGGCATCCTGGCTGGACCAACGCTGACCTAATTGATGTCACCACGACGGCCAACCAGCAGAATTCAGTGATGACCGACGAAGCAAGGGCCGACCAGCGTGAGCATTGGGGGATGGTCGGGCACTACACGATCGCCGGCGCAGCGTGCCGGCTCGGCCCTGCAGGCACCAAATTGGCGCAGCTGCTGCGCGACAACCGCGACCGCATCGCAGTCAGTGACATCGAGATTGTTGCCGGCCAACGGTTTGAACCCGGCCAGCGGGGCGCTTTCGTCCCGCTGGCCGACGTGCCGGACCTGGTGTGGCGCCGCACCCGTCCCGAAGACGCCGCCAATCATTTCGCCGATATGGATCAGCCCGGTGGAGCCGCGGCAGGCGGCCAGACGCTGATGGCGCTGTGGTA
>JGI12627J18819_10000644_pt1 | contig 11519 bp, 16 predicted proteins | sample TexAe_OM1H0_M2_FD_18819 | JGI IMG/M metagenome (IMG submission 18819)
CCTGCACAGCCGAACAGGATGGCTCGCCCGCTAAAGGAAACGCCACTGCCTACCTCGAAGAGGCCGTGCAGGTTGGAGTAAACGTCGTTGAATTGGCCGCCGAAGAAGAATCGCATGTCATCACCGCGGTAAAACTTTGCGTCGAAAGTAACCCAGGGAGTCGGCAACTGAATCTCGGCAGTCCAGACGTTCTGCGGGTAATCCCGTGCGGTGCCCTTAGGGAAAAACTGCTCCAGATTGCAGCCCGCGATCCCCTCGGGACAGTTGGAGGCCCCCAGAATCTTGGTGCTGGTGCTGAATCCGATATTCGGGACGTTGGGGTTATAGAAGGTTGTAACTGTGCAGGGCAGGACCGTGCAGGTCACACTGCTGGCGGCCTGTGCGGCATGCGGGATGATCTCATTCAATCGCGCATGGTGGCCGCTGAATATCACCTGAGCCGGAGCAACGGCCCTCCACTTGTGTGAAAGAGGGAACTGAAAAACCAAGCGCGCCTCCAGTGCGGGCTGGTTTGATTCAGCGCCAGCGCGGTCTCCGAAGCGCAAGCGCTGGTCCGTTGTCAGGGTCGAGTCTCCAGCGACGGGCAGCACAATCGCAAATTCGGGCTGCACCTTCAGATCGCCCGCGTGGAATTGCACGCCGGTCTTAAACAACGGCGAGCGCTCCCACAGAGCGCCCATGCCCAGCGCTAAGCCGGTCGTTTCGAACAGATTGGGAAGAGTGGAAGAAATCAGCAGCCAGTCTTGACCGAACTCGGCGAACCAGGGCAGCGTCCCTAGTTTGGTATCGAGCCGCATGTATGCCAGCCGCAAGCCAAATTGGCTGGAGCGAGCACTGCTGATGTTGCGATTGTTGACGTCGGTGTAGTCAGCTTCGAAATCGCCCTCCACCTTGCCCGTGACCGTAAAGCTCGAGCTTTTCGGGACCCATTCGAACTGGCTGCCGAACCGGGCGCTCCGCGCTTTGATGTGAAATTGCGGGTCCGAGGTGGGTCCAGTATCGCCGCCGAGTAGGAGCGGAAGCGGAAAGTCATTGCTGCCGAAGGTGGGTCCCCCACTGGAGGCGGTGTCGGAAACAGCGGTGGCTTTGAGGAAACCATATATTTTCAGATTGCCTCCGCTCCCGAGCTTGATGTCCGGAATCATGCCGCCCTGTTTTGGCAAGTCGATCGGCAATACACGCAGGGGCGTGACTGCCGGAATGACCTGCGGCTCCTGGGAAGCTGACGGGGAAGGAGCGCTGTATTGGCCGGCTGTAACCGTTGCCGCCGGCGCATGGTAGACGGCTTCCACCAAGTGAGCCGCCTCAGGCGGAGATGCGGGCGCCGCCGGTTTCCCAATTGTGTGCTGGTATTCCGAGTCGCTGATCAGTCCCTTGCTGACCAGCAGGCGGGCCAGACGCGCGTTGGCATCTTCCGATGAGGTAGCCTGGTTGATCGACGTGACCTCTTCCGCCGACAGAATGCCTTTCGACTGCAGCAGGTCTAATAAAGGGTTGGGAGTGGATGGGTGACTTTCGGGTTGCTGGGCCATGGACGGCATGGCCAAAACAAGCGCGAGACTAAACAGAACTATGGTGAGCTTTCTCATCGAACGAGCCTCCAATCAAATTTGAGAGACCTAGCGAAATCGGGTGGAAAAAACGGAAGAACTTGCCTTTGGGAAGAGCTGGAGTGTTAGGGTTTGCGACCGAGCAGATCAGGAGCAGCCGCTCGCCCAACCAGAATACGACCGCCAAACCCGGCATAAATCCTCCCCAAGGAGTTCCGGAGAGAACATGGATTTTACGAAGCGACCTGCGGGCCCAAATCAGTCAGAAAAATGTTGAGCAACTTAGGTTGAGTCAGCACCAGAATGCGGTGACGGCGATCACAGCTGCGTGTGGCAAGCTGCCCGAGCGGGGGCGATGGCTGCCACCCGCGCAGGGGGGCGCCGCCGAAATCCGTAGTCCGGCGCAGGCGAGCGTATTGGTGCACGCGGATGGTCCTCGGATGCGACCTGTGGAGCGGTTGAACGGCCTTTGATGGAGAGACGGAGGCCTTCAACAGCCCTAAGAATGCGGGCGAGAGTAATACCGTGCGGCAGGCTCTGTCAAACGGATTGTGAGCTCTACCGGGATTTCCTGCCACCCAGCACGGTGTCTTACTCCGCACTCATCGCGTGGAACTGTGACCTCTGTCACTGCCAAATTGCCGTGCAGGAACCTCTGCTGCCGGTTTCTTCACGGCCAGTGAGGTTGTTACGCTAATGCTGTTCGGAGCGTGGTTTCTTGCCGAAGGCGGACGCTTGGCGTTGCAGCGTTCCAAAGCACGTTTCGGTTCTGTATCCGCCTCTGCGATTTGCCATGACGATGCTCGACAGGACGATATGACGGATGATTGGGATGGCTTGCATTTTGCGGAATGGGAGTGCGAGCAGGACAACATGACCATCCGTACTTTCCGAGAGCCGTGCTAGTCTATTCGTGATGTGGCTGGCTAGGCGAGTCCTGCTCGTGGCACTTGCCGTCGCTCTCGCGACGTATGCACTCGACTGCGTGGGTATGACTACACCTCAACAAGCCATGCAGTGCTGTAACTCGATGAGGTGTCCTTCACACCACCATCTTGGGCAGGATTGTTGCAAGACCATGCCTGCAATCCGTGCAGCTTTCGATCAACCCCCACGTGTCCACCGCGTCTCCTTCTCACCAGTTGCTTGTGGACTGGTGCGAACGTATGACGAGCCTCGTCGAGTTGATTGTTCGGGTCGCATGATCGCAGAGCACTCCCACGATCCTCCAATCTTCTATTCACTACCCCTCCTCCCGCTTCGTATCTAGCCTGACCTCCAGTCGGCTCCCGGCTGCACGCACACGTGTGCGCCGGATATCCCATTTCGCTGGAGGAAGGTCGTGAGATTTCAAAAGCTCTTCCGTGATCTTCGCGGAGGCAGTTTGTCGCTGTCGTTTGTCTCGCTGCTCTTTACCGGAATCGCTGGAGCGCAGGGTGCTGCGCCCGAAACCGCACCGCCGCTGTTTCCCGGTGGCGCTCTCGTCTCCTACAACTCGGTGTTCACCACACGAGGTCTGGTCCCGCAATCGAGCGCCATTCCCGCAACAGCACGTCCTACATTTTCACACGAGGGAGAATTCAACTTTACGTGGGGGTTCCACCGCGATCTCGATTTTACGGTCCTCGTACCTGTAGTCACGAATCACTTCCAAATGCCAGGCACTCCGAGCGTTGGAGGAACGTCCATTGGCGATGCGATGATGCTCGTGAAGTACCGCTTCTATCGTAGGGATTCGCAACGAGGCACAACGCAAGCGTCCGTTACGGGAGGACTCAAGGTTCCCACAGGGCGGACAGATTTGAGAACCTGCAGCCAAACGCCGCTGCCAGCCAGTTTACAGCCCGGTTCCGGCTCGACCGATCTTTTTGTCGCGGCGAATTGGACTTATACGGGACTCTTCAACCTGAAGCGACTTGTAGCGGATGAGGACCTCCATTCGTTTGTGCGCTCGCAGGGCACGCAGGCGACTCGGCTCGGGGACGGCATCGAATCCCGCTTCTGGCTGTCGTACCGACCGTACGAGTCGAAGAATGTGTCACGCGAATGGTTCATCGGGCCTGACCTGACGTGGCTGCACTCTCAGGACGACCGGATTCATGGGGTCAAGCAAAGCGGGAGCGGCGGCGATGATTTGCTTCTCGGCGCGACGACGTATGTCGGACTGCGCCCCGGAATGCACCTGTGGCTCGGAATAGATTGGGGTGTGGCTCACTCCACGGGGCCATTGTTCATGCCCGTGCGTCGTCACATCAGTTTTGGGATTACCCAGCAGTTTCGTCTACATCTCTAGGAAGGAGGAACGATGAACAGAAGAAAACTTGTTCTGCTGCTCCTGCTCGGTTGCATATTTGTGCCGCAAATGCAGGCCCAAATCAAGCACGTCGAGATGCGTGTCGAAGGCATGACATGAAACTTTTGAGCATACGGTGTGAAACAACACCTACAACGCCAGTCTGGCGTTGCGAATGTCGATGTCAGTTTGATTGACGGAAAAGTCGAGATCGTCCCCAAGGAAGACGGAAAGATCGATCCCGCCCAACTTTTAAAGGCGACCTACGACAGCGGTGTCAGCGTTGCGGAATTGGACATGATCGCACGGGGCAAGATCGTGAAGGACTCTTCGGGCGGTCTTGCTCTTCAGGTGACACCAAGTCAGTCGTTCGTGATTGCCCCAAACGAATCGTCGAATGAGCTTCAGCAGTTGGCGGGTTCGGCAACGTTCGTCACGATTCGTGGGCAGTTATACAAGAAACCGGATGGAAAGAGGAAAGCAGACACTTCGGCTTCGCTGAAACTAGTGATTCTCGAAGTGCAGAAGAAGGAATAGATGAACAGAAAACGCTTGTTACTCTTGAGCGTTGCTGCAGTCGGGCTCGCTGGTTGCAATGCGCAGTCGGCGAGTCCGGTTCGTCCAACGCAGCCCGCCGTCGCAATAGGCGAAATTGGTTCGCGCCTTCCCGATTTCTCGGTGAAGGACTTGCAAGGGCATCTGCTTTCCTCGGCTGATCTGAAGGGAAAAGTCGTGCTTGTCGATTTCTGGGCGACATGGTGCCAGCCGTGCAAAAAGGAGATGCCGGGATATCAGCGGCTCCTGGATCGCTATGGCGTTCGCGGATTTGTGGTCATCGGATTCAAATTCGAGACGATGCCGGACACGGAAGACCCCGTTCAGTTCGCAAGGAAAATCGGGGTTCAGTACCCGCTGACAATCGCCACTGAGGATCTAAAGCAGAAATTTGGCGGGATTGAAGGGTTACCCACGACGATGCTATATGGGCGCGATGGCATACTTCGGATGAAAGTCGTGGGTTTCGAATACACAGACAACATCGAGCAGGCGTTGAAGCCGCTTCTCTGATGTGCGACGTTGCTTTCGGTTCGCAAGGCCGTGACCAAACCCGACCGCCATCGGTCAGCCTTAAGAGTGACAGAAATTGTCTGTCACACCTCCGGGAACTTTTCCCCAGACGTGATCAGAGTTCTAAAATCGTTCTCTAGCTGTGTGGCGAAATAGCCCTGACCAGGTGAGATTCGTGTTAAGGCAATTCTCGTGCTGCACTCTACTGGCAGTCTCAGGTTTGCCGCCTATCCACCCGGAAAGATGGTGTGCAATTGCAGTTCCACCACATTACGACAAGTATTTACCAGGTGGTGTTCACGTCGGAGATACATGAATCGCCTTGCCGTAGAGATACATCAAACTAGGCGACTGTGAACAGCGCCTTGAGAGCCCTCGGCCATATCCACAACCCAAGGCATTGGTAAAAGAATGAGAGTTGAACTCTTTCCACCGGACCCTGACACAGAGCCGCGTCATTGGGTGCGGCATGACCAGGCTTTCGCAATGATGTTGCGGCCCGGCTCAATTGAGTGGGGCTCGAAGCGTTCCGCGCTGGAAAAGTTCGACTACGGGGCGGGCGACTTAGCGCTGTGCCATCGTCATGAGGGAGAGTGGGTCGGACTCATGAATGTACCCCACCTGCAGCTCGGTATTTCCGATGCCGCACTGATGGCCAGCTCTGACGGAGCTTACGGCGAGGTAGAACTTCACCCTTCACGCAAGTTTGCTGACTCCCGCCTGAGTGCGCTGGTTACGGCCGCCCGTGCGGAGATGGTTGCTGGCTTTCCGAGCGGGCGGCTGTTTCTGGATTCTGTCGAACAGGCAATGGCCGTAGCCCTGGTCAAGGATCATGCAGTACGGCACCGCCCTGTGCAGATATACCGAGGCGGATTAGGCTCAGCGCGCTTGCGAAGGATTAGAGAGTTGGTCCATGCGAAGATGGAAGATGACTTGAGTCTCGACGACATGGCGCAATCGGTAGGATTGAGCACAGCTCATTTCGCGCGGATGTTTCGCAAGTCAACCGGCGAAACCCCGCATCAATTTGTTCTGCGCCAAAGGGTTGAGCGTGCTAAAGCGATGTTGCGTGCTCCGGATGCGCGGGTACTGGACGTGGCCGTGGCCTGTGGCTTCAAAACTCAGCAGCACTTTGCGCAGGTCTTTTGTGATGTTTGTGGAGTTAGTCCGACTCGGTATCGCCAGGACTTCCTGGACTCCGAAGTGATTTGCGCTTCGGAAACCCATTCCGAAGATACGCTACGCCTGTGATGTGTGGTTCGCAGCCATATTGTCGCTCTCACCGCTAGCTTCTTAATTCCTTGTTAAAATCCAGCTCGGTCCAGCATTCGTAACTGACTGCTCCTTGCATCCGCCTCAGCACTGTCCCGTCCATCAGCAGTCCTGACTGTCCCTGCGCAGCTCATTCGAACTCTCGCCGTGATCTCACTCGAGACACCCTGAGACAGCCTGCAAACTGTCTTCGTTGGAGTTCTTCTGTGTGTGCATGAATGTAGCAAGATTCCGACCATCCCAGCAGAAATCCGCACAAGTCCGTTTCCGATCTGCAGTCTACTCACAGTTGTGAGCAGAGGTCGGTCAATCGGCCGGAACTAGTTCAACACAGGAGAGTAACTCAATGGAAGCAATTGGATTGTTGGTCACACTCGAAGCACGCCCAGGCAAGGAGGCTGATGCCGAGGCATTTCTAAAGTCAGCTCAGCCACTCGCGCTGAATGAAAAAACGACCTTGAAATGGTACGCGATCAAGCTCGGGCCGGGGAAGTTCGGCATCTTCGATACCTTTGCAAATGAAGCGGGCCGGAATGCCCACTTGACTGGCGACATTGCGAAGGCATTGGGGGCGCGGGCCAGCGAATTATTTGCGGTTCCTCCGCAGGTCCAAAAAGTAGAGGTCCTTGCAAACACACCATTAAAAGGCTGAGTGCGAGGTTCTACGGTCCATGCGAGATGGACGTCAAAGGGAGCTCACAAATGTCAAATACGGAAAAAACAGCAATTGTTACTGGTGCCTCGCGAGGGATCGGAGCTGGACTCGTCGAAGCGTTCCTGAAACGAGGTTACAACGTAGTCGCAAACTCGCGAAACATTACTAGAGCAAATCCATTCGCAGCGGCCGCGAATGTTGCACTGGTCGATGGAGACATCGGCGACCCGCGCACGGCCGCAAAGATCGCGGATACTGCCGTATCGCGATTTGGCCGGATCGATGTGCTCATAAACAACGCGGGTGTTTTTATTCCGAAGCCCTTCACTGAATACACGACCGAAGACTTCAGCACTTTAGTCTCCACGACGCTTGCAGGTTTTCTCTACGTGTCACAACTCGCTGTAAAGCAAATGTTGCGGCAGAAATCGGGCAGCATCATCAACATCTCAACTACCCTGGTTGACCAACCGATCGCAGGTGTAGGGGCGTCCGTTCAAATCATGCTGAAGGGCGCCTTGAATGCGGTGACACGTGCCCTCGCCATTGAATACGCGAAGGCAGGCATTCGTGTAAGCACCATTTCGCCGGGAGTGATCAATACTCCAATGCATAAACCGGAAACTCATGACTTTCTCAAAGGGTTGCACCCGGTCGGCAGAATCGGTGAGGTCAAAGAAGTCGTCGACGCTGCTTTGTTTCTGACCGACGCCACGTTCACCTCGGGTGAAATCCTGCACGTGGATGGCGGTGCGCACGCGGGCAAGTGGTGACCGGCAATGGCGCTAGGCCTGCCAGCGCCGAGCAGCGGATCACATCTGTGCAGGGAATCGATTTTCGAAAGAGAGACTTTCATGACAAATTCCAGCCGTATCACAAAGATCAGTCTTCTCATTGGCGGGTTGTTGGTTCTGGCTTCGGCTTCCTGGGCGCAGAAGTGTCCGCCAGCCGCCGAAAAAATTGCTCAAGCTTATGGCATCGACTCGTTCGGGCAAATTGATGCGGTCCGCTCCACCTTCAACATAGACTTTCCCGGACTCAAAGTCGCTCAGAGCTGGATCTGGGAGCCCAAAGCCGACCGGGTCACCTATGAGGGAAAAGACAAGGCAGGCAATCCGGTAAAGATTACCTACGTGCGCTCTCAGCTCAGCAGCCAGCCTGACAACGTGAAGAATGAAATCGATCCGAGTTTCAACAACAATCAGTATTGGCTGTTCCTTCCTTTCCATGCCTGTTGGGACACCACCGCTAAAGTGGAAGATTCTGGCATGCACAAACTGCCGATGGGCGGGGGTTCCGCCAGGCGCGTTCTCATGACATACCCGCCCGAGGGCGGCGGTTACAGTCCCGGCGACACTTGGGAGATGTACGTCGGACCTGACAACATGATCCAGCAACTTCTCTGGCGCCGGGGCCCCGGAAAGCCGATTATCGTCAACATGGTTAACGCGAAATGGCTGGATTACAAGAAGGTCGGCCCTCTGCTTGTCTNCTTGGACCATCGCGGGACAGGCGACGGCAAGCCGCTGCGGATTTTCTTTACGGATGTGGCGGTTAAGCTTGCAGGTTCGGATACGTGGGTGAACGCCCAGTAAACATCGGATGCGCTCGCTAGTCCTTCAACGTATGAAACTTTGATTCACTGCACCTTGCCGGTGTTGACCGGCGCACGGAGAAAAACGAAGATGACCACTTATCAAGAAACCAACGTAGTAGCCGGTACGACCCAGGAAGACATNAAGATGCGGTACACCGCCAAGACCCATACTTCGGGCGGTCGGCGCGGCGGCGTCTCCCGCAGTGATGATGGCCGCTTAGATGTTAGGTTCTCAGCTTCCGGAGTCCCGGGAACTGGTACCAATCCGGAGCAGTTGTTTGCCGCCGGTTGGTCGGCCTGTTTCATCAGTGCGATGGGGCTTGTGGCCAACAGGATGAAGGTCAAACTTCCGGCTGACGCAGCCGTCGATGCCGAAATCGACCTATGCAATTCTGGCGACGTTTACTTCCTCCGAGCACGGCTTAACGTCAGCCTGCCGGGCTTGGAGCCCGAAGTCGCCCGGGCCATTGTGGACGCCACCCACCGCGAGACATGCGCATATTCCAACGCTACACGGGGCAACATCGACGTTACGCTCAACGTCGTGTAAGCGAAGCGTGACGAACTATGACTTCAATCTTGATCCAAAGGAGGAGAAAAAGATGACACTCTCGCAAACATACCGAACTGCTTTGCTTGCAATTGCAGGACTCCTACTGACAGCTGTGTTTCATACGGGACCGGTCGCTCAGGCGAATGCCCCTCAAGGGGTTAGAAACATTGTCATTGTTCATGGTGCGTGGGCCGATGGATCAAGCTGGTCCAAAGTGATTCCACTGCTTCAAGCCAAGGGATTGCATGTGGTCGCCGTGCAGAACCCATTGACCTCGCTGGCTGACGACGTTGCTGCCACCAGACGCGCCATCGCTTCCCAGGATGGCCCTGTACTGCTGGTGGGCCATTCCTACGGGGGAGTGGTTATCACGGAAGCAGGAAGCGATCCCAAGGTAGTCGGGTTGGTTTATGTGGCTGCGCTCGCGCCGTCGGATGGCGAGTCCGTGGCTTCCATCACCAAGCCGTTTCCGCCGGCACCGCTAGGCAGCGAAGTTCGGGCGGATGCTGAAGGTTTTCTGACGCTGACCCCAAAGGGAATCGCCGAAGACTTTGCCCAGGATCTGCCCGACAACGAGAAGCAGCTGTTAACGGCGACACAGGGTCCCACGGCAGCAGCAGTTTTTGGGGCCACAGTCACGACCGCAGCGTGGAAGACCAAGCCATCCTGGTGCGTGATTGCCAGCAACGACCGCGCTGTTCCTCCGGAGCTTGAAAAGGCAGAAGCGGCGGCGATGAAGGCTACATCGATCACTGTTCCCTCCAGTCACGTGCCAATGCTTTCTCATCCGAAAGAAGTCGCAGACCTGATCGAGCAAGCTGCAGCGAAAGCCGGGAGGCAATGATCCCGATTCGGAATGCAAAATCAAACATGAAGTCGAATGATGAGGAGACAACAGCCATGAAAGATCAGCATTACGCAGCAACCAAGACTGCTGAGATGCGTCTGGCCCGGCGCTCGTCCGAGTATTGGCGAGTCACGTTTGACCACCCGCCGCTCAACATCTTCGGTCCAGAGATGCTTCCGCAAGTGAACGAGATCATCACGGCAATCGAAACTGACGAGCAGGTTAAGGTGGTGGTTTTTGACAGTGCTGTTGAGGGTTTCTTTCTGATTCATTTGGATTTTCTTGAAGAACTTGACGATTTGGCGCATCTCCCTCCCGGCCCCACAGGCTTGCATCCATGGCCCGAGATGCTGGTGCGCCTGAGTCGTACACCTGTCGTATCGATAGCGTCGATTCGCGGGCGGGCGACTGGTATGGGAAGTGAGCTTGCCCTTGCCTGCGACATGCGTTTTGCCAGTCGCGAAAAAGCCATCTTGTCGCAGTTTGAAGTTGGCGCCGGCCTGGTGCCTGGTGGTGGCCCCATGGCGCGGCTGTCGCGCCTTATGGGAAGAGGACGCGCCCTTGAGGTAATTCTGAGCGCGGACGACGTCTCAGGCGACCTGGCCGAGCTCTACGGCTATGTGAATCGGTCGTTGCCGGATGCTGATCTTGACGGCTTTGTTGATGCGCTAGCCACCCGGATCGCCTCCTTCGACAAACAGACAATCATCGATACCAAGCGCCTGGTCAACGTCGCTAGTTTGCCGCCTGATATCGAAATCGAATCCGGGTGGAATGCTTGCGTTGCTTCGATGGCACGACCTGCCACGCAGCAGAGAATCAAAACGCTGATAGAGCGAGGCTTTTGCAAACCCGGCGATGCAGAAAATCGCTTGGGAGATTTCGTGGGACGCTGAGCATCTATAAGGGCGCAGCCTCCAACGGGGCACTGTGAAAAATCAGGATGTAAACGATCAAACCGAGGCCGCTGGAGCGAGATCAATGAATACGGATTCGAAAGACAAAATCTTAAGCGGGGATGGCTCTCGTCTTGCTACTGCCGAGGAGCGGTTAAGACAACTTGGCATAAAGCTTCCAGCGCCGCCTGAGCCGTTCGGCATCTACTCGGAAGCGGTGCAGACGGGCAAACTGCTCTTTCTCACCGGAATGCTTCCCACTGTAGGCCGCGAAGCGAAATTCATCGGGCGCCTCGGTGCGGAGCTGGACATCGAAGCGTGCCACAAGGCGGCTCGCCTGGCCGCACTAAACGCCCTCGCTGTCGCGAGGCAACATCTGGGATCGCTCGACGAACTTACGCGGATCGTCCGGCTCGGGGTGGCCGTGGCCACTTCGGGCGATGTCCGCGATCAGCCGAAAGTCGCTGACGGCGCTTCAGAGTTGCTGCAGGACGTTTTCGGAAAAGACAAAAACCCTAGCCGACTGGTGTACGGCGTAGCCAGCCTCCCGCTCGGCACGCCAGTCGAGCTGGAAGTGATCTTTGAGGTGTCCTAATGCCTACCTGGAATCAGAACCGGCTCACGTCGAAACTCGGAATCGACTATCCCGTCATTCAAGGTCCGCTCGGCGGATTGTCATCACAAAAATTAACGGCAGCGGTCTCCAACTTTGGCGGACTCGGATCGTTTGGTGCGCACGGCTTGGGTCCGGAGGCGATCAAGGACGTGATCGCAGAGATTCGCTCCCT
>JGI12627J18819_10000645_pt1 | contig 11503 bp, 7 predicted proteins | sample TexAe_OM1H0_M2_FD_18819 | JGI IMG/M metagenome (IMG submission 18819)
TGGTGTTGGGCAGCACATGGCGCAGCATGATCACCGGTGCCGGCAGGCCGATCAATTGCGCGGCGGCGACATAGTCCTTGTTCTTCTCCACCAGCACCGAACCACGCACGGTGCGCGCATATTGCACCCAGAAGCTCAATCCGATCGCGAGCACCAGGACGCCCAGCATGCTCACCGCATCGAGCCGGTTACTGAACACCGACTTGGCAATGCCATTGACCAGAAGCGCGATCAGGATGGCCGGGAAGGTGAGCTGCACGTCGGCAATGCGCATGATGAGGCTGTCGACGGCGCCGCCGACATAGCCTGCGACCAGCCCGAGCAGGATGCCGAGCGCGCCGGAGAAGGCGACGCCGAGCACGCCCACGATCAGCGAAATACGCAGGCCGTAGAGAATGGCGGACAGCATGTCGCGGCCCTGCTCGTCGGTGCCGAGCAGAAACGGGCTCTGGCCGTCCGCGGTCCAGAGCGGAGGAATACGGGAATTCATCAGCTGCAGCTGCGCCGGGTCGAACGGGTTCTGCACGGCAATCAGCGGCGCGAAGATCGCGACCAGGAAGAACAGCAGCGTCACGGCGGCCGCGAGCATGGTGAGCTTGGAGCGGCGGAACGAATAGAACAGGTCACTCTCGGAAAGGCGCGTCAGGAAACCTGTGGCTGGGGGGCTGGCGGGCCCTGGGGTGTCGGCTTTATGGGGGACAACGGTGTCGCTCATGCGTCAGGCCGGGCGGCTGATGGTTGCGCGCAGGCGCGGATCGACAATGGTGTAGAGGATATCAACCACCAAATTGATTGTGACGAAAATCAGCGAGACCATCAAGAGATACGCGGCCATGATGGGGATGTCGACATTTTGCACGGCTTGCACGAACAGAAGACCCATCCCCGGCCACTGGAACACGGTTTCAGTGATGATCGCGAACGCAATGACCGAGCCAAACTGCAGGCCGGTAACGGTGATGACGGGAACCAGCGTGTTCTTGAGCGCGTGGCCAAAATGGATGGCGCGCGTGGTGAGCCCTCGGGCGCGGGCGAAGCGGATATAGTCGGTGCGCAGCACCTCCAGCATCTCGGCGCGCACCAGCCGCATGATCAGCGTCATCTGGAACAGCCCCAATGTGATCGAAGGCATGATCAGCGCCTTCAGGCCCGATAGCGTCAATAGCCCCGTGCTCCACCAGCCGATCTTGACCACCTCGCCGCGGCCGAAGGATGGCAGCCAGCCCAGTGTCACCGAGAACAGGTAGATCAGGAGGATGCCGATCAGGAAGGTCGGCAACGAGATGCCGATCAGCGAGATCGCCTGGAATGCCTTTGCCAACAGTGAATCGCGGCGCAGGGCCGAATAGACGCCCAGCAGGATGCCGAAACCCATCGCGAGGATGGTGGCGCAGGTGGCAAGCTCGAGCGTCGCCGGCATGCGCTCTTTCAGGAGATCGGCTACGGGCAGTCGGAACTGGTAGGAAATGCCGAACTTGAACTGCAGCGCATTGACGAAATAGCGCACGAACTGCACCAGCACCGGATCGTTGAGCCCAAGCGATTCCCGGATCGCAGCGCGTTGCGCGGCGGAGGTATCGATCGAGACCATCTGGTTCACGGGATCGCCGGCAAAACGGAACATCGCAAACGCGATAATCCCGACCGCGATCATGACGGCGATGGCCTGGATGGCCCGGCGAAGAGTGAAAGCGAGCATCTTTTCCTTTCACCGCTCTTGAAACCAGTTGCTTGCGCCTGGCCAGAAACGACAAGTCCCGGAAGCCAATGCTTCCGGGACTTCCCACGACATGATCACTTACTCTTCCTGTTTGGTCGCCCAGTAGAGCAGGACCTGGTTGTCCGCGCGCTGGGTCAATTTCACCTTTTTCGACACGCCCCATGACAGCGCCTGCTGATGCAGCGGGATGTAGGCCCAGTCCTTGATCGAGATCTCGTAAGCCTGCTTGATCATCTGGTCGCGCTTGGCGGTGTCCGTCTCGACCAGGAGCTTGTCGGTCAGAGCGTCGAGGTCCTTGTTGCAGTAGCCGCCCAGATTGGCCTCGCCGCGCGTGGCGTCCTTGGGGTCGTCGCGGCAGCCCAGGATATCGTGCAGCACGTTGTGGGAATCCATGGTCGCCGGCGTCCAGCCCAGCAGGAAGAACGAGGTCTTGTAGCCGCCGGGTTTCAGGACCTTGGCGAAGAACTGGGCCTTCGGCTGCGCCAGCAGATCGACCTTCACCCCGATGCGCGCGAGCATCCCGACCACCGCCTGGCAGATCGCGGCGTCGTTGACATAGCGGTCGTTCGGGCAATCCAGCGTGACTTCGAAGCCGTCAGGGTAGCCGGCCGCGGCCAAGAGCTTCTTGGCGCCGTCGATGTCGACTTTCGGTCGCGTGAAATCCTTCGAGAGCGCGAAGAGCTGAGGCGCGATCATCAGTGCAGACGGCGTCGAGAGGCCCCGCATCACGCGGCTCTTGATCAGGTCGACGTCGATTGCCTTGTAGAAGGCCTCACGGACGCGAACATCCTTGAACGGATTCTTGCCCTTGACGTTCGAATAAAGCAGCTCGTCACGCGACTGGTCCATGCCAAGGAAGATGGTGCGCAGCTCGGGCCCGTTCTGGACGGTCGCAAGGCCGCTGGAATTTACTCGCTGGATGTCCTGGATCGGAACTGGCTCGACGACGTCGACCTCGCCCGAAAGCAGTGCGGCGACGCGGGTCGCGTCTGAGGCAATCGGGGTGAAGTCGATCTCCTTCAGATTATGCTCGGGCTTGCGCCACCACCCCGGAAAGGCCTTGAACACGGTCTTCACGCCGGGCTGGTGGCTCTCGATGGTGAAGGGCCCGGTGCCGTTCTCATGGAGCGCGGCATAGCTTGGCGTGGTCGCGGAAGCCGGTGTCGGCGCCACCGAATCGTGCTCCTCGCTCCATTTCTTGTCCATGATGTACCAGCCGTCCCATTGCGAGATCAGAATGGGATTGGGCGAGGACAGCATCACGTCGACTGTATAGTCGTCGACCTTCACGAACTTCGCATCGGCCGGAACGTTGGACAGGAAGTTGGAGCCGTTGGCGCGCACGCGATCGGCCGAGAACAGCACGTCATCGGCGGTGAAGGGATCGCCATTATGGAATTTGACGCCTTTGCGAAGGTGAAAGCGCCAATGGAGCGGGTCCAGCGTCTCCCAGCTTTCCGCCAGCGCCGGGACGATCTTCAGATCCTTGTCACGACCGATCAGGCCCTCATAGACGTGGGCATGGTGAGCAATGGTGGTGGTTTCCTTGAGCGTATAGGGATCGAGCGATTTTAACTCGCCCTGATTGGCGTAGCGCAGCACCTGGCTCGATGCCGGAGAGACCGCAAACGCGACCATCGAGGCGCAAGCCGCTGCAAGCAGGTTTTGGCGTACCGACATTTGTTAACGTTCTCCGCGGATGATGCTGGCCTGGGGGCGCTGCTAGCCGAGCGGCCGTGCAAGGATCAAGCCATGTTGGATCGGGTTTTGGTGCCGCGCAAGCATGATTTCCCCATCGAACCAGCGGTTTGGAAGGAGCCCGCCGCTGCACAGGTGCGAGCCTTGCGCAAGCTGCGTTGCCGCGACATTCGACTTTCGACGTGTCGCCGGGTTATGCGAGGAGCGAGGTGCGACGCAGCATCCCTCGGCTTGCGTCAGGCGGGCTATCGTGGCGATACTGTCGGGGGCCATCACAGCGGGGTTAAGACATGAAGGTCAATATCGAGATAGACTGCACGCCTCTGGAGGCCCGCCAATTCTTCGGACTTCCGGATGTCTCGCCGATGCAGACGGCGGTGATGGAAAAGCTGCAGCAGCAGATGATGTCGAACATCGAGAAGATGGCGCCGGAAGCCTTGATGCAGAGCTGGCTGAACTTCGATCCCAAGCTGACCGAACGTTTCCAGGACATGTTCGTGGCCATGGCCGGCCTCGGCACCACCCGGCCCATCGACAAGAAGAAATAGGGCTCGGGGGCGCAAACTTGGCGCTCTGATCCCAGAATCAAGCGCTTCCACAAGGCGCGGCGCACGGTTTGCCCGCGCCCCGGGCGGTTTCGATTTGCCATTGCCTAAGTCGGGGGTGACCATGCACAATCCCCTCCTTCACGAGAGGCNCCTTGAAGAGTGCCCCGNGACANTAANGGGAGGAGNNTNTTATGGNTGACGGCAAGAAATTGTCCTCGCTGGACGCCTCNTTCTTGTATCTGGAAACGCCGGAAATGCCGATGCATGTCGGCAGCATGGCGATCTTCCGGTTNCCNGATGACTACAAGGGCGATTTCTTCGAAGAGTTCANGGCGATGATCGCCTCGCGCCTGCACGTCGCGCCGATCCTGAAAGCGCGCNTGGANAAGGCGCCGCTCGACATCGATCATCCCTCCTGGGTTGAGGACGATCAGTTTGACATCGANCGCCACATNTTCCGCGCGAGCCTGCCGGCNCCGCGCGACCGCGCCACGCTTGAGCGCATCGTCGGCTGGATGCATGCCAAGCTGCTCAACCGCGCCCGTCCGCTCTGGGAGTTCTACGTCTTCGAGGGCATGCAGAACAACGAGATCGGGCTCTATTCCAAGATGCATCATGCCTGCATCGATGGCGGAGCGGGCGCCGCGCTCACCAACATGATCTACGACATCTCGCCGATCCCGCGAAAGGTCGATCCGCCCGCGACAAAGGCAAAGGTCGAGCAGGAGCCGCGCGACATCGCCGCCAACCTGCTCGATTCCTACCAGCAGCTCTGGACCCAGCCGCTGGATGCGGCCGCCGCCAAGGCACTTGAGCTGCCGCGCTCGGGCAAGAGCGACCTTGGCTCGATCCTGTTCGACAATGCGATGTACCAGATCGAGAGTGCCGTGCGCTTCGCCGGCAGCCTGCCGACCATGCTCAAGAGCGTCTCCGATATCGTCGGCAAGGTCTCCGATCCGAAGTCGCGCGAAAGCCTGTCCAGCATGATGTCGCCGCCGACCATCCTGAACAAGGCGATCTCGTCCGAGCGCAGCTTTGCCGGCACCTCGATCTCGCTGTCGCGGGCGAAAGCGCTCGCCAAGCAGGCCGGCGGCAAGCTGAACGACGTGGTGCTCGCGCTCGCCTCCGGCGTGGTGCGGCGCTATCTCCTGCGGGAAGGCGCGTTGCCCGCGAAATCGCTCACGGCTGCCGTGCCGATTTCGCTCCGCGAGGAGGGCAATGCCGACTCCAACAACCAGGTGTTCGGCATGATCTGCTCCATCGCCACCAATGTCGACGACCCCAAAACGCGGCTGGAGGCGATCATCGCCCAATCCACCAAGTCCAAGGAGATGTCGCATCCGCTGCGCGCGATGATGCCTCAAGTCTCCAACATCTCCATGCTCGGCGCGCCGATCATGGTGCAGATCCTGGCGCTGCTCTATAGCCGCTCCAACCTGCCGGACGTGCTGCCGCCGTCGGCGAACATCACGGTATCAAACGTCCCCGGCCCGCGGCAGACCCTGTACGCAGCAGGCGCCGAGCTGCTGCACATCTTCCCGGTGTCGATCTCGACCCACGGCATTGCGCTCAACATCACCGTGCAGAGCTATCGCGATCAGCTCGATTTCGGCTTCATCGCGGGTGCCAACGTCATTGCGCATGTGCAGGAGCTGTGCGACCTCTTGCCGGAGGAGTTTGCGGCGCTGGAGGAGGCATACGCGCCGCCGCCGACCGATGTCAGGGGCGCGGCCGAGTAGAGAATTGAGGGCAGAGCGCAGCATAATGATTGAAATGCCGCCACTTCAGTTCGCCCAGACGAACGGGATTCGGATGGGCTTCTATGACGCGGGCTTGAAGACCGACAAGCCGCCGCTCGTGCTCTGCCACGGCTGGCCGGAGATTGCCTTCTCCTGGCGCTACCAGATCAAGGCATTGAGCGAGGCGGGATTGCGGGTGATCGCACCCGACCAGCGCGGCTATGGTGCGACTGATCGCCCCGAGCCGGTCGAGGCCTACGACCTCGAGCATCTGACCGGCGACCTCGTCGGCCTGCTCGACCATCTCGGAATCGACAAGGCGATCTTCGTCGGCCACGACTGGGGCGGCTTTGTCGTCTGGCAGATGGCGATGCGGCATCGCGATCGCGTGGCCGGCGTGGTTGGTGTCAACACGCCGCACATCCCGCGCCCGCCCGCCGATCCGATCGAGCTGTTCCGCCGCCGCTACGGCGAGACGATGTACATCGTGCAGTTCCAGGACCCGGCGCGCGGGCCCGATCGCATTTTCGACAGCCGCGTGGAGCAGACCTTCGATGCCTTCATGCGCAAGCCGCTGCCGATGCCCGAGGCGCCGCCTGCCGAGCCGCCGATCGCCGGCCTCGGCGCTTCCTCGAAACTCACCCTGGCCTTTCCGCAGATGGTCGCCGGTTATGATGTGACCAAGGATTCGCGCGAGCCGATCCTCTCGGCGGAGGAGAAGAAGGTATTCGTCGAAACCTTCACCCGCACGGGGTTCACCGGCGGGATCAACTGGTACCGCAATTTTTCGCGCAACTGGCAGCGCTCCGCCGATCTCGATCACACGGTGCGCGCCCCCTCGCTGATGATCATGGCCGAGAACGACCGCGTACTGCCGCCGTCCGCCGCCGACGGCATGGAACGGGTCGTGCCCGACCTGGAGAAATATCTGGTGCGGGGCAGCGGCCATTGGACGCAGCAGGAAAAGCCTGACGAAGTCAGTGCCAAGCTGATCGAATGGCGTAGAAGGCGGTTTGGATAATTTCCGAAAGCTCTCTCCACGTCATTGCGAGCGAAGCGAAGCACTCCAGAACTCTCACCGCGCAGACGGTCCTGGATTGCTTCGTCGCTTCGCTCCTCGCAATGACGAGGAGGAGACAGGGGACGAAATCAACAATGGCGACGAAGAACAGGCTCGATCCGATACCGCAGCCGCCGACCAGGCCGGTGGTCGGCAACATGCTCTCGCTGGACTCGTCCTCGCCAATCCAGGACCTGACCCGGCTCGCCAAGGAATTGGGACCGATCTTCTGGCTCGATATGATGGGCGCGCCGATCGTGTTCGTCTCCGGTCACGACCTGGTCGACGAGCTCAGCGACGAGAAGCGCTTCGACAAGGCTGTGCGCGGCGCCTTGCGGCGAGTGCGCGCTGTCGGCGGCGACGGGCTGTTCACCGCCGACACCATCGAGCCGAACTGGAGCAAGGCGCACAGTATCCTGCTGACGCCGTTCGGCAACCGCGCCATGCAATCCTACCATCCGAGCATGGTCGATATCGCCGAGCAGCTGGTGAAGAAATGGGAGCGGCTCAACGCCGACGACGAGATCGACGTCGTTCACGACATGACGGCGTTGACGCTGGATACGATCGGGCTGTGCGGCTTCGACTATCGCTTCAATTCCTTCTACCGCCGCGATTACCATCCCTTCGTGGCCTCGCTGGTGCGCTCGCTCGAAACCATCATGATGACGCGCGGGCTGCCGTTCGAGAACATGTGGATGGCAAAGCGTCGCCGCGATCTCGCTGCCGACATCGCCTTCATGAACAAGATGGTCGACGAGATCGTCGCCGAGCGGCGCAGGAATGCGGAAGGCGCCGATGACAAGAAGGACATGCTGGCGGCGATGATGACCGGCGTCGACCGCACAACCGGCGAGCAGCTCGACGACGTCAACATTCGCTACCAGATCAACACCTTTCTGATCGCGGGCCACGAGACCACCAGCGGCCTGTTGTCCTACACGATCTATGCGTTGCTGAAGCATCCCGACGTACTCAAGAAGGCCTATGACGAGGTCGACCTCGTCTTCGGGCCTGATGTGAACGCAAGGCCGACCTATCAGCAGGTCACCCAGCTCACCTACATCACGCAAATCCTCAAGGAGGCGCTGCGGCTATGGCCACCGGCGCCGGCCTATGGCATCGCGCCGCTGAAGGATGAGAGCATCGGCGGCGGCAAATACAGGCTGAAGAAGGGCACGTTCATCACCATCCTGGCGGCCGCGCTGCACCGCGATCCCGCTGTCTGGGGGCGCAATCCCGACGTGTTCAACCCGGAGAATTTCAGCCGCGAGGCGGAAGCGAAACGCCCCGTGAATGCCTGGAAGCCGTTCGGCAATGGCCAGCGCGCCTGTATCGGGCGAGGCTTTGCCATGCACGAGGCGGCGCTCGCGCTCGGCATGATCCTGCAGCGCTTCAAGCTGATCGATGTGAATCGGTACCAATTGCTGCTGAAGGAGACACTGACTGTCAAGCCGGAAGGCTTCAAGATCAAGGTGCGCCCGCGCAGCGACAAGGAGCGCGGCGCTTATGCGGGCTCCGCGCCCGTCGTGGTATCCACCGGCGCTGCTGCGCCGCGGACACGAACGCGGCCAGGGCACAACACGCCGCTGCTTGTGCTCTATGGCTCCAATCTCGGCAGTGCGGAGGAATTGGCAACGCGGGTCGCCGATCTCGCCGAGGTCAACGGCTTCGCCACCCGCCTTGCGCCGCTCGACGAGTTCGCGGGCAACCTGCCGAAGGAGGGCGGTGTCCTGATCTTCTGCGCCTCCTACAACGGCGCGGCGCCGGACAACGCCACACAGTTCGTTAAATGGCTGCGATCAGACCTGCCGAAGGAAGCATGCGCAGGCGTCAATTACGCCGTATTCGGCTGCGGCAACAGCGATTGGACCGCGACCTATCAGTCCGTCCCGCGGTTCATTGATGAGACGCTCGCGTCTCGCGGCGGACGCGCCGTCTATAGCCGCGGCGAGGGCGACGCGAAGAGCGATCTCGACGGCCAGTTCGAGCGCTGGTTTGCCCAATTGGCGCCGGCGGCGGTGAAGGCGTTCGGGCTCGATGCCTCCTTCAGCCGCAGCGCCGATGATGAGCCGCTCTACAGAATCGAGCCGGTGGCGCCGAGCGCGGTCAATGCGGTCGCAGCGCTTGGCGGCGCGGCGCCGATGAAGGTGCTGGTCAATCGCGAGCTGCAGAACAGGTCGGGCGCCAATCCATCGGAACGCTCGACCCGGCATATCGAGGTCGAGCTGCCCGCCGGAATGAGCTATCGCGTCGGCGATCACTTGAGCGTCGTGCCGCGCAACGATCCCGCGCTGGTCGATGCGGTGGCGCGCCGCTTCGGCTTTTTGCCCGCTGACCAGGTCAGGCTGCAAGTCGCGCGAGGACGCCGCGCGCAATTGCCGGTGGGGGAGCCGGTATCGGTTGGGCAGTTGCTCACCGATTTCGTCGAGCTGCAGCAGGTTGCGACCCGCAAGCAGATCCAGATCATGTCCGAGCATACCCGATGTCCGGTGACCAAGCCGAACTTGCTTGCGCTTGTCGGCGAGGATGAGGTGTCGTCCGAATGCTATCGCACCGAAATCCTGGTAAAACGCAAATCGCTGTTCGACCTGTTGCAGGCATATCCGGCTTGCGAGCTGCCGTTCCACATCTATCTCGAGACGCTGTCGCTGCTCGCGCCGCGCTACTATTCCATCTCGTCGTCGCCGTCGGGGGATCCTGCCCGCTGCAGCATTACGGTCGGTGTGGTCGAGGGGCAGGCTGCCTCGGGGCAGGGCATCTACAGGGGCGTCTGCTCGACCTATCTCGCCGGCCGTCGCGCCGGCGAGAGCATTCATGCGGCGGTGCGCGAGACCAAGGCCGGCTTCCGTCTGCCGGAGGACAATGCGGTGCCGATTATCATGATCGGCCCCGGCACCGGCCTTGCGCCGTTCCGGGGCTTCCTGCAGGAGCGCGCGGCGCGGAAGGCGAACGGCGCCGCGCTGGGACCGGCGATGCTGTTCTTCGGCTGCCGGCATCCGGATCAGGATTTTCTCTATGCCGACGACTTGAAAGCGTTTGCGGTCGACGGCATTGCCGAGCTGCACACCGCCTTCTCGCGCGCAGGCGGGGAGAAGATCTATGTGCAGCACCTGATCGCGGCGGAGAAGGAAAAGGTCTGGCGCCTGCTCGAGCAAGGCGCGATTGTCTATGTCTGCGGCGACGGCAGCCGCATGGAGCCAGACGTGAAGGCGACGCTGGTTGCGATCTATCGCGAGCGTGCGGGCGCAGATGCAGCGACGAGCCAACGCTGGATCGAAGAACTCGGCACGAAGAACCGCTACGTGCTGGACGTGTGGGCGGGGGGATAGTTCTCGTCGTCCCGGCTCTGCGCTTCGCTTGGCCGGGACGACGGCGGTTTGCTTGGTGAGAGCCTACGCCGCCTTCTTCGCCGCGCCATGCGCGTGTGCGGCGATGGCGTCGATGACCTCGGGCCACATTTCGATCGGCAGCGCGTGGCCCATGCCTTCCACCATCATGAGCCTGGCGCCGGGAATCGAGGCGGCAGTGTCCTTGCCGCCGAAGGGGTGGACCAGGGGATCGACGGTGCCGTGAATGACGAGTGTCGGCGCCGTCACCGCTTGCAGGCGTTGCTTGCGGCTGCCGGAGGCGAGGATCGCCCGCAACTGCCGGGCCGAGCCGTCGTAATGGAGGCCGCGCTCAAAGATCCGCTCGGCGCGAATGAGGTCGCGCGCCTCGTCCAGCGGAAATTTTCCGACCCGCAGGAATTTCCACGTCTGGGTGAAGCGGGCGAAAAACTCCTCCTTGGTGCTCGGCGTCGGCCGCATCAGCAACATGGCGGCCTCGCGGGTCGGCGGCGGAATTTTCGGATTCCCTGTTGTCGACATGATCGAGGTCAGCGAGCGCAGGCGTTGCGGAAAGGAGATCGCAACTTCCTGGGCGATCATGCCGCCCATGGAGGCACCGACCAGATGCGCTGACGGTATGGACAGCGCGTCCATCAGTGCGACCGCGTCCTTGGCCATATCAGGCAGCCTGTAGGGTGCGGCCACCGGGATGTTGAAAAAGCGCAGCTTGAGGAGCTCGAGCGGCGTGATGCGCTTGCCGCCGGAAAATTTCGAGGATCGGCCGATGTCACGGTTGTCGAAACGAATGACGCGGAATCCGCGCGCGGCAAGCTCCGCGCAAAAGAGATCGTCCCACAGAACCATCTGGGCGCCGAGCCCCATGATCAGCAGCATCGGGTCGGCATCTTCATCGCCGAAAATCTCGTAGCAGATGTCGATACCGTTGGCGCGGACGAACCGCTCTCCTTCGGAGGCGATTGGGATCGCGTTTGGCCGTTCCGTTTGCTGGTCCATCGCATATTGCCTTGGCAAGGTCACAAGTCTCCAAGTCTGCAAGTCTCTATGACATGCTTTCCAGCAGCGCAGAAGGCTTTCGAGGGCGGCCTTGTCACGGCCGAGTGAATGCCGTATTGACCGCGCCGTCGCGACGGTGTCGTATGGCGGAAAGAGAAGGGGTGCAAACCTTCGCGAGAGGAGAGGGAGGACGTATGTCCGAGAACAGCAACGACCCGGTCGTGTTGTGGCAGAAGATGCTCGGCGAGATGGAGAAGGGATTCAATTCCCTTGCCAATCAGGCGTTGGCGTCGCCGCAATTCTCCAAGGCCATGAACCAGGCCGGCGGCGCTACGGCGGGCGCGCAAAAGCAGGTCGGCGAGCTCATGGAGAAATATCTTCTGGGCATGAACATG
>JGI12627J18819_10000646_pt1 | contig 11493 bp, 13 predicted proteins | sample TexAe_OM1H0_M2_FD_18819 | JGI IMG/M metagenome (IMG submission 18819)
CGCGCAGCTGGGCACCACGGGTGTCGCCGTGGTCCGCGACGGTGTGCGGGCGCCCCGGGCGGCGCGCCGATCGACGTTCTATCGCAACACCGAGGGCTGGTTGTTAGTCCGGTGAAGGGACTTCTCCGGCCGCTTCGCCTCGTCACACTTTGCGGCTGTGAGGTGTCGATGATCTACAGAACTATCGCTTCGACACATGGAGGCCGCGCCTCATGACTTCCGTCTCCCCGCGCCGCAACCGGATCGCATCCGCACAAATCCGCGTCATCGCCTACTGGACGACAACTGCGGTACTCGCGACTGAATGTTTCGTGGGAGGGGTGATGGGCGCGTTCCAACTTCAGCCGTTCAAGCGCATCGCGACGCATCTGGGGTATCCCCTGTATTTCATGACCATTCTCGGTGTCTGCTACGTGTCGGCCGGCGTCGTGCTGTTGGCGCCACGCCTTGCCCGGCTCAAGGAGTGGGCATACGCGGGCCTGGTCTTCAACTACGCCGGAGCGACGGCATCGCATATCTTGGTCGGCGATGACGCCAAAACGCTCGCGGGTCCACTGATATTCGCTGCGCTTACCGCGACCTCATGGGCGCTGCGCCCGGCAGCGCGGCGGGATTTCGATCCAAATGTCCTCACCATTGGCAGGAAGTCCGGATGACCGGAAACCGAATAGCAGCAAGAGAATCCAGCCGCCGACTTCACCTCACGGCCCGCCTGCTTAGTCTCGCCAAGCTAGGCTACGCACACTGGTTGTTCGGCAACATTTACGAAGCAGTCGTCAAGATCCCGGAGCGGATCGCCACCGAGCCCACCCCACCATCGGTCCTCGGTGCCGGCAGCCCAGTGCGCTATTACGCTCCCGGCGTACCCATCACACTGACAACGACTGCAGGGGCTCTCATCGCAGGCAGGGGAATCGAAGGCGCCAGGCGATGGCTGGCGATGGCAGCCGGTTGCTGGATTTCGGGCCTGGCCATTACGGGCTACCTGGTCCGCCGAGTGAACGTCAAAGTGATGTTCGCCGCCAAGCCACCACCAAAGGCCGAACGGGATGCCCTCATTGAGGTCTGGTACCGGCTAAACCTCGTTCGGATCGCGGCTGCAAGCGCCGCCTTGTTCGCGGCATACCGCGCGAACGCAGCTATCGCCAAGCTGCCGGCTTAGCGAATCGTCGGGTGTTGGTCCGGTAGCTTCATGACGTGAATATGCCGGTGCACCATTCGGTGCGGCCCAGCCCGATCTTCCTGGCCATCGTCGCGGTGACGGCAGTCGGCGGCGCGTTGGCCTGGTGGGACGGCGCCCAAACCGGGGCGCTGGCCTATGCCTCGGTGTTCGTCCTCGTTATCGCGGGCTGGGTGGTGTCGCTGTGCCTGCACGAGTTCGGCCACGCGTTCACCGCCTGGCGGTTCGGCGATCGTGGCGTCCCCGTCCGCGGCTATCTGGACTTGGATCCACGGCGCTACAGCAACCCGTGGCTGTCACTGGGTATACCGATTTTGATCACAGCGCTGGGCGGCATCGGTCTGCCGGGCGCCGCTGTCTACTTGCGGACGTCGTTCATGACGTCCGCCCAGCGCACCATCGTCAGCCTGGCGGGACCGTCGGCGAATTTGCTGTTGGCGGTGCTGCTGCTGGCACTGACCAACGCGTTCTTCGACCCGGCACATCCGGTGTTCTGGGCCGGGGTGGCGTTTTTGGGCTTCCTCCAGATCACCGCTCTTCTTCTGAACCTGCTGCCACTTCCCGGCCTGGACGGGTACAACGCGCTGGAGCCGCATCTGAGCCCGGAAACCCAGCGTGCCCTCGACCAGTTCAAGCCGTACGGCATCATCTTCCTGGTCTTTCTGCTCTTCGTGCCGCAAGTCGGGCAGGCGTTCTTCGGGCTCGTCTCCTGGTTCTTCGAGCTCTCCGGAGTGCCCGCGGTCGTGTGGCAAGCCGGCGCCGCGCTGACCCGGTTCTGGAGCGCCTGGTTCTAAGCGCTTGCGATACATGCACAAGTACGCATATATTTAGCGGCATGGGTGCCGGCCACGAACACGCCAACGTCGACACACCAGTGCCGAAGATGGTTGCTGCCACGGCGATGCTGGGCGCGTTCTTCATCGTCGAAGTGACCACGGCGCTGCTGACCGGCTCGATGGCGCTGCTGGCCGACGCGGGCCACATCCTGACCGACGTCGCGGCCACATTCATGGGCCTATGCGCTCTGGTGTTGGCCCGGCGCGGCAGCACCTCTCCCGGCCGCACCTACGGCTGGCACCGCGCCGAGGTGTTTACCGCCGTGGCCAACGCCGTCCTGCTGATCGCGGTGGCGACGATCATCCTCCGCGAAGCGATCGGACGGATCGGTCACGCGCCGGAAGTGCCGGGGATCCCCATGATCGCAGTGGCGCTGGCCGGGCTGGCCACTAATGCGGCGGTCGCGCTGCTGCTGCGGTCGGACTCGACACGGAGCCTGGCCGTCAAGGGGGCCTACATGGAGGTCATCGCCGACACGGTCGGCAGCATCGGCGTGCTGATCGCCGGCGTGGTCACGATCACCACGCACTGGCCCTACGCCGACGTGGTGGTGGCCGTTCTCATCGCGCTGTGGGTGCTGCCGCGGGCGTTGTCACTGGCCGGCGGCGCGCTGCGCATCCTGTCCGAATCGTCGCCCAGCCACATCGACGTGAACAAGCTTCGTTCGGCGCTGGGCGCCGTCGACAGCGTCACCAACGTGCACGATCTCCACGTCTGGACGCTCGTACCCGGCAAGGACATGGTGACCGCACACCTGACCAGCTCCGGCGACTCGGCGCGGGTACTCGGTGCGGCCCGGGCGATCCTTACCGCGCACGGGCTAGACCACGCCACCATCCAGGTGGAGCCGCCGGGCGGTATCGCTGACTGCTCAGCGGGCTGTTAGCTGAGCTCGAGTGCGGCCCGGGCAGCCGGGTCGCAATCGTCGAGCAGGTCCAGGCATCGGGTCTGCTCGTCAGTTTCGCCGATGGCGTCCGCCGCGCGGGCCAGCGCCGCCACACACCGCAGAAAACCGCGATTGGGCTCGTGGGAATACGGCACCGGCCCGAACCCCTTCCAGCCGTTACGGCGCAACTGGTCCAGGCCGCGGTGGTAGCCGGTGCGAGCGTACGCATAGGCGGTGACCGCCTTGTCGTCGGCGAGCGCTTCTTCGGCCAGCGCCGCCCAGGCCACCGAAGCCGACGGATGCGCGGCGGCGACAACGACCGGGTTTTCGTTAGCCAGCAGTGCGGCCTCGGCGTCGGTGTCGCCAGGCAACAAGATCGGATCCGGTCCGAGAAGATCACGCGTGGGCGTCATGCGGCTATTGTGCCGTGCGACGCCGCCGCACCAAACCCGGTGGTGAGTCGCTAAGCTGCAATACGTATTTCGAGAGCGAAGAGGACAGCAGCGCTTATGCCGAATCCCTCGGGGCCAGACCGCGAGCACACGTCGAATGCGCCCGGATTCGATCCAGATGACGTCGACCGGGGTGACGCGACCGACCCGGCGGAATCCGACGCTGAGACCACCGAACACGTCGCCGCTCCCGACGACAGTCCCACCGAGAGCTACCAGACCGACCCGGCGACCGAGGTGATGGCCACCTCCGAGCACGAGGTGCAGGCACCCAAACCGCGTACGCCGCGGGGTGAGCGCCGTTTCACTGCCCCGGGGTTCGACGCTAAGGAGACCGCGGTCATCAACGCCGCGACCGAACCCGCGACCGAGGTCTTCGACGCCGGCCACGCGCCGCCTGGGCCGACCGGGGCACGTCCGAGAACCGCTATGCCGCAACTGATTCCGCCCCGGCTTGGCGCCAAACTGCGGCCGTCGACGCAACGCAGCTGGGGGTGGGTGCTGGCATTGATACTGATCATCTTGGCGCTAGCGGCCGTCGCCGTGCTGGGCACCGTGCTGCTGACCCGGAGCAACAAGAAATCGAACGCCTCCCAAGAAGACCGGGTCCGCAGCACCATCCAGAGCTTCGATGTCGCGGTGCAGAACGGCGACTTGTCCACGCTGCGCGGCATCACCTGCGGCAACATGCGCGACGACTACGTCAACTACGACGAGCGGGAATGGAACGACACCTACCACAGGGTCGCGGCGGCCAAGCAGTATCCGGTGGTCGCCAACATCGACCAGGTGGTCGTCAACGGGAAACACGCTGAGGCCAACGTGACCGCGTTCATGGCCTACGCCCCGCAGGTTCGCTCGACGCGCAGCTTCGACCTGCAGTACCGCGACAACCAGTGGAAGATCTGCGAGGCGACTACGGGCTAGGTCAGGCCGAAACCGATTTGCCGGCGCAGTGCAGGTCGTTGCAGGCCTCGATGACCCGCTCGGTCATGCCCGCTTCGGCCTTCTTCAGGTAGCTGCGCGGGTCGTAGACCTTCTTGTTGCCCACATCGCCGTCGACCTTGAGGACGCCGTCGTAGTTGCTGAACATGTGACCGGCGAGCGGGCGGGTGAACGCGTACTGGGTGTCGGTGTCGACGTTCATCTTCACCACCCCGTAGCCCAGCGCTTCCTCGATCTCCGACTTCGCCGAACCCGATCCGCCGTGGAACACGAAGTCGAACGGCTTGGCGTCGTCGGACAAACCGAGCTTGGTCGCCGCCACCTTCTGGCCCTGGGCCAGGATGTCGGGGCGCAGCTTGACGTTGCCGGGCTTGTAGACGCCGTGCACGTTGCCGAACGTTGCGGCCAGCAGGTAGTGGCCGTGCTCGCCGTGGCCCAGCGCGTCGATGGTCTTCTCGAAGTCCTCCGGAGTGGTGTACAGCTTGTCGTCGATCGCGCCGACGACGCCGTCCTCCTCGCCGCCGACGACGCCGATCTCGACCTCGAGGATGATCTTGGCCGCCGCGGCCTCCTTGAGCAGCTCGTGCGCGATCTTCAGGTTCTCGTCGATCGGCACCGCGGAGCCGTCCCACATGTGCGACTGGAACAGCGGGTTCTTGCCGGCGGCGACCCGCCGACCCGAGATCTCCAGCAGCGGACGGACGTAGGTGTCCAGCTTGTCCTTGGGGCAGTGATCGGTGTGCAGGGCGACATTGATCGGGTACTTGTCCGCGACGACGCGGACAAACTTCGCCAGCGCCACCGCGCCGGTGACCATGTCCTTCACCCCGAGCCCGGAGCCGAACTCCGCGCCACCCGTCGAGAACTGGATGATGCCGTCGCTGCCGGCGTCGGCAAATCCTTTGAGGGCGGCGTTGATGGTCTCCGACGACGTGCAGTTGATGGCCGGGAAGGCGTACGCGTTCTCTTTGGCACGTCGCAGCATCTCGGCGTAGACCTCTGGCGTTGCGATGGGCATGAAACTTCCTTCCTGACGAGTCGCATCAGTATCGCAATAACTGATTCTCGTCGTCAGCCCGCCCGGGCCCGCAACCTGCGCCTGGTGAAGACCAGATGATTTCGCCGGTATCTTGGAACACCGTGACGACCGCCGTAGTGGCCATGCCCAACTTGCTCGACCCGATGTACTGGTTGGGCGCCAACGGCGTGTTCGGGCACGCAGTGCTGCCCGGCATCCTGCTCATCGTCTTCGTCGAGACCGGTTTGCTGTTCCCGCTGCTGCCTGGCGAGTCGCTGCTGTTCACCGGTGGCTTGCTGGCCGCGAGCGCCAACCCCCCGGTGAGCATCGAGGTGTTGGCCAGCTGCGTCGCGGTCGTCGCGGTACTCGGCGATCAGACCGGGTACTTCATCGGGCGGCGGATCGGCCCGGCACTGTTCAAGAAGGAGGACTCGCGCTTCTTCAAGCAGCACCATGTGACGGAGTCGCACGCGTTCTTCGAGAAGTACGGGCCGATGGCGATCATCATGGCCCGCTTCATGCCGTTCATCCGGACGTTCACCCCGGTGGTCGCCGGGGTGTCCTACATGCGCTACCCGGTGTTCCTCGGATTCGACATCGTCGGCGGCGTCGCCTGGGGTGCGGGTGCGACGCTGTTGGGCTACTTCCTGGGCAACAACCAGTTCGTCCACGCCAACCTGGAAAAGATCATTCTGGCCATCTTGTTCGTGTCGATGATCCCGGCCTTCATCGCGACCGGCCGCGCGTACCGGAACCGTCGCCGCGCGGCATCACACAGCGACCTTGAAGTCGCAGCCGGTCTTAGCCCGGACGTCGGCGATGGTCACCCCGGGGTGTAATTCCGTGAGCGTGAGCCCGTGTTCGGGCTCGACCTCGAAGACGCACAGGTCGGTGATGATCATGTCCACCACGCCCTTGCCGGTGACGGGCAGGCCGCACTGCTTGAGGATCTTGGGGCTGCCGTCTTTGGCGGTGTGATCCATCACGACGATCACTCGCTTGACACCCGACACCAAATCCATTGCGCCGCCTGGCCCTTTGACCATTTTGCCCGGCACCATCCAGTTGGCCAGGTCGCCGTTCTCGGCAACCTCCAAACCGCCCAGGATGGACAAGTCGATATGGCCACCGCGGATCATCGCGAACGAGTCGGCGCTGCTGAAAAAGCTTGACCCGGGAAGGCTGGTGACGGTCTGCTTGCCGGCGTTGACGAGGTCGGGGTCGACGCCGTCCTCGGTCGGGTAAGAACCGATGCCCAGGAGGCCGTTCTCCGACTGCAGCGTCACGGTGATGTTGTCCGGGATGAAATTGGCCACCAACGTCGGGATGCCGATGCCCAGGTTCACGTAGTAGCCGTCGCGCAGTTCCTGGGCGGCGCGTTGAGCCATCCGCTCGCGAATCGGACTGTCGTGCTTCAGCGACGCGCCGCCGCTGGTGGTGCGGAACTCGATGCGCTTCTCGTAGTTGGTGCCCTCGATGATGCGGTCCACGTAGATGCCGGGGGTATGGATCAGGTCGGGGTCCAGGTCGCCGACCTCGACCAGTTCTTCCACCTCGGCCACGGTCACCGCGCCGCAGGTGGCGATCATCGGGTTGAAGTTGCGCGCCGTCTTGCGGTAAACGAGGTTGCCCGCCGGGTCTCCCTTCCACGCCTTGACTATCGCCACGTCCGCGCGGATGCCTTCTTCCAGAACGTATTCGGTGCCGTCGAAGACCCGGGTGTCTTTGCCGTCGGCGAGATTGGTGCCGAAGCCAGTACGGGTGTAGAAGCCGGGAATGCCTGCCCCGCCGGCGCGTAACTTCTCCGCCAGCGTGCCCTGAGGCGTCAGCACAAGGTCCAGCTCGCCGGCCAGCACCTGCCGTTCGAATTCCTTGTTCTCGCCGACGTAGGAGGCGATCACCTTGTTCACCTGCCGCGCCTTCAGCAGCAGGCCCATGCCGAAATCGTCTACGCCGGCGTTGTTTCCGACGATGGTGAGGTCTTTGACGCCGCTGTCCACCAGCGCCTGAATCAGATTCTCCGGGATGCCGCAGAGGCCGAATCCGCCCGCGGCGATCGTCATGCCGTTCTTCAGCAGGCCGTGCAAAGCAGACTCGGCGTCGGGGTGGACTTTACTCATCAGTGGTCCTCTCGTTGTTGGTCACGGCGTGCGCGGCCTCCATCAGCATCCAGCCGGATAGTTGCACCGACAGATCACGCTCGGGTATCTCCGATTCGGTGACGGCACCCGCGACGAATTCGGCTTGCTGGCCGCCGGTCGCCGGCAGATCGGCGGGGCGATCCCAGAATGGTCCGAACAACGGCAGGCCTTGCACCGACTGCCGGTTGTCCCACGCCGATTGCGCCGAGGCCAGCACGATTTCGCGGGCGCTTTCGCGGGCCGTCGCATCCGCGGCGGACTCCCCCGGCAACGTGGTGGCAACCAAAGCCAGGTAGCGCGCGGTGATTCCAGCGAACAGCCCACCGTCGCCGCCGCCGGCGCCGCGCAGCACCCCGCCCGGCGCCATGTGCTCGTCGACGGCGGCGACCAGGCGATGCACCCGCGGCGCGTGCCGCTCGTCACTGGTGCGCGCGGCCAACTCGGTCTCCAGCCCCAGCACCACGCCCTGGCAGTAGGTGTACTGCGCGCGGACCAGTGAACCGGCCTTGATCCCGTCGAACACCAGGTGCGTATCGGGGTCGATCAGGGTGGCATCAATCCAGTCGGCCATCTGCTGGGCGCGCCGCAGCCGATCGCCGTAGCGCGCAAGGAAGATCCCCGCCGGGCCGTTGGCCGGGGCGTTGAAGAACTGGTCTTGCTTACGCCATGGGATGCCGCCGCCGTCCTCGGGGACCCACGCCTTGACGAGTTCGTCGTTCAACTTCTCCAGCGCGCGTTTGCGCTCCACGCCGGCGATCCGGGTAGCCCGCTCCAGGGCCAGCGCCAGCCACGCCATGTCGTCGTAATAGCTGTTGACCCAGGATCCGTTGTTGCGCAGCCGGTGCCCGCGGATCTGCCGGTGGATCTTGATGCGTCGCTCCGGCTGCGGGTCACGCAGCTCGGCGTCGACCAGGCAGTCCAGCAGATGCGCCTGCCACCAGTAATGCCAGCCGCCGAACCATCGGTCGCGCCGCGCCGGCGGCCAGGCCACGACGCCGAGCTGGGTGCCGGGCAACGCCCACAGCCGCTTCAGATGCCGCCCGGTGACAGCGGCCTCCGCGCTGACCGCCCGGTTGACCCATAGCTGATCCATGTCTGCTGATCCTGCCTTACTCACCCTTCTCACCACGCACTTCCGATATCACCGTGTTGGCTGATCCAGGTATGCATGGCGATCCCCGCTGCAACCGAGACGTTGATGCTGCGCGTCGACCCGAAATGGGCAATCGAGACGGTCAGCGCAGCGCCCGTGCGAGCGTCGTCGCTGATGCCGGGGCCTTCCTGGCCGAACAGCAGCAGGCAGTTCCGCGGCAGCGTCGTCTCTTCGAGTCGCACTGCGCCGGGCAGGTTGTCGACCGCGACGACCGTCACGCCCGCTTCGGCCGCGAAGCTCAGCAGGGCGGCGACACTGTCGTGATGGCGCAAGCGTTGGTAGCGGTCGGTGACCATGGCGCCGCGGCGATTCCAGCGACGGCGCCCGACGATGTGGACGGTGTCGACGGCGAACGCGTTGGCGGTGCGCACCACGCCACCGATGTTGGCGTCGTGGCCGAAATTCTCGATCGCCACATGCAGCGGATGTCTGCGCTTGTCGATGTCGGCGATGATCGCCTCGCGCGTCCAGTACCGGTAGGCGTCGACGACGTTGCGGGTGTCCCCATCGCGCAGTAGCGCCGGGTCATACCGCGGATCGTCCGGAGGCGGGCCGGCCCAGGGGCCGACTCCGCTTGTCGGAACACCCCATTCGGTGGGACCGGGCTCCGCCTCGCGACGATGCGGGCCGGAACGGCCCGAGGTGGGGGTACCTCCCGCTTGCGGGGGAGAGTGGGGCAAATCAGGCCCTGTCACCGCGTGGTCCAGACCGCGGCGTGGGTGCCCACGACCGAAACCGTCGCGTACAGCAGCGCCTGGTTGATGTCGCCCTGGGTGCACAGCGATGCGCTGACATGCACGGCGTCCAGCGACGCTTCGGGCAGGATCAGCACCGACGACCCGTAGGCCGAGCAGGCCGGGCTCAGGCCGGGCGGAGGAAGCGTGGGGGCGGCGAGCAACATCATCGGCCCGCCGCGCGCCGCGGAATCGTCGCGGTACTTCGCCGCGATGGTGTCGGCGTCCAACCCGAGCAGCATGTAGCCGCTGCCGTTGAATGCGGCCGGATCACCGAGCGAGGCCTGGGTCAGCTGGGTGCCGTCGGCTCGCCAGGCGGCGACGCTGGAGGTCTTGACCACCAGGCCGGTGTCGTTCTCTTTTGTCGGCAACACCCCGACCGGGAACGCCGCCGGGTAAGCCGCGACGGTGTCGGCGATCCGGTCGCGGGGCGAGTAGATGTACACCCCGCGGACAGCGCTGCGGTCCGCCAGCGGGCCAAGGCACACCGTGCCGGTCAGTCTTTTACCCCCAGGCGCGGAAAGCGACTGGATGACAACATTTTTCACGTTGTCACAGCTGCCGATGCCGGTGGCCTCCATGGGGTGCGCCAGCGCGCCGTAGAGGCCGAATCGGACGTCGCGGGGATCAGCGTGGGGTTTCGCGGGGTCGGTCGGGGCGGCATCGACGTCGACCAGCACGTAGTTGTCTTGCCAGCGCAGGTTGGACATCGACGTGTTCCAGCCCAGCACCGCGAGCGATTCGCCCAGCCGCGCCGTCGGCGCGCCGTAAACCTGTTGGCGTGCAGCCGAATTTGAACACCCGCATGCCAGCGCCAGCGTCACCACCATCGCGATGAATGTCCGCACGGTGATCTAGCGCAGCCCGAGGTCCGCCAGCCCCAGCACGCTGCGGTACGGCAGACCCTCGGCTTCGATGGCTTCGGCGGCGCCGGTAGCGCGGTCGACCACGGTCGTCACGCCGACCACCTGTCCGCCGGCTTCTTGCACGGCGCGCACCGCGGTCATCGCCGAGGCGCCGGTGGTGCTGGTGTCCTCGACCACCAAGACCCGTCGACCGGAGATGTCGGGGCCCTCGATAAGCCGTTGCATACCATGGGTTTTCACTGACTTTCGCACGACGAAGGCGTCGATCGGGCGGCCGGGTGCGTGCATGACGGCGGTGGCCACCGGATCGGCGCCCAGAGTCAGGCCGCCGACGGCGGCGTACTCCCAGTCGTCGGTGAGTTCACGGATCAGCCGGCCGATCAACGGCCCGGCCTGGTGGTGCAACGTGGCCCGGCGCAGGTCGACGTAGTAGTCGGCTTCCTTGCCCGACGATAACGTGACGCGGCCGTGCACCACCGCCAGCCGGCGCACCAGCTCGGCCAATTCGTCGCGGTCGGTGACGCTCACCTCAGGTCCGGCCACGGCCCCGGCCGAACGTTCGGGTGACGGCGCGCGCCAGGTTTCGCGGCATAGCGGCGCGCGAAGCCTTCGCCGATCCCAGATGTGGGCCCGGTGATCAGGGCGACGCGGCGTGGCACGGCGTCAGTGTACTTAGCGCGACGTCGCGGCCGGGGTGTGTGGGCCGTCGAGGAAAAGGGGCACACAATTTGCCCACCTTCGAGCGATTACTTGAGCTAATCGCTCAGAGGCGGCCAGATCGGTTGCCGCTGCCGTTGGTAGCCGGTGTGACAGTTGCTCGATTGATGGTCAGCGCTGATAGTGGCTGGCCTGGTGACCGTTACGGCCGGGCGGCTGACGGTGCGCTCCGGGCTCGGCCGGCGGGCGACGGGTCGGCTCTTGGCGGGCCGGGGGCGGCGACGCCGCCCCGCGAGACGCGGCGGGCGGGGCTTCGGCGCGACCGGCCGGGGCCAGCGGACGGCTGGGTGCGGCTTTACGACGTCCGGCCGATTGCGGCGCCCCGGCAGCTCCTGTCTGCTGTGGCACCGGCGGCAACACCCGCAGCAGGTCGTTGAATTGGCGCACCGTGCGCAAACCCTCGTCCCACTGGGCACGAGTACTGCCGATCGGCATGCTGACCAGCGTCCAGTTCTGCTCGTTCCACATGATCTCGGCGCAGTCCGGCGCGGTGTGCGCGAAGGTGACCATCCGCCGATCGCACGCCCGCCGGGCGGCGTCCAGGTTCGTGGAGTACACCATCCG
>JGI12627J18819_10000647_pt1 | contig 11482 bp, 10 predicted proteins | sample TexAe_OM1H0_M2_FD_18819 | JGI IMG/M metagenome (IMG submission 18819)
GCTGCGGCCTGTCGGTAGTGGAGCATCGCGGCGGCCGTCAGATCATCGCGCTGGACGTCGACGTGGTCCGCACGCCGGCCGACGTGCCGCTGCCGAGAAGGCTGCTGACCATCAGCGAGCACGTCGAGCATTGGTTGGACACACATCGTCCCGACGTCGTCGCAATCGAGAGGGTGTTCTCCCAACTGAATGTGTCGACGGTGATGGGCACCGCGCAGGCGGGCGGGGTGATCGCGTTGGCGGCGGCCAAACGCGATATAGATGTGCACTTTCACACCCCCAGCGAGGTCAAGGCCGCGGTCACCGGCAATGGCGGCGCCGACAAAGCACAGGTCACTGCGATGGTCACCAGAATCCTTGGGCTGCAAGCGAAACCGACGCCCGCCGATGCCGCCGATGCGTTGGCACTGGCGATCTGTCACTGTTGGCGCGCGCCGATGATCGCCCGGATGGCCGAAGCCGAAGCCAAGGCCGCCCAGCAGCGCAAGAAGTTCGCGGCGAAAGTGAAGGCAGCGAGATGATCGCATCGATACGCGGCGAGGTGCTCGACGTGGCGTTGGACCACGTCGTGATCGAAGCGGCCGGCGTGGGCTACAAGCTGATGGCCACGCCGTCCACCCTGGCGACGCTGCGCCGCGGCAGCGAAGCGCGGCTGATCACCGCGATGATCGTCAGAGAAGATTCGCAAACGCTCTACGGATTCCCCGATTCCGACGCGCGCGACCTCTTCCTGACGTTGCTGGGCGTCTCCGGCGTCGGCCCCAAAATCGCTCTGGCGACCCTCGCCGTTTACGACGCGCCAGCGCTGCGCCAGGCTCTCGCCGACGGTGACGTCACGGCGCTCACCCGGGTGCCGGGCATCGGCAAGCGTGGTGCCGAGCGGCTGGTGCTCGAGCTGCGTGACAAGATCGGGCCGGTGGGCACGGCTGCATCGTCAACGGCGGTCAACGGCCACGCGGTGCGTGGTCCCGTGGTGGAAGCCCTTGTGGGACTTGGCTTTGCGGCCAAGCAGGCCGAGGAGGCCATCGACAAGGTAATGGCCAACGAGCCGGAGGCGACCACGGCAAGCGCGCTGCGGGCAGCGCTGTCGATGTTGGGTAAGAAGTGAGCCGNTTCGACGACGAGGACGGCGAGGACCGGGAGGTCAGCGCCGCCCTGACCGTCGGTGAGGGCGACATCGACGCGAGCCTGCGGCCGCGGTCGCTGCGGGAGTTCATCGGCCAGCCGCGGGTGCGCGAACAGCTGCAGCTGGTCATCGAGGGCGCCAAAAACCGTGGTGGCACACCGGATCACATCCTGTTGTCCGGCCCGCCGGGGCTGGGCAAGACGTCGCTGGCGATGATCATCGCCGCCGAACTCGGGTCGTCGCTGCGGGTAACGTCCGGGCCGGCGCTGGAACGCGCCGGCGACCTGGCGGCGATGTTGTCCAACCTGGTCGAACACGACGTGCTGTTCATTGACGAGATTCACCGCATCGCCCGGCCCGCCGAGGAGATGCTCTACCTGGCGATGGAAGACTTCCGCGTCGACGTCATCGTCGGCAAAGGCCCTGGCGCAACATCGATTCCGTTGGACGTGGCGCCGTTCACGTTGGTCGGCGCGACGACTCGCTCCGGCGCGTTGACCGGCCCGCTGCGCGACCGGTTCGGCTTCACCGCGCACATGGATTTCTACGAGCCGGCCGACCTGGAGCGGGTGCTGGCACGCTCTGCCGGGATTCTGGGCATCGAACTGGGCGCCGAGGCGGGCGCCGAGATCGCCCGTCGGTCGCGGGGCACCCCGCGCATCGCCAACCGGTTGCTGCGCCGGGTTCGCGACTTCGCCGAGGTGCGCGCCGACGGCGTCATCACCCGTGATGTCGCCAAGGCCGCATTAGAGGTCTACGACGTCGACGAACTCGGCTTGGACCGGTTGGACCGTGCGGTGCTGTCGGCGCTGACCCGCAGCTTCGGCGGGGGCCCGGTGGGCGTGTCGACGCTGGCGGTCGCGGTAGGGGAGGAGGCGACCACGGTGGAAGAGGTGTGCGAGCCGTTTCTGGTGCGGGCGGGCATGATTGCGCGCACGCCGCGCGGCCGGGTCGCGACCCCGCAAGCCTGGACCCACCTGGGGATGACACCGCCCCCGCGGGCCAGCGGGCTTGGCCAACCTGGACTCTTCGAGTAGGAAGAAGCGATGATCACCGCCGCGTTGGTATTCGCCGGACTGGCCGCGTTGCTGCATGTCTACATCTTCACGATGGAATCGCTGACCTGGACCAGCAAGCGCACCCGCGCCGCGTTCGGCACAACGGCCGAGGAAGCCGAGACGACAAAGCTGCTCGCCTTCAACCAAGGCTTCTACAACCTCTTCCTGGCGATCGTCACCGGTGTCGGCATCGCCGCGGTTGCGTTGGGACACAATGGCGTTGGCGCGGCGTTGATTTTCGCCGGAGTGGGATCGATGGCGTCGGCGGCGGTCGTGCTGTTGGCGTCGGCACCGGATAAGGCGCGGGCGGCGCTGACCCAGGGCCTCTTCCCGGCAATCGCTGTTGTCCTGTTGGTGATCGGGCTCGTCACGCAACAGCCTGACCCGGAATCCTGTGTAAAGGCCAACGACGTGACCAGGCCCGTCGTCGAGTCCTGAGAGCCGCCTGAACATATCGGTGGATCCGGTTACGTGGGCTGCGCCGCGGGTATCCGGCACGCGCTTAACACGTCCAATCGTTGAGGAGACTCGTAATGAATGACTCGCGGTCCGGCTTCGGCAGCCTGCACATGCCGCGCAGCCGTGGTGCGGTGAGCGGTTTGCTCCTGATAATTCTCGGTGTTTGGGGAGCGTTGATTCCCTTCATCGGGCCTTACTTCCATTTCGCCTACACCCCCGACCAGGTGTGGGCGTGGAGCACGGCGCGCGCCTGGCTGGAGGTGTTCCCCGGAGTCACCACCGCGGTGGGCGGCTTTTTGGTGCTGGTCTCGGGGAATCGCGCCACCGCGATGTTCGGCGGCTGGTTGGCCGTCATCGCCGGCGCCTGGTTCGTCGTCGGTCGCACGCTGGCACCGCTATTGCGGCTCGGGGATATCGGTCACCCGATCGCGGTGACGGATGCCAAACGCGCGGCGATCGAGATCAGCTACTTCTCCGGCCTGGGCGCGCTGATCGTCTTCCTGGGTGGGGCCGTCTTGGCGCGGGTGACGGTCCGCACGTTGCGGGATGTCGAGTTCGCGTCCGAATCCGAACTGGCGCCGGCACCGGATGCATCCGGTGCTTTCGCAGCGCCGGCAGCACCAACTGAAGTGATCGCGCCTCAAACGCATCGGCGCGAGCGCAAAGGTGGTATTTTTCGCCGGCGCAGCGCTGGCGCGACGAGCCACTGATCACGGGTCTTGGTCTTGACACCATGAGGCCGATCGCCGCTGAATTTGGCGGCGATCGGCCTCAGCTTTAGCTGGTGACTAGAGCAGCCCGAGCAGCTGCAGGTCGGTGATGTACTTGACGATGACCGGCGCCGAGACATGCGGAATGTCTTTGTCCGGCCCAATTTTCGCTTCCTGCACGGCCGCACGGAACCGGTCGGTCGGAGCCATTGATCCATTGATCGGCTTGTCCGGCCGCTGGTAGTTGTGCAGCAGCGGCAGCAGCGAGTACTGACGCTGGCGCTCCGGCAGGGCCCGCAGCGTGGTCTCGAACCGCTCCAACCAGGTGGCGTAGTCGCCGACCCGCTGGACCGAGTACCCGGCGTCGATCAGCCAGTCGACGTATTCGTCGAGGCCGATGCCGTCGTCGTACGGGTTCATCACGTGATAGGTCTGGAACCCGTCCACGATCTGGGCGCCCAGGTCCGAGATGGCCTCGGCGATGAACTCGACCGGCAGCCCGTCATAGTGCGCGCGCTGCCGGTGGCCCTCGCCGTCCAGCTCGTAGAACGAGCCGGGTGCGACACCGGTGGCGACCAGGCTCAGCATCAGCCGGGTGAACATGTCCGGCAGGTTCAGCTGACCCGCATATGTGGTGTCGGCCAGGATCATGTCGCAGCGGAACACCGCGACCGGCAGACCGCACAGGTCGTTGGCCTCGCGCAGTAGCACCTCGCCGGCCCACTTGCTGTTGCCGTAGCCGTTGGCGTAGCCGTCGTTGATCGCCCGGGTGGCGCTGATCTGACGGATGTCAGCGTCCTCGACGAACGTGCCCGGCTTGATCTGGTCACCCACACCGATCGTCGACACGTAGGTGTAGGGCTTGATCTTGCTGGTCAGCGCGATCTTGATCAGCTCGGCGGTGCCCAGTGCGTTCGGGCCGAACAGCTCGCTGTACGGCAGGACGTGGTTGACCAGTGCTGCGGGGTCGACGATCAGGTCGACGGTGTCGGCCAGCCGCTGCCAGGTCTGCGGGTCCAGGCCCAGATTGGCTTCGCCCTTGTCACCGGCGATGACCTCGAGGTGGTCGGCCGCCAACTGCTGGTAGTGCTCGAGCAGCTTCGGGTCGCCGCTGTCGAAGGTCTTGTCCAGCCGGGCGCGCGCGTCTTCGTCGGACTTGGCCCGCACCAGGGTGATCACCTTGCCGTCGACGAAGTCCATCCGCTCCAGCCACTCCAACGCCAGGTAGCGGCCAAGGAATCCGGTTGCGCCGGTGAGCAAGACGGTGCGCACCTCACTGGCAGGCCCGGGCAGCCCAGGCGCGGCGGCCAGGGTGGCCTCGTCGATGAACTTGTCCAGCGTCAGGTCGGCAGCATGCACCTCGACCGCGTCGCGGCCATGCACCGCCGCGAAAGTGGGCCGCTTGGTGCCCTGTCGCTCGCCGTCGATGTAGTCGGCGATGGCCTGCAGGTCGTTGGCCGGGCTGACGATCACGCCCACCGGCACGTCGACGTCGAAGATCTCGCGCAGCAGGTTGCCGAATGTCAACGCGGACAATGAGTCTCCACCCAGATCGGTGAAGTGGGCATCGGGCGTCAGATCGGCGTTGGCGGCACCCAGCATGGCGGCCGCGGCCCGGCTGACCGTTTGCAGCACCGGCGCCTGCGCACCGCTGCGGCGCAGTTCGGACAACTCGTCGGCCTGACCTTGCGCCAAGTCGGCGTAGAGCTGCTCCAGACGCTCGCCGTAGTGCTGCTTCAGCTTCGGCCACGCCAGCTTGCGAATCCCGGTCAGCAGACCGTTCTCCAGGGTGAACGGCGTGGTCTCGACGATGAAGTCGCGTGGCACCTCGTAGGACTGCAGGCCGGTCTCTTTCGCGACGTTCTGCAGCGACTCGGCGATCCGCGGCTTGAGGGCCTGAATATCGTTGCCGGCCAACGCATCCTCGGTCGGCACCACAACCGCGAGCAGGTAGGGCTGCGCGCTGTTGCCGTAGACGTAGATCTGGCGGATCAGCGGGCTGTTACCGAACACCGCCTCCAGCTTCGCCAAGGTGACGAACTCGCCCTGGGCCAGCTTCAAGACGTTGTTGCGGCGGTCGACGTAGATCAGCCGGTCGGGACCGACCTCCGCGAAGACGTCGCCGGTCCGGTAGTAGCCGTCGGCGTCGAAAACGTTGGCGGTGGTTTCGGCCCGCTTGTAGTAGCCGGGGAACATGTTCGGGGTCTTGAGTAGCAGCTCGCCACGTGGATACGGCCGGTCGGTGGCGAAGTAGCCCAGATCCGGCACGTCGACCAGCTTGTAGTCGATGACCGGCGGACGCTGGATCTCGCCGTCGAGCAGGACCATGCCGGCCTCGGTGGAGCCGTAGCCGTCCGTCAGATGCATCTCGAGCAGCGACTCGACCCAGGTCCTCAATTCAGGAGAGGTCGGTGCCGAGCCCGTCATCGCGAAGATGTAGCGCCCGCCGAGGAGCTCCTGGCGCAGCTCGACCAGCACCTGAGACTCGACGGTCTCGCGGTCGGCGCCTGCGGAAATCCGTCGGCCCACCTCACTTTGGTACTCGCCATACAACATCTCCCAGATGCGCGGGACGAAGTTCAACTCGGTCGGCCGCACCAGGCGGAGGTCCTCCAGCAGCGTCGACAGGTCGCTCTTGGCGGCGAAGTAGGCGGTGCCGCCGTTGCCGAGCGTGCCGTACAGGGTGCCGCGGCCCATGACGTGGCTCATCGGCATGAAGTTCAGGCTGATCGATGCTGCGCTGGGCCCAATCCAGTTCTTGGTCGACCTGTTCCACATCTTGGCGACATTGCTCTGCGGGTACATCGCGCCCTTGGGGGCGCCGGTGCTGCCCGAGGTGTAGATCAACAACGCCAACGGATCCTCTGCGCCAGACTCGACGGCGGGCGCCGCCGGCAGTGCCGCGCCGTGGTCGCGCAGCTCCTGCAGCGTCTCGATGTAAACGCCTGTGTCGTCCAGCCGCTCGTGGGCAGCCTGCAGCGCCTCGCGGTGGTCGTCGACCTCGGTGCGATAGTCGAAGATGACCAGCCGGCTGGGCGTGTGGCCCGCGTCGGCGGCAGCCAGGATCAGATCGACCCCATCGGACAGGTAGTCGGCACTCGCGGCGACAACCGTGGGTTCGGTCTCAGTGATGATCGGCAGCAACTGCGCGATCGCCGCGCTGGTCTGCAGCGGCACCGACACGGCGCCGATAACGCCCAGCGCGATGTCGATGTTGGCGTAGTCAACGCTGGTGAAGCCGAGCACACAGACACGGTCACCGGCTGCCACCACTCCGTCGGTCAGAGCGCGGGACAGTGCGTCGACGCGGGTGGCCAGCTCGCCGTAAGTGACGGTGTCGAACCAGGGGAGCAGCTTGGCCGACGTGCGGCCGGTCTGCGGGTCTTTGACCAGCTCGACGGCGCGTTGAGCCAGCGCGGGACGGTCGGAGTAGCCGTCCAGCACGGCCTTGACGACCTGCGGTAGGTGCGGCCCGGCGTCCTGAATGGCCGCGTTGACGGCGTCATCGGGGCGCGCGGCGGCGAACTGCGGGTCGTTGGCGGCCAACTCTTCGGTGCGGAGTTCTAGGCGGTCTTGGCGTTCCTGGGCATCAATCGACATAAGGAAACCTCGCAACTTGTGAATCGGGAAATTTGTGGGGCGCGACGCTGCGCCTAAAGACTAGTACGTTAGCAAAGGTAACGATATTCCTAATGAGGGCGAAAGGCGACGTGAAATTCACCACTGCCGGTGCGCGCTAGTTGCAGGCGCCCTGCCTCATCTGTCTGATCCGTCGCCGGAAGGTCGGTGGTGCCGATGTGCCCGCCTCAGAGCGACAACGGGCTCGATGTCGGACCCGCGTGCGACGGTCCGCTGATGAAAGAGCCCCTTCAGCTACGCGGAATCGAGCTTCGGTACGCACTGACGATGCATTTATGTAGCCACGGACCAGCGAGCATCACAGAGTTGGTCGACGCGCTCGCTTGGCACGGCTTTGCCGTGGCCGGGCGGGCGTCGAAGTCGATTTCGGATGCTTTGCGGTGGGAAATGGGTTATGGCAGGGTGCGCCGGCTCGGACGAGGTCGGTATGGCCCCGGCTATCTGCCGCGCGGCACCGAGCACCGGATCCACAAGCGCGTCATGGCATTACGCGACATGGCCAGTTGTCGCTATGAGGCGGGCAAAACGAGGGCCGACTCCCGTGGTGACGCATGTGGTACGTGGGACTAGTTACAGCTCACCGAGCAGCCCGGCCAGCACCTCGAGGCCCTCGGAAAGTAGCTCGTCGCTGATCGTCAGCGGCGGCAAGAACCGCACGACGTTGCCGAATGTGCCCGCCGTCAACACGATCACGCCTGTCGCGATGGCGGCGTTGGCCAGCGCGTTGGTTAGCTTAGCGTCGGGCTCGGCGTTGTCGGGTTTCACGAACTCGACGGCGATCATCGCGCCGCGGCCACGTACATCGCCGATCCGATCGTCGGCGGCTTGCAGCGCGAACAGCCGATCCTTCATCAGCCGTTCGATCTGACGGGCCCGCTCGAGCAGCCCGTCGGCCTCGATGGTCTCGATGGTGGCCAGCGCGGCCGCACAGGCAACCGGGTTGCCGCCGAACGTGCCGCCAACGCCGCTGCTGTGCGGGGCGTCCATGATTTCGGCGCGGCCCGTCACGGCCGACAGCGGCAGGCCGTCGGCGATCCCCTTCGCGATGCAGATCAGGTCGGGCTCGATGCCCTCGTGTTCGCAGGCGAACCAGGCCCCGGTCCGCGCGATACCGGTCTGTACTTCGTCGGCGACGAAGACGACGTTGTGCTGGCGACACCAGTCCAGCAGCGCGGGAAGGAATCCCTCTGCCGGGACGATGAAGCCGCCTTCGCCCTGGATGGGCTCGATGACGACGGCGGCCAGGTTCTCCGCGCCGACCTGCTTGGCGATGACGTCGATGGCACGCTGGGCGGCCAGCTCACCGTCGGTGGCCAGTTCCTTGTCGATCAGCCCGTCGCGGAACGGATACGACAACGGTGCCCGGTAGATCTCCGGCGCGAACGGCCCGAAGCCGCTTTTGTAGGGCATCGACTTCGCGGTCAGCGCCATGGCCATGTTGGTGCGGCCGTGGTAGGCGTGGTCGAACGCCACCACCGCGGGCTTGCGGGTATACGACCGAGCGATCTTGACGGCGTTCTCGACCGCCTCGGCGCCGGAATTGAAGAGCACCGAGCGCTTTTCACCCGAGCCGGGCGTGAGCCGGTTGAGATGTTCGGCCACCGCGAGGTACTCCTCGTACGGCGTCACCATGAAGCAGGTGTGGGTGAAGTCGGCGACCTGCGCGCGTACCGCGTCGACGACCCGCGGTGCCGAGTTGCCGATGGTGGTCACGGCAATACCCGAACCCAAGTCGATGAACCGGTTGCCGTCGACATCCTCGACGATGCCGCCGGCGGCGCGGGCCGCAAACACCGGCATGGTGTTCCCGACGCCGTGCGACACCGCCGCGGTTCGCCGGTTGGTCAGTTCCAGCGATGCCGGACCGGGGATCTCGGTGACGAGACGGCGACTCTGTTCGACAGCGGCCACGTCAGCAGCGTAGCCCGGCGACGATGCGAGCCGCGAGGCTCGCTGAGAAGTCGGGCCGATCAGATTCGGCCGTGCCGAGCCCCGGCCACGACCCCGAGATTAACCGGCTGCCGTATGTCCTAACTCTCGGCACACATTCGTCGTCGGGTCCCAATACTGGCCGGGGTCGCAGTTCAGCGGCACCGGCCCCTGGCCCAGCGGCCGGCACACATTGCCCGTCGGATCCCACCACTGGCCGGGGTCGCAGTTCGGCGGGTCTGCCGAACTCAAAGCCGGCATCGCAATCGTCACCGCCGCCATGGGCATCAGCGCCATCGCGGCGATCGGTGCCAGACGGCGAACGAACTTCTTCATCTGCAAACCTCCCGTCAACCACAACGTCACGGCGCACCAAAAACTGGGCCGTCGATCGAGTCGACGGTAGCAAAGGAGCGGACCGGCTCGGGCGCAGTCAAGGTGCTTCAGTGATGAAGGAGCGGGGGAACGTATATGTACACCGACTGGCAGAGGTTCCGCAACGGGTTGTAACGCCAGCCGACTTCGCACTGGCACACGTCGTCATTCGCATCGAATGACGAGCCGTAAGGACATGGCAGCGGCTGGCACGCATTGGAATGCGGGCTCCACCATTGGCCGTCGTCGCATGGCGCCGAACTCGCTGTCGGCATCGTCACTGCCCCCATCGGCATCAACGCGATCGCGGCGATTGGTGCTAGGAGGCGAACGGACTTTTTCATGTGCCAGCCTCCGTTTCAGGATACGTCAGGGCGGGCCAAAAATGGGACCGTCGATCGAGTCGACGGAAGCAAACGAGGCGACTGGCTGGCGGCGAAGTCGGCGTGGTCGCCGCACCGGATATCCCAACGCGATCACCGCGGCCAGGGCCAGCGGGTCGGGCGCGCCGAGCAGGGCCTTCACCTGCTCCTCTTCGCGGATCGCGATCGTGGTGATGACACCGCCGAGGCCCTCGTCGTGGGCCGCGAGCAGAACGCTCCACGCGAACGGGTAGATGGAGGCGCCGGCGGCGAACGTGTAGCGGTCCGCGTCGCGGTCCACCGCCGCCAACATCGACAGGTCGGCGAACAGCGCGAGCAAGACCGGGGCTTCGTCGAAGTGCTCAGCCAAACCCCCCGGCGCTGCGACATTTTCGGCGGCCAGGGCCGCCGCTTCGGCGTCGCGGTCGTTGGTCGGAGCCCACGGCCGCAACCCGGCGGTGACCATGGCCAGATAGTCCTTGGAACCCCGCAGGTAGGAATCCCGTAGCCGGCGGCGCTTGTCGGGGTCCTTGACGACCACGATCCGCCACGCCTGCGCATTGGCGCCGCTGGGCGCGAACCGCGCCGTGTCGAGCACCCGGGCCAGCACAGCGTCGTCGACGGCCTGATCGGTGAAGTCGCGGATCGCCCCGGTGGTGCGCAATGCGTCGTTGAGTTCCATCGTCTACGTGTTGCCACTGTCTTGCCTGCGCGTCAAGCCATCCCGCCCGTCAAGTCGCCGGGCCTGGTCGGCGGACGACGACGTAGTGGCACACTGGTGGCTGACGCGGTTCCTGGGCCATTCCGGTCCGACGCCAGACTCACACACCAATAGAAAAGATCGTTGCCGTCATGAACCAAATGGTTGTCTTCTTCCCGCTGCTCGTCGTCTTGGGGGCGTTCATGTTTTTCGCGTCGCGGCGGCAAAAGCGCGCGATGCAAGCCACCATCGATTTGCACGAGTCGCTGCGCGTCGGCGACCGGGTGCACACCACGTCCGGGTTGCAGGGAACCATCACCGGTATCACCGACGACACGGTGGACCTGGAGATCGCGCACGGCGTAGTGACCACCTGGATGAAGCTGGCGGTTAGGGACCGGATCGAGCCGGAAATCCCGGACACTGAGGCCGAGGAGGCCGACGATCTCGCCGACGACCCGGAGCGCCTGCCCAGAGACTGAGTTTGGCGGGCCGCCCCGTACCCTTTGCGGGTGCCGTCGAATTGATCGACGCGCGGAAAACGAGCGCGGGCCGGTGACGACCCGCGAGGACCGGATGAGGAGACTCGACACGTGGCATCGCCATCGACGCCGGTGCACCCTGCCCGTTACCTAACGGTATTTCTGATCCTGCTCATCGGTGTGTACTTGCTGGTGTTCCTCACCGGAAGTAAGCGCGCCGACCCAAAGCTCGGCATCGACCTGCAGGGCGGCACCAGGGTCACGTTGACCGCACGAACCCCGGACGGGTCGCGGCCGTCACGGCAGGCGCTGTCTCAGGCGCAGCAGATCATCAGCGCCCGGGTCAACGGTCTGGGCGTGTCCGGTTCTGAAGTGATCGTCGACGGAGACAACCTGGTCATCACCGTGCCCGGGAAGGACAGCAGCGAAGCGCGCAATCTGGGTCAGACGGCACGGTTGTACATCCGTCCGGTGATCCAGGAGCTTCCGGTGGAGGGCGGTCCGCTGCCGCAAAGCCCACAAGGGTTGCCGGGTCCGCATGGCCGACCGCGGCTGCCGCTTGGTCGACAGCCCGGCGGACCCGTGCCGGGCGGACCCATTCCCGGGGCACCCGTGCCCGGTGGACGAGTGCCCGGCCTGCCT
>JGI12627J18819_10000648_pt1 | contig 11467 bp, 12 predicted proteins | sample TexAe_OM1H0_M2_FD_18819 | JGI IMG/M metagenome (IMG submission 18819)
ATCGGCATTTACGATCACTACTTTCCAACCGAAGAAGAGAAACTTGGTCCTGCGCTGCTGAGCGACGTCACCGAACTGACCGGCGGGCGGGCCTTCACGATTGACAATCCCAACGACCTGGCGGATGTGGCCACGAAAATTGGGATCGAGCTGCGCAACCAATATGTGCTGGGATACCGTCCAAACAACCCAATAAAGGATGGCAAATGGCGTAAGATAAAAGTGAAACTACTTCCGCCAAAGGGGTTGCCTCCTCTCCGGGTTTATGCCAAGACGGGATACTATGCACCTGCGGAGTAGCCGGGTATTCCTGGCCGCTCTCCTCCTGAGTTTCCTCACCTCGACAGCAGCGCCGCAGAGCAGTTCCGGCGATGCTTTCCCTTCCGGGGTGCCCAACCCGGCTCCTGCGGCCAAGCAGCAGGAGCCTTCAAAGCAGGACCCCGCCCAGTCGAACTCTTCTTCCCAGCAGGAAATGCCACAAGGCCAGGAGGAGCAGGGGTTTGTCTTTCACAAGCAGGTAGAGGAAGTCGTGCTGCATGCGACCGTGGTCGACGACAAGCAGCACCTGGTCACGAACCTCGACAAGCAGGCGTTTACGGTCATGGAAGATGGCAGGCCGCAAAATATCGTCTCTTTCCGCAGAGAAGATATTCCGGTGGCGATGGCCATCGTCATCGACAATTCCGGGTCGATGCGCGAGAAGCGCGACAAGGTGAACAAGGCGGCCATCAACCTGGTGAAGTCGAGCAATCCGCAGGACGAAGTCTTCATTGTGAATTTCAACGATGAGTATTACCTGGACCAGGACTTCACCAATGACCTCAACAAAATGCGAGAGGCGCTGGAGAAGGTCGACACGCGCGGCGGGACCGCATTGTACGATGCCGTGGTGGCTTCTGCGGACCACTTGAAAAAGAACGCGAAGCTTGAGAAGCGAGTGCTGTTCGTGGTGACGGACGGCGAAGACAACGAAAGCCAGGAAACTCTGGAGCAAGCCATCCGGCGGCTGCAGGAAGAGAATGGGCCAACCGTGTACGCGATCGGGTTGCTAGGTGAAGAAAAGCAGCGGCGGGCCCGCAAGGCACTCCAATTCATCGCGGAAAAGACGGGCGGAATCGCGTTCTTCCCAAGAAGCCTGGAAGAGGTCGATGCGCTCAGCCGGACGATTGCGCATGATATCCGGAACCAGTACACGCTCGGATATAAGCCGACCAATCCCAAGAGTGCGGGTGGATATCGGACGATCAAGGTGGACGCGAAGGCAAAGGGTTACGGCAAGCTGACAGTGCGGACCAAGAGCGGGTACTATGCCGGCCAGGATCGGGCGGCAGTGTCAAACTCGGCTCCGGTGAATACCCCTACGCAGAAGTAACATTGACGCTGAAAGGTGAGTTTTCTTAGTCTGGACTGTGCGAAACGCCACCACGATCTCACGCCTGCGCGTTGCTGACGACATCACGGAACTCGTCGGCGAAACTCCCATGCTGCAATTCACGCGGTTGGTGCCTGCGGGCGCGGCCGAAGTGTTTGCCAAGCTCGAGTACCTGAATCCGGGCGGCAGTGTGAAGGACCGGGCGGCGATCGGGATCATCAAGCGCGCCGAGGCGGAAGGAAAACTGCGCAAGGGCGGGACGATTGTTGAGGCGACAGCGGGGAACACCGGCATCGGGCTGGCGCTGATTGGGGTGAAGCGCGGGTATAAGGTGAGCCTGTTCGTGCCGGAGAAGTTTTCGGAGGAAAAGGTGATGATCATGCGGGCCCTCGGCGCCGAGGTGGTCCGCACTCCGGAGGCCGAGGGCATGTCAGGAGCAATTTCTCGCGCGAATGAGCTGGTAGCCTCCACTCCCAGCGCCTTCATGGCCGGGCAGTTTGAAAATCCCGCCAATCCCGATTACCACTACGAGACCACCGCACGCGAAATCTTCGAACAGATGGAAGGGCAGATTGATGGGCTCGCTCTGGGGTCAGGCACCGCTGGAACATTCACAGGAATAGCGCGTTATGTGAAGGAGCGGGTGCCACGGGCGCACACGATTGTGGTGGAGACGCAAGGGTCGGTGCTGGGGGGTGGGAAGCCGGGGCCGCATAAAGTGGAGGGAATTGGGGCGAGTTTCATCCCGAAGAATTTTGATCGCTCGGTCTGCGATGAAGTCATGATGGTGACGGACGAGCAGGCTTTCGGGATGGTAAAGCGGTTGGCGGCAGAGGAGGGAGTGCTGTCCGGATCGAGTGGCGGGGCCGCCGTGTATGCCGCGCTCGAGTTGGCTCGCCGGCTGGGATCAGGGAAGAGAGTGGTAACCATCATTCCAGATTCGGCGGAGCGGTATTTGTCGAAGAAGATTTTTGAGGGTGGGATTTAGGAACAGTCTCCAGTCGTCAGTCTGCAACTTGTTGTTTGTATGCGACGGCGGCGGCCGAGTCTCCTGAACCGAGAGATCGCAGAGAAGACGGGGTGGAGAGCTCTTCACCGCGAAGGGCGCCGAGAAAATCTTAAACCGCGAAGAGCGCAAGAAAAAACTGCGAAGGGCGCGAAGCAATCCGCTACTTTGTTCGAGTCGATGCGTCGAGCAGATTGCGTAGGTCCTTCGCTCCGCTCAGGATGACATCTCTTGATTTGTAAGTTCAGCTATTTAGAGTCAGAGTTGCTGATCTATATTCAACGAAAAAAATATGAAGACAAAGAAAGCAGCGGGGTTTGCTACGCGGGCGATTCATGTGGGGCAGGAGCCTGATGAGTTGACGGGGGCGGTGGCACCTCCGATTTTTGCGACCTCGACCTATGTTCAGGAAGAGATCGGGAAGCACAAGGGGTATGAGTACGCGCGCGTGTCGAATCCGACGCGCGACCGTCTGGAGCAGAATCTTGCAGCACTCGAAGGTGGAATCGGAGCGAAGGTGTTTGGCAGCGGGATGGCGGCTATTAATGCGATCGTCACCACGCTGAAGGCCGGGGATCACATGGTGTGCGGGCACAATCTGTATGGGGGCACGCCGCGGCTGTTTAACCAGGTCTGGGCGGATTTCGGATTGGAGTTCTCGTATGTGGATACATCCGACGTTCGCACTGTGGAGCGCGCGATCCAGAAGAACACGCGGATGGTGTTCATTGAGACGCCGACCAATCCGCTGATGGCGTTGACGGATATTAAAGCTGTGAGCCGCGTTTGCCGTTCGAGAAAGATCGACCTAGTGGTCGACAATACGTTCATGTCGCCATACTTTCAGCGGCCCGTCGAGCTGGGAGCGGACATGGTGGTGCACTCGACCACGAAATTTCTGAACGGGCACAGCGACGGGATCGGCGGTGTGGTGGTGTGCACGCGGCGGGACCAGGTGGAGAAACTGGCATTCTTGCAAAAAGCGGCTGGGGCGATCCTGTCGCCATTTGAGTGCTGGCTGATTCTGCGCGGAGTGAAGACACTGGCTGCGCGCATGCAGCGACACGATGCCAGCGGGCGGGAAGTGGCGAGATTTCTGGCGGGCCACAAGAAGGTGAAGAAAGTGTTCTATCCGGGATTGCCGGAGCATCCGCAGCACGAGTTGGCGAAGCGGCAGATGTCGGGATTTGGGGCGATGATTTCGTTCGAGACGGGATCGCTATCGAATGCGAACAAGATGTTGCGCAAGGTGCGGGTGTGTTCGCTGGGAGAATCTCTGGGAGGAGTGGAGACCCTGATTTCGCATCCCGCGACCATGACGCATGCGGCGCTGGGCGAGAAGGGGCGGAAGGCGATCGGAATTACGGATGGGCTGGTCCGGATTTCGGTGGGGATCGAGGATGTCGAGGACATTGTTGACGATTTGGATCAGGCGTTGGCGAGGATGTAAGAGCACCGGTCAAAAAAATCTTTGACCTCAAAGTGCGCGAATGAAACGCGAAGGACGCGAAGATGCTTTTTGCGTGGATACACCAGTAGCAGCCGATGGTCTGCAGTAGAAAGTCTTAAAACGCAGAGGACGCGGAGAACGGCCGCAGAGAACGCAGAGAACATTTTTTTCTGAGCAGCAGCGGAATCCCACCTCTGGTCAGCGAACGCGCAAAGCTGGCACCCAAGCCATACTCGAAAACCGATCGGTTTTGCACATGGGGTGTCTAATACGGAAATGCTGACCAGGATTTCTAGCCTCATATTCGTGCTTTTCAGTTGTTCACTATGGGCGCAGAATTCGTATACGAATAAGGATGAAGAGGCCGCCATCGAGCGGGTGAAGAGCTTACAGGTCTCGTCGCTGGACCGCAATTTGCCGAAGGTGACGCTGGAGTTCTTTTTGCAATACGAAAGCGAAGGCGTGCCGATCAAATGGCGGATGAGCAACTGCGACCAACTAAGGCGGAATCCAATTGCTGACCCTAAGCGGGAACCTAGTGTTTGTGTGAAGGCCGAGATCGACCTCAAAGAGAACCGTTCCGCGGCAGTTGTCGTTTCCCTCGGAACACCCAAACCAGGGGTGGTCCAACCGTGTTTCGTATAACGGTCACCGACCAGGGTGGGATCCGCGATGTCCCTCGCTTGAGTGATTTACCGCTGGAGTTGCATCGTCCTCTGCCAAAATCGCCCCGAGACTTACCCCTTCCGGTAGGGGCAGGGTAATCGCCGCAGTCAGCTCACCGACTCCTCGATCCAGTTCAAGTACCTTTCGCTGCCGGATTCGATCGGAAGGACGATGCATTCGGGGACTTCATAGGAGTGCAGTTCCTGAATGGCGTCGCGCAGGTTCTCAACGGCAGACTCCGTCGTTTTAATCAGCAAGAGAAATTCCTGGGCTTCTTCTACCTTTCCTTTCCAGCGATAAATCGAGTCGATCTTTGAAACGATGTTGACGCAGGCGGCGAGGCGCCGCTCGACCAGCGCATTCGCAATTCTTCGGGCTTCTTCCTGCGATGAAGTGGTGGTGAGGACGAGTCTCTTGTTGGTCATATAGAATCTTCGGGCGGTTCAGGCCATTTTTCGATTTTCGCGGTTCCGGTGGAGGTTGAGACATCACCTGCGGCTGGTGAAGTCATCACATCCCGGCGGGTCCATAACAGGCAACATGGTAGCTCGGCCAGGAAAAAGCCGGCGCTACGGGATTTCAATCATGGCAACGCAGATCAAGTTTGGCACATCGGGCTGGCGGGCGGTAATGGCCGAGGAATTTACGTTTGCCAATGTGCGGCGGGCGGTTCACGGGATTGCGCGCTACATTGTCTCGCAGAAGCCGAAAGGCGCAAAGGTGATCGTGGGGCGCGATCCGCGATTTCTGGGCGAGACTTTCTGCTCAATGGCCTCGGAAATTCTGTCGGCGCACGGGATCACGCCGCTGGTGATCGCCGAGGCAGCGCCAACACCGGCGATTTCATATGCCGTCACCCAGGCGAAGGCGGATGGTGCAATCAACTTCACAGCGTCGCATAATCCGCCGGAATACAACGGCATCAAATTTTCCACGCCCGATGGAGCGCCGGCGCTTCCGGAGGCGACCAAAAGGATCGAGGCCGAAATCCTGGCCTTCGATGTTTCGGGCGGAAATGGCTCGGGCGCGAGAGGGCCGGAGTCGCAGGCGCTTGATCCGCGGAGAATGTATTTATCGCGCTTGCGGGAAATTGTGGATCTGGAGGTGATCCGCAAGGCGGGGTTGCGGGTGGTGTTTGATCCTTTCTGGGGTGCTGCCCGAGGCTATTCAGACGCATTGCTGCGCGAAGCAGGAGTAGCGGTTGAGAGTGTGCACGACTATCGGGATGTCCTCTTCGGAGGCCATGCGCCGGAGCCGGACGATCACCTGCTGGAGGACTGTCGCAAGAAAATGCGCGAGACGAAGGCGCAAATCGGGATTGCGACCGATGGGGACGCGGACCGGTTCGGCATCCTGGATGAAGATGGCACGTTCTTCCAGCCGAATTACATCATCGCGCTGCTGTTTGATTACCTGGTGGAAAGCCGCGGATGGAAGAACGGGGTAGGGAAGTCGGTGGCGACCACGAATCTGATCAATGCGCTGGCGCGGTATCACAAGGTGGAACTGCACGAGACGCCGGTGGGGTTCAAGTACATCGGAGAGCTGATCAAAGAGGACAAGATCTGCATCGGAGGGGAAGAGAGCGCGGGGCTGTCGATCCGGCACCATGTTCCGGAAAAGGATGGAATCCTGGCGGGGTTGTTGTGCTGCGAGATGGTCGCGCGGCTCGGCAAGCCGCTGGGAAAACAATTAAGCGAGCTATTTGCCAAAGTTGGTTCCTTCTGCCCGCAACGGGAGAACTTCCGCTTGACGCGGGAGGTGAAGGAGAAGTTCACTGAGAAGCTGCGGTCCGAACCGCAGGAGTTCTTCGGCCGGAAGGTCGCAGAAGTTGTGCGGAAGGATGGGTTGAAGCTGGTGTTTGCGGATGGCTCGTGGATCTGCTACCGGCTTTCAGGGACGGAGCCGGTTGTGCGGGTCTACTCGGAAGCTTCGAGTGGGTCGGAACTGGCGAAATTGGGTGGGGCGGCCAAACAATGGATTTTCGAGTAGGGAAATTTCCCAGAGTTCGCGCGTTTCCCAAGCCAGAGGATGGACTGCGCGCCTTCGTGGAGAAGGCGCCGCAGGCGGAAGCGTGGGCGGAACGCTGGATGGAAAAATCGCGTCCGATGTGGAGCGTCCTTTACGGAGAGCGCCGGCGGGTGGCGACGGCAGGCGTGGTGGTCCTGACAGGGTGGCTGTTTCTGCATGTTATGTTCGGAGCGAATGGAATGGTGATCTATCGTTCCAAGCGCGCAGAGCGGCAAAAACTGCAGGCGGAAATCCAGAAACTGCAGAAAGAAAACGATCTTTATACGCAGCGAATTCGCGGCTTGCAGGTTGATCCGAAAGCCATCGAGAAGGAAGCCCGGGAACAGCTGCACTACGCCCGGCCTGGGGAGGTTGTTTATGTTGAGCCCAGCCCGGTGAGGCCCGCCACCAATGCTGCCCGGAAATAGAGGCACGGCCCTTCCGGAGACATCTTTTTGGTCGGAGGTATGGTAGCATCTCGCGAAACGTTATTCTGTGGGACTTTTCGGAGAATTGCTGCGCCACACGCGAGGCGGATATCTGGCTGAAAAAGCAAGCGCCGGATCGTCAAGACTATCGATTCACTGATATTTCAAGGAGGCAGTTCGATGAAGAAAGCATTCTCACTGTATTTAATGATTTGCCTGGTTGTTTCCGTTGCCTCGTTCTCGTTTGCGGGCGACAAAGCTGAGACGGTGAACGGCTGGATCAGCGACGCCAAGTGCGGAGCCAAAGGAGCCAACGCGGGAGCGGCCGCCTGTACCAAGAAGTGCTTGGCAGCTGGGGAAAAGATGGTCGTGGTCACCGACGGCGATCAGAAGATTCTGAATGTCGAGAATCCGGATGCGCTTAAGGGGCACGAAGGGCATCATGTGGCCGTGAGCGGACATGTGGAGGGTGACAGCATTCACGTGATGAACGTAAAGATGCTGTGACACTAGTTCGAGAAGGGACGGGGGCGGCCTCTGGGCCGCCCTTTCTTAGTCGTGGTCGAAGAATAGCTCTTAACCGCAGAGTGCGCAGAGAACAGCCGGAGGACGCGGAGAAGAGCTGAGGGCTTCGGGGCTACGGGTTTCGAGCAACGCTCTTAAACGCGAAGGCTGCCAAGAAAAGCCGCGAAGGGTCGCGACGAAAATCTTAAACCGCCCTTCGACTTCGCTCAGGCGGGCTCGGCGCCAACATTATGAGCGTNTACCCTGAGAGCCAGCCCGTCGTGAAGAATGGTTTTGCCGACGACCGACGACTCTCTAACGCACCACTCCTTCCACCGGGGAACTGGCAGTCGCGTAGAGTTTTTTCGGCATGCGGCCGGCGAGATAGGCCTGGCGGCCGGCGAGCACTGCGTTCTTCATGGCTTCAGCCATCAGAATGGGCTCCTGTGCGCCGGCGATGCCGGTGTTCATGAGAACGGCGTCCGCGCCGAGTTCCATGGCAATCGCAGCATCGGAGGCCGTGCCGACTCCGGCATCGACGATCAGCGGCACGCCGGTGATCAATTCCCGCAGGATGCGAATGCTGGCCTGGTTTTGAATACCGAGACCGCTACCGATGGGAGCACCGAGTGGCATAATGGCGGCGGCGCCAGCATCGAGCAGGCGCTTGGCGAAAACCACGTCATCGGAGGTGTAGGGAAGGACGGTGAAGCCCTCCTTCACCAGGACGCGGGTTGCCTCGAGCGTCGCCTGCACGTCGGGGTACAGAGTGGCCTGATCGCCGATGACTTCGAGCTTTACCCAATCCGAGATGCCGACTTCGCGGGCGAGGCGGGCAGCGCGAATGGCTTCATCGGCGGTATAGCAGCCGGCAGTATTGGGGAGCAGCATGTATTTTTTGGGGTCGAGGTAGTCGAGCAAAGATTCCTTGCTGCGATCGAGATTCACGCGGCGCACCGCAACCGTGACCATGTCGGCGCCGCTGGCCTCCAGCGCGCGGGCGGTTTCCTGAAAAGACTTGTATTTTCCCGTGCCCACGATGAGACGGGAATGCAGCTGACGACCGGCGATGATGAGTAGGTCCGACATACTTCCTTATTGTAATGAAACCCGGCGCAAGCGCACAAAATCAGTCGCCTGTCACGTGACCTACGACGGGTGCGGCTTCCGCGTGAGCGTAGACATCGTCAATAAGCTCGCGATAGCGCTCTTCCACCGCCCGGCGTCGCACTTTCATGCTGTGAGTAAGCAGGCCGTCCTGAGGAGTGAATTCATCGGGGAGAAGAATGGCTCGTTTCAGTTTTTCGAAACGGGCCAGGCTCTGATTGATCTCCTCGACGATGGTGTCATAAAGAGCTTGTACTTCCGAGTGCTGGATAAGTTGAGCGCGAGAGGAAAAGGCAATCTCGTGGTTGCGGGCCCAGTCTTCCAGCAAGGGAAAATATGGGGCGATGAGTACGGCTGGGAACTTGCGCTTATCCCCAACGATGATCGCTTCGGCGACAAGGGCGTTGTGCTTCAACGAATTCTCGATCGGCTGGGGCGCGATAAATTTCCCGCCTGAGGTCTTGATCAGATCCTTCTTGCGGTCGGTGACGGAGAGGAAGCCGTCGGCATCGAGGTTGCCGATGTCGCCGGTCCGGAACCAGCCGTCGACGAAGGCGTTCTCGGTTTCAACCGGGCGTTTCCAGTAGGCTTTGAAGACGGACGGTCCGCGGACCAGAATCTCGCCGTCTTCTTCGATGCGGACCTCGACATTGCCCAGAGGCTTGCCGACCGTGCCGAGTTTATGAGCATTGGGAGTGTTCACCGCGATGACCGGCGAGGTCTCGGTGAGGCCGTAGCCTTCATGAATGCAAATTCCAACGTGCGCAAACCATTCCGCGAGTTCATGGCCCAGGGGAGCGCCGCCAGAGATAAAGACCTGCCCGCGGCCACCCATGCCGGCACGAACCTTCGAATAGACGAGCCTGTTGGCGAGCTTCCAGGTGAGGGAAGCAGGAGTCTTGCCGGCCAAAATTTCTCTTTCATGGTCGTGGCCAACCGAGAGAGCCCAGCGGAAGATCAGATTCTTGGGAAAAGTCCTGGCCTTGCGATCGGCCTGAGCGTGAATTTTTTCGTACAAGCGCGGCACGGAAACGAACATGGTGGGGCGAATCTCGAGGAGCGTCTGAGGGAGCTGGTCAACGAACGGGCAATAGGCCAGCGTCACGCCATTGAAGAGCAGGGCGAAGTCCACGTGTCGCGCGGTGACATGTGACAACGGCAAAAATGATACGCTGACCTGGTCGCCAACGAATTCGAACCCCTTGAGCGAATATTCGATGTTGGAGGCGAGATTGCCATGAGTGAGCATCACCCCTTTCGCAACACCGGTGGTGCCCGAAGTGTAGATGATGGTCGCGAGGTCGTCGGCGATGATGCTGTGCGCGCGCGCTTCGAGTCCGGGATCGCCGTTCTGCCGACCTTCATGCATGAGCTGAGCCATGCCGATGGCGTTGGTGGTTTCGGCCGAGTCCATGACGACGATTTTTTCGACCGGCGTTCGGGAACGGATGGACAATACTTTCCGCAGTTGCTGTTCGGTGGAGAGGAAAATGACACGACAGCCGGCATCCTGGAGAATAAATTCCGATTGCTCGGCGGTAAGGGTGGAGTAAATGGGGACGGAGACCGCACCGATGAGTTGGCAGGCGAAGTCGGCAGTGGTCCACTCGGGGCGGTTTTCGCCCAGGATGGCAACGCGGTCGCCTTTGGCAATTCCCCAGGCGAGGAGAGCTTGCGCCACTCCGGAGACATTGCGGTAAAGTTCTCGTGAGGAAGTGGGTACCCAGCGAGCATCCTGGCGGTGCAAAGTCACACGAGGATTGTCCCGACTGACGATTGCGAAGAAGATGTCGTTGAGAGTGGCGATGCTCATCCCAGGAAATGTACTCGAGCGCAAGCGACGCGGCCTTGCAGGTTCGGGTTAAACCGGCGGGTCAGGGCGGAATTGTGACAGGCTAATTGCGCAGCCCATGTGAAATTGGGAAAAATTGGCAGAACGCGATGCATACGATATTTTTCGTACGTGTGTAGAACTGTAACGGCTTTTTGAGGGTTAACGCAATGCTAAACACGAAGAATCCATGTGGTAATTTTCAACATCGACCCAATGGTCTGACTTGTAAGAAGGAGGAGCAGTTGGAAAAAGCACGAATGATGAGACGTCTCGGCGCTGTCCTGCTTGGAACGCTCCTGGTTGGGGCGCTTTCCTGGCCGGCTTCCACGCGGGCTGGCGGGACGGAAGAGATGAAGCTTCGCGTCGGAGATGCTGCCCCGGATTTCAAACTGCAATACTTCGATGGAAAGGATCTGAAGGACGTTCGTCTGAGCGATTACCGGGATAAGAAGAACGTCGTGCTGGCCTTTTATATTTTTGCTTTTACGGGAGGTTGAACGGAGCAAATGAAGAACTTCCAGCAGAACCTGCAAAAGCTGGAAGCCGCCGACACCCAGGTCCTGGGTGTGAGCATGGATAGTCCGTTTGCGAACCGGGCATTTGCCGAGCAGATCGGCGTCACTTTCCCGCTGTTGAGCGATTGGGGAGGAGAAGTTACTCACCAGTATGGTATCTACACCGACAAGTACAAAGCGGCGCGGCGTGTGAACTTCCTGATCGGAAAAGATGGAAAGATTCTGGAAGAGCAGGTGGATAAAGAAGCAATCGATCCTGCGAAAATCGTGTCGGCGTGTGAACGACACAAAGTCAATCGGTGAAGGCGGCGGAGGACGCGAAAGCGAGTGCGTGGACGGATCCCGGTGTATGGGTCTAATTAGGCACGATCGCTAGCGGAGTGATTGCGTGGGTGCAAGGAGAAATTGCAGCCTCAGCGATCTGCATTTTGGGTGAGGGAAGTTTGACGTGTGTGGGGACGGTTGTTATGATCAATGCGCGGGGTGGAGCAGTCTGGTAGCTCGTTGGGCTCATAACCCAAAGGTCGGTGGTTCAAATCCACCCCCCGCAACCAACGAAATCATACGGTTACGGG
>JGI12627J18819_10000649_pt1 | contig 11428 bp, 10 predicted proteins | sample TexAe_OM1H0_M2_FD_18819 | JGI IMG/M metagenome (IMG submission 18819)
GCACACCTGCGAAGACTTCGCCTACGTGCGCCGCCGTTAGACCTTGAGACTCGCTTACCGCCAGTGGCTCGCTTTGCAGAAACAGCTCCAGGCGTGGAAGCACAGTCAACTTGGTGATCTGGCCGATCCCAAAGCGCCGGGAGAACTCCGTGGAACTTTCCGCAAAGAGCGCGCCGTTTTCAAACTGTAAGTATCCAACTGGCATGAGAGTCGCCGGCGTCGATACCGTGGGTCGTCCCGGATTAGCCTCTGGCACGGATGTCGCTGCCGATTGTGCTCGGCTGACTTGCGGCAGAACGCTCAACATGAAAAGCAAGCAAATTTGGATGGGCTTCAATCTTGCTCCTCAGAATCACAAACCACAGCCCTATTTGCGAAACAAAATGAACACGCGTAAGTTGCCGTTCGCAACAACGCCATGACTCGGCAGAACACGAGGACGATTCGCATCCACAACTTGCATCTGGGAATTCGTAATTTTCGCGACAGAGCGCTCGTGCCCGCATGTAGCAAGATGTACATTCCCGCGAGTTCGGTGACAGTTCTGAATTACCGCGTGCGTCATCACCACTGTGGAGTAAGCTTCGCGTCCTTCGTTAACGGAGTGGGAACCGTGGCGCGGCTTTGGGGGTTCCTGCGTCCGCCATTCAACGTGCTTCGTTAATCAGGACCAGGGCACTCGCCCATTTATTCCACACTCCGGTGCAGAACAGTCATTCGTCCCCCTGTTCGTTGCCAGGCGACAAAGAAAGAATGAAATCTAGCTTGAAGTGGTTCAACGGGGGCTCAGTCAACGTATTCATCTGGCGCACTGAGAACCGTACACTTCGGCACTCCAAGGCTTCCCGCGGGTTGGACTGGCGAAGAGCGGAATAAAACATGGGTGTCACAGGTATCCATCAGTGGAAGGCATCGGTGCCGGAGGTGCGAACTCTGGAAATCCGGTGCCGGTATTAAAGTAGGAAAGGATCGACAATGTTCAGACTAACAATCGTGATATGGCTTGTGCTACTCGTGCTGGCTCTAACGGTAGTCGCCTTTATGAGTCGTCTCGTTGAAAAATACCGGCTGACCGATCGCTTCTCGAGAGTTCGGGAAAAACCGTCTCTGTCACCCAAAGCAGCGCACCCGGTCTTGAAGCGCCAAAACACCGGCCGACCCAGGGGTACGTGTCGTCTCCTTTGGGCAAAAAAGACCATAGCAATGCAAGCTGACCTCGCACCTCCTTATGAAGCATCGACCAACATGGATCACGCAAAGTCTTTGTCCATTGACAAAACGGCTCGATGAAAGCTTCGGGATTAGGATTCCTTATGAAAATCTTTCGAGCAAGAATCTGCAAACAGGAAACTCTGATTAGATCAGTCGTCTTTTGCTTGGGACTATTTATCGCATCTTCGCCGTTACGGGCGCAGTCCAGCAAGGCATCAACGTCCGTGCCAGCCAAACGCTCAGCGTTAGACAACAGTTTTGATCCGCTTCAGCAAGTAAGCACATCTTTGCAGATGCTGTCGAAACGAGTGCGGCCCAGTGTTGTACAGATCTTTAGCACGACTTACATGCCCGATCGCGGCCACGAGCATAGAAACACGGATCTCTTGTCCCGCGGCCTGACTTCCGGATCGGGCTTCATAATTGCCTCCGATGGGTGGATCGTAACAAACGCGCATGTCGTGCAAGGAGGACGTCGGATTCGGGTTCAACTTAGTCACGAAGCCGCGTTATCGGCACCTCAGAATGGAGTCTCACGCCACGCTTTATTCGACGCCATGCTCGTAGTGGTTGATCGTGACACGGATCTTGCACTGCTCAAAATCGAAACAAGTGGTCTGCCAACACTGGAGTTGTCTGATTCGAGCGATCTAAAACAAGGCCAATTAGTATTGGCTTTTGGCAGCCCTCTAGGTCTCGATAATTCTGTGAGCATGGGGATTGTGAGCTCTGTCGCGAGACAACCAGATCCAGACAGTCCGACAATCTATGTGCAGACAGATGCGGCCATCAATCCCGGCGATAGTGGAGGACCGCTGATAGATACGAGCGGTCATGTCGTCGGGATTAATACACTTATTCTGACCCAGTCAGGCGGCAATGAAGGGATCGGTCTGGCTATTCCCAGCAATGTAGTGCGAAGTGTTTACAACCAGTTTCGAACTGACGGTCATGTGCACCATCATCACATTGGTGTTTCGACGCGTAATATCACGCCCGCTTTGGCATCGGGATTAGGTCTCGCTCGCGACGACGGTATCGTGATTGAGGATGCAATTCCAGGAGGTCCAGCGGCGAGCGCCGGTTTGATGCCCGGTGACATCGTTCTATCGGTGAATGAAAAGCGAGTTGAAAATATCCGTCAATTCGCGTTAGCTCTCTTTCCTTTTGCTGTGGGCGAGAAAGCCACACTCGAAATCCAGCGCGGCAAACAGAGTATCTCCTATCAAATACCGGTGAGCGAAAAACAGGACCTGCAGGAACGCCTTGCCGACCTGGTTACAAGGGAACAGGCCAAAATTCCGCAACTCGGAATTCTGGCTCTTACTCTCGATGATCGACTTCTACCGATACTTCCACAACTTCGCAATCGATTTGGAGTCGTTGTTGCCGCGAAAGAGTCCGAAGGAGCTTACATAGGTGAAGGGCCGCTCCCGGGAGACGTAATCTATTCCGTAAATGGAACGCCTGTGGACAGTGTCGACTCCCTGCGCTTAGCCCTCGACGTTCTCAAGAACGCCGACGCGCTCGTACTGCAAGTTGAACGCCTAGGCAGTCTCCACTATGTTGCTCTTGAAACCGAAAAGTGAGCTAAGTTATTCATCGTTCGCTGGCACTTTTTCAGTTTCCGAAAACTCCAAACCGACATACCATCGTGGTCATGAACGACCTCACTTCCGAGATGCTAAGTCCTGCTCGTGGAATAAAAGCCTCGAGACGGTAGTTGTTATCTGTAATGAACACTTTAATGTTCAGAGGAGAATTAATGAGCAAGTATTATTTGCGTGTTTGTAAGTCTTTTATTGAATGATAGTTACGAGGGGACCCCCGGTAGATCAAGAGGTGAAAAAGAGGATTTAGAATCAACGAGTTCGCAGATTGAAACCCGGAGGACGATGACGCGCGATGTGTTAGTCATGGGAGGCGGAGCGACAGGCCAGCTTGCGGCTGCGTACCTGAGAAAGCGCTTTCCGGACCTGAAAGTGGCTGTAGTGGAGGGCCCGCACACGAATCGTCCGATCGTGGGCGAATCGCTGGTCGAGGTGAGCGTCGATTTTCTTTTCGAACTCGGGCTCGGCGCTTACCTTGTGGAAAAGCATTATCCGAAATACGGCTTGACGTATTATTTCAAGTCCGATATCGACAATCCAGCGGATCGCACCTACATTGTCGACGAAATTCCGACGGCGCCGCAGATCCTCTCTTTTCAGATCAACCGATTCACATTCGATCGTGAGGTGAGGGACCGCAACCTGGTGAACGGCGTGGAGCTGATCGACGGCACTGTGGTTGGAATCAATCTGAACCAGGACGACGGGCTGCACGCAGTGACCGTGCAGGATCCCGCTGGGGGTAAACAGACGTTGAGCGCGCGCTGGCTTGTCGATGCCACCGGCCGGAACCGGCTGCTCGCGAAACACTTGCAACTCCACGAACGGGTCAGTGAACAGAAAAACGTTTTCTGGTTCCGGCTAATGAATTTCAATCCTGAAATTCTGAGCCGTATCCAGGCGGTCAAGAAGCAAAACCGAGCCTACGTTCCTTATTTCGCGACTCATCATTTTTTTGGAAAGGGCAACTGGATCTGGTGCATCCCGATGCGCTCGCCGGAAAGCCAGCCGCTCATCAGCGTCGGCATCACCTACCGCAAGGACGTCTATCCGCACGGCGAGGTGCGCACGATGGAGCAGTTCCTGGAGTGCGTCGGGCGCGAGCACCCGGTCGTCGTCGAGCTGGCACGCAGCGGTATGATAGTGGACACGAATTTCTACGGATCCTACATGTGGGAGTGCCGCCAACGCTATTCACCGGATCGCTGGTACATAATCGGCGATGCGGGCGATACCGTTGACCCGCTGTACAGCGTCGGGCTGGCTTTGTCGTCGCTCCAGATCCGGCAGGTCGCGGCGATCATCCAAAGGGAATTGAACGGCAGCGACACCAGAGACTTCACGAAGGATCTCGATATCGTCATCGCCGCGTTTCAACGCAGCGTGACGCGGGATACTACACGACTGTATGAGTGCATGGGCGATGCTTACCAATGCCATCTGCGCGTGCATCTGGCAGTGACCAAACTTTTTCACCTCGGGTTGCCGTTGGCTATGAACGATTATCTCTGGGATCCGCTGGGAGTGAAACTGGTGAACTGGTTTTCCAGCCTTGAAACACTTGAGGCCGATTCCAGGATGTTCCAAGACCTTATCCGGGAGGTTGCTGCAAATCCGAACAACCGCGCGATCCAGAACTTCATTAAAGTGCAGTCCGGACGGTCGATGAACTTTGCGTACTACGAGCACCACCGTGAGGAGGATATTGCGGCATCTTTGTCGAAGATGGCACTCGGGCTTGCACGGTTGCGGCTTGCTCTGCTTAGAAAGCTCGGCTGGCGGGGGTTGATTAGCTTCAAGCAGCAACGGGCATTATTGAAAGACGTGTTCCGTGGGTTGTTTCTCTTGCCGTTCCATGGGACCAAATTGCGGGAAAACAGGCTGGTGCGCATGATCTTCTCGCCGCCTGAGATGGGGTTGGCGGGCAAGAATTCAGGTGCTAGCGCCGGGTAATGCGGATTCTCGACAGTCGTTAGCGAAATGGCGGACGAAATAGAGGCGCACCAAAATCTGGGTCTGAGATTCACGATTCTGAGGCAGCTACCTAGCTGTGCGCGGTCGGCATATTTGAACCATTTGGGTATCCCAGCCGAACGCCAGAGAAACTCAGCGGGCCCTCGCTGCTCATGGAAGTGACGGAACTGACGGGCGGGACGCCCCTTCCCCAAACCCCATATCCTGCAAGGAGATGCAAGAACGTTGCTAGAAGAATGGAGACTGTACTCAAAAAATTTGTGCCATCTTAGGAAAGACCAAAATCGAGCGCATCCAGCGCAACATAGCGGAACGGAAAGGCGTATCCTGACATTTCACTGTTCAAGCTGGCGGGAGATCAACCAGCCTTTGCCTTTGTGGATCAGGAAACGCGTACCTCTGCTTTGGTACAGTGCCGGTTTCCGGCAGCCCTATCAGATAGGTTACCTTGAATGAAAACCTGCCTCGCTGCTCTTCTCCGAATTGCCATTGGTACCCTTGCCCGGCATGGATTTGAGCGATTTCGGACAGCTCGATTAGCGAATAGGCGCGCAAGCACGAAACGAGGCCATCAAAACACAGAATCAGCGGCGCAAGCGGGATTAGATACGTCCAGAAAAGGCGAGACCAGCGAAACGGTCGCATCAGAGGTACGGCCAGGAATGCTCCAAACGGAAAGAGGAAGCACCCCACGACCGTCATGATGCTCCGCCTGGGCACTTCAAAGATGGCAATACCCTCTCGATGCTCAACAGCCTGTTGAACCAGTGCTCTCGCTTCTTCTGGCGGAAAGTGATGAAACGCCGAGAACAAGGTTCGAAACCCTTCCAAATCGCTGGGAATCCGAGTTGCCTCCACAGGCGACAAATAATATCGCAACCCGCGGCTCGTTCTCTTCTGGATCGTTCGCAGCGAGGTCTCATTCGGGTACTTATCGGTAAGCCACACGTCGACTGACGTTTTCTGCGCTGCCAATCGCTCTTGCATCCACAACCACGGACCGCCCGCACCCGAACACAAATCCACGATTTGACTGGCCATCGATTGCTTGAGGGCGGCCCGAAGCCGAGGTTCGACAGCTGCGTACGTCTTAGTTAAGTTTAGGATCCATTGGAGGATGTCGGTAACCACATCGCGCAACGAATCAGGCAACCAGGCTTGCTCGTGAATTTCAAATAGGTGTACGCGACGCAAAACCCCTCCTTGCACATACGCAGGTTTACCTGGGTCGTGTGTTCCTGTTCCACGCGGACAGCGCGACCTATCGTTTCTCTTTTCGAAGATGCCCTTCCTGGTGTATTGCGCCTCTGGCGATCTTTTAAGCCACGCAGAACAGCGGCGTGGGACTGAGGGTCACCCGTGCGTGCCATTCAACGCGTTTCCTCCATTGAGACCATCGCACGTCTGCATTTATTCCCGACGCCTGCGATTTTCCTGTTTCGGAAGTTCCGGGTTGGCAACCTGCAAGGAATAAAAGGCAGGTTGAAGCGGTTCCTGATCATGAGTTCCGGCGAGCGAGGTAACGATAGAGCAGAACGATTTGACCGATTGCGCACTTGTATTCTTCTCTTTGGCACGATTTTCTTCCCATGCGTCTCCGCTGCCGACGTGGTAACGGAGTGGAATGAAAAGGCCGGGCATGCGTGCTGGAAGCCAAGTTGTACATCGTTGCTGGCACACGCGTGATGGCCGTTGTCCACACGGCCATGTTCGACGCCATCAATTCGATTGAGGGGCACTACACGCCCTGCAAGTTCAAAGTATCCGCTCCTGCGGGCAGCTCCCCGGAAGCCGCTGGAGTCGCCGCAGCGCATGCGACCCTAGTAGGACTCATTCCCGAACAGAAGGCCGCCCTGGACGCAGCGTACGCGGCCTCTCTCGCGCGAGTCCCCGATGGCCCCGGGAAGACCTCAGGAATCGCCGTTGGAGAAGAGGTGGCCACCAAAGTCTTGGCGTGGCGCGCTGCGGACGGCGTAGACGCGGCAAACACATACCGGCCGGTCACCACTCCGGGCACTTACGTCACGACAACTCTCCCGATTGGTACGCAGTGGGCAAGCATGACACCCTGGATGGTGGAACACGCATCGCAGTTCCACCCGGCCCGGCCTCCGGCATTGAGCAGCGCCGAATGGACTGCGGATTACAACGAGGTCAAAGAAATCGGGGGGAAGAAGAGCGCACGGCGCACCAGTGAGCAAACCGAAATTGGGTATTTCTGGGCTATGGGCGGACCCCAAGCCATCGATCCCATACCGCGGCAACTTGCCGCCGCTCCGGGGCGAAGCTTGAGCCAGAACGCGCGCTTGTTTGCCCTTGTGGGGTGGCGGTAGAAGACTCCCATATTGCACTTTACGAAGCGAAGTACAGTTTCAATTTCTGGCGCCCAATTACTGCGATTCGCAACGGAGATATAGATGGCAACGAAGCCACCACTCTGGACCCCGGCTGGGAACCGCTGATCGACACGCCATTACNCCCTGAATACCCTTGTGGGCACTGCNTAACCTCCAGCGCGGTCAGAGCCGTATTGGAGGCTGAATTCGGAACAGGGCCGCATCNATTGATGATAACCAGCTCCACGGCACCGGGCATAGTGCANACATGGGGTAGCATCGCGGAATACGCAGAAGAGGTTTCCGCGGCGAGAATCTACGGCGGTGTTCACTACCGGAATTCGACCGTGGTGGGCAAAGCGATGGGGAAGAAAATCGGCGAGTTGGCCGTTCGAAACTTCTTGAAGCCGGTTCACTAAGGGCCAAGGGCAAGAACGTAACATCCTCTTCCAGCGCAAGTGCAATGATTTTCGAGCCTGTTAACCGAATGGTTCTTTTTCAGTTAAGTTAATTCAACAATTTCTGAACGGCACTCCTGCCTTCTCGAATTCTTGCCTGTTCACAGTACAGCGAAGTCATGGAGATTAAATGATTTGCAAAAACCGACCTCCTGCCTATGAGAAATTCACAAGGGCTTTAACAAAAATGCAGGCGTCTCTAAGTAATGGGAAACAAAAAACATAAAATGGTCGGGGCGCCGAGATTTGAACTCGGGACCTCCTGCGCCCAAGGCAGGCGCGCTACCAGGCTGCGCTACGCCCCGACATGAACTGCACTACTCATTCTAAAGTACTTCCTGATTTTCCGCTCGCTCCAATTCATCGTTTATGGCCTCGACCGTGCACTTACCGTGCATTTATTCTATCGAAATCGCTCATTGGACCACGACCGTGCACATTCGTTCCGCAGGTACCGGAGCAGTTTCGCCCGCCAGGGTTGAGCTTCTCCAGAGCTTTGCGCTTCATCTGAGAATACTTCTTCATGACTTGCGCGTCTCCCTGTCGCAGCATTTGAGTCACCCATTCATCCGACACTCCTCCATCACTCAGCCGCGTAGCATAGGTGGATCGAAGGTCGTAGATCCGGAAATAGGGGTTGCTCGGCGCAGCGTTTTGCTCCAGACCGTCTTGAAAGTGGCTTGGTACCCCCTGGCATTGCGATCACTCGGAAAGAGGAACGGACTTTCCGGCGTGATTGCCATTTGGCGCCTAAAGGCTTCAACAGCCAATGAGCTGAGGGGAACTTCGGCGATGCCGTTTGGAGCTTTCGAGTACGGGATCCAGACTACCGCGTTGGAAGGGTCCACTTGGTCCCTTCTCATCGGAGCCAGTTCCTTATAGACTCGCAAACCCGTTTCCGTAATGATCTGCACGATATTGCGCAGATATTCCGGGCCGTGAGATTCGATCTTCTCCTGTTCCGACCACGTGGTCAACTCCCGAACGCGGTTCGCGGAGAAGTAGGTTGTAGTACCAACGTGGAAGGCTACTACCGGGCTCTTACCGGGAGTTGACTCTGAGCGCCAGTCTTTTTGATGTCGCCGTTGGTTCTCTCTGCAAGTTGGTAAGGCAGAAGCTCACACCCGGCGAGGAATGAACGCACCCCTGAATGCGCGGGTTCCTCGGCGCGAGATAACACATAAGCCTCGATCGCATGTACCTGCGCCTCGCGTCGACCCGACGGTGGCGTTGGGTTACGAGTGAACACTTTCCGAGGCAGCGGCTGCGACCGGTTGCTTCCGCCTGTGCCAGTAACCCAATGCCGCGAACAGAAGGACGGCAGGCACGCCGGTCAGTCCGCAAGCGATAAAGAAGATGCCGTAGGCGTGAATGAGGCCGTGCGTGGCGCTCAGGCTTTCAACCTCAGCGCCGGAAAACCCCTTCAAGATCTTTCCCATCCAGGCATAGGTTGAACTCAGGAGTGCATACTGCGTGGCGGTGTATCCTATGTTGGTAAGACTCGACATGTATGCTACAAGCGCAACGCCTGCAAAGCTGATCCCGAAGTTGTCACCTGCCATGATCAGCGCGAAGAGACGAATGGTCGTGCCCGCGAACGCGAGAGTCGCATACGCGGCAATCGCAGCAGCCTGCAGAATGCCCCCGATGATAAGAGCGCGCATGTAGCCAAGCTTCAGCGAGCAGAATCCGCCCGCTGCGATGCCTGCAAACGTAGCGATGAGTCCGATTGAGCCGCGCACCGCTCCGACTGTTTCCTTCGAAAGACCGATGTCGTGNTAGTAGGGATTCGCCATCGGACCCATGATGAAGTCCGGCAACCGGTACAGGCTGATTGCCGCCAACATCACAAGCGCGAGCCAGCCATGTGCGCGGAAAAAAGCGATGAACGGTCCCACAACAGCGTCAAAGAAACCGCGCGAGGTCCANAGCGGCGCTTCGCGCTCTTTTTCATCCATCACCGCATCCGCGCGTTCCGGTTCCTTCGCGAACCAGGTCGCGATTATTCCCACGGCCATACANGCGCCGTAAATACCGTAGGACATGCGCCAGCCCACGGTCGCTGCCACGATGAGGATAACGGAATCCGTAGCCAGGAGCGCCAGGCGGTAGCTGAACTGATAGGCAGACGCGAGGAGGCCTTGTTCTTCTCCGTCGTCTGCCGATTCAATTCGCCAAGCGTCGACCACAATGTCCTGTGTCGATGAGGCAAACGCGACGACCAGCGCAAGCGCGCCAAGCCGGCCGAGCCCGGCTTTCGTGCCAGTTCCGCTCATAGCNGACAGCGCCAGCCCGACGAGAATCTGCGAGAACATCATCCATCCGCGCCGATGTCCAAGCCGCTTAAACAACGGCAAGTCGACGCGATCCATCAAGGGCGCCCACAGAAACTTCAGCGAATAGGCAATGCCCACCCAGGAAAGAAACCCGATCGCCCTCAGGGAGGTGTGTTCATCGCGCAGCCAGTAGCCGAACGTATTGCCGACCAGGAGAAAGGGAAGGCCTGAAGAAAACCCGAGCAACAACATCGCAAGCGTTTTGGGCCGCAGGTAATCGGCGATCCGGTGCTTGTGCGGACTCACGCGTTCATTGTCTACCGGAGCCTCACGAAACTCAACCATGTGTTCCAGCTACGTGCCTGCTCGCCGCGCCACGCACATCGATGCTGTGGAAAGCTTGCGGCACGAATAGCTCCGCTCAGGTTTTTCGCTCGTGCTGCTCGCGTCGAATCGCTGGACGCAGACGGCGCGCAGCAAGTTGACGGCGAAGAGGCGAACGATTCGCGAGGGCCTGGTAAACGCCCTTCGCGGCAACTTGAAGTACTAGCCGCAACATGGGCGGTTTCCCGAACTAATCGAGCAGTGAGAAGGTTTGCACGCACAAATCGCTGCCGAGAGAATTTCGAGGGACACCTCAAGAAATGGAGCGATTCACAATCATCCGGTGACGTGTCAAGCCCCCTGTGAAAGAATATGCGAGGAGAGAAAAAGCCTCGTCTTACGACAGCAGAAAGGATCAAGTCATGGGCAACCGAGACAAGCGAGGTCGAGAGAAGAAAAAGGCAAAGAAAACGGGAATCAAGCAATCGAGCACACCGGCAAAACCAAGGCCAGAATACAAACCTACCTCGTCACCACCGCCACCGCCGTCCCAAACCGATGAGGCGACGGGAGAGTGAGCTGCAAATTCAGCGCATTTATGGGTGCAAGCGATGGCAGGAGTTTGAAGCGTCGTAGAAGAGGGCAGCTATGACTGACTACACTAAAATGCCTCTTGGACCTTTGGCACCCGACAGAATCGGGGAGATTGTTGAGTGCCCCTATTGCCACGAACATGCCCTAAGGGTAGAAGACTTCAAAGACCCAATGTCCGGGAGCAAAGAAATGGAAACGATATACATACATTGTGAGGGCATGGTGCTGCAAAGGAAGTTGGAAGGCGACGAGCTCGTTGAGGAATACCTGACCACAACGAAAGCTTGTCCGGCTAAGGATAACCCAAAGTCTTCCAAAGAAACTCAACGCAGGCAGTCTTCAACAAAGGTTAAGTACTAGCCTCCACTTGACGCGATTGCGACGACCTCCGACATTCACCGAACAGAGACGCTCGTCTACTTGCGAGTCTACTCAGATCGTTCTGCGGAAGCGCATCCTAGGCATGAAGCGGACTTTAGAACTTTGGCACTCAAACAGGCTCAGATACCTGCTCCCGAAATGGCAAGGTTTAGAGAACTCGATAGCGCTTAGCAGGAATGATCCACTAGTGCTTCGTTGAAGTAACCAGCACGAGGAACAACATTCAAAAGGCAATTTGTAAACGGAGGCCGTAGGGCACTCCT
>JGI12627J18819_10000651_pt1 | contig 11408 bp, 9 predicted proteins | sample TexAe_OM1H0_M2_FD_18819 | JGI IMG/M metagenome (IMG submission 18819)
GCGTGCCGGCCAGTCCGCTGTCGAAGCCATAATTGCTACGGTGTGAGGCGTAGTGGCCGCAAGATCGGATGCTAGCATGCGGACGTATTCGGAATCGCGGTCAGCGAATGTGCGGACCACGAGACGCAAGCCGTCCTTGATCTGATCCTCAACGATGAGCCGCGCCGAGTGATAGCGTGCGAGGTCTTCGCGCAAACGCTGGCGTTCTTTTTCTGCCAGCTTTGTTTCGGCCTTCAGGCGCTCGATCGCTGAAGGGATTCCGTCATTGCCGATCGAGAGAAGATTGCTGGAGTTGGTGAGCAACGTGAAATCGTGACCGGCGGCCGAAACTGCGCGCAGGCCGCATACGAAGGTGATCCGGAAGCCGCGGCTTACCTTTTCGATGTTCCGCACGAGCAAACCGCCAATCTGGCCGGTACTGTGAACGTGCGTGCCTCCACAGGCGTTGAGATCGTAATCGCCGATTTCGATGAGACGAATTTTGCCGGCGCGTTCGGGCAGCTTGCGCAACTTACCCTCGGTAAGCATGCGCTCCGCCTCGGCGCGATCGACGGTACTGACGGTCACAGCCCGGTCTTCGGCAATAATCTCGTTGGCAATACGCTCAATCCGTTCCAGGCTGTGATGCGCCAGCGAGGGGGTGGCGAGATCGATCGTTGATACGGACTCCCCGAGATGAAACGATACTGTTGGGGCGTTAAGCTCTCGCGCGAAGACGGCGGACAGAAGATGCTGGCCGGAGTGCTGCTGAATGTGATCCAGGCGGCGGGTCCAATCGATTTCTCCCTGTACGTGGATGCCCGCCTGAATCGGCTTGCGCGTAAAGTGCCAGATGGTTCCCTCTTCGTCTTCCTCTACAGACTCAATCGGCGCCTCCAGCTCGGCTCCGCCGGGCGAAGTCGCCGTAAGCAGGCCGGTGTCGCTGGGCTGGCCTCCGCTGGTGGGATAAAAGGCGGTGCGATCGAGCGCGATTTGCCAGGTAGAGACCCCGTCGGCGCGTGACGCCTCACGGATGTCGGCTACTTGCGCGGAAAAGTCCCGCACGAAAGAGTCTGAGTAGTAGAGGCGCTCAGTCATAGAAACAAGTCTACGAGCTTGATCAGCCCCTGTCATGCCGCGCGGACGGCTTTTTTCAGGCAATTGAGCTAAGGTTCGCGCGCACGCCTGTTCGCACTTTCGCCAACTCTTCGGCGGCCGTTCCTCTGGAGGCAATCATGGCGAATCCGAATGCCACCTCAGCAACTCCGATGGCGCGCAGCATATCTGGATGATCCGAAAGATATTGCATCAGGTCTTTCCATACTAGTGGACCAATGCTCCACGCATGAGCATCGCGATGAGGACGCAGCATTGCAATAATTCCATCTCCAATCAGCACAATAGCGGTGAGATATTTCAACTGCGACCATTTCATTGAATCGCCTCCTCTTGGAGGGAAGCCTTTGGGTCGGGGTAAGTTGCTTCTTAATGTTGCGCGCCACGCCAACTTTTTCCCGCGTTTGACGTTAAGGGTTGAATAGAGGATTCTTATGTCCCTTATCCACCGCATTTCCCCGCTGGCAATTGCTCTGTTACTGCTTGCCCCGTCCTCCAGTCGCGCACAGACCGCGTACCCCGACGATAACTGGATCCCTCAAGGGATGGACACATTGGAACACAATGCCAGCTTTCACACCGACTTCACTTTCGACAAGCAGATGCTCGATCTGGCCAGCGGAATTACGGGTGACGAGCAGACACAGCGTATTGTGGCCAAGCTGCGGGGCATTTCTGTGCATGTATACAAGTACCCGGAACCGGGGTTGTATGATCTGCGGACGCTGGATTTCGTGCGCACACAATACCGGGATCGCGGATGGAACCATCTGGTGAGCGAGCAGAAGAATGGGCAGACCGGGACGCCGGGGCGCACGGATGTGTGGATTCGTTACGAGCATGGGAATGTCGAAGGGGTCGTGCTACTGCTGCAAAACCCTACGAATCTGGACCTGGTTGCTGTGAATGGAACGGTGAACCCGCTGGACCTGTTGCATCTGCGTGGGCATTTTGGAATTCCACGCGATGACAATGGTCAATTCGGCGGCGATCATTTCGTGCCGGACAACAGGTAAGAAAACCGGTGCAGCAAAAGGCGCCCGCAATTTGCGGACGCCTTTTGCTGTTTTGGCCAGAGCTAAATGGAGCTCATGTTCAGCAGGAACTCCGCATTGTTGCGGGTCTTGCCGAGCTTGTCGACCAGAAGTTCCATTGCTTCCACCGGAGAGAGCGGGTTGAGCACCTTGCGGAGCACCCAGATGCGCTGGAGATCTTCCTTGGGAATGAGCAGTTCTTCCTTACGCGTGCCGGACCGCTGAATATCGATCGCGGGGAAGACACGCTTGTCGACCAGCTTGCGGTCAAGGATGATTTCCATGTTGCCCGTTCCCTTGAACTCTTCGAAAATCACTTCGTCCATGCGCGAGCCGGTATCCACGAGGGCTGTTGCAATGATGGTGAGCGAGCCACCCTCCTCGATGTTGCGCGCGGCGCCGAAGAAGCGCTTGGGGCGTTGCAGAGCATTGGAGTCCACGCCGCCTGAGAGCACCTTGCCGGATGGTGGAACGATTGTGTTATAGGCGCGTGCGAGACGTGTGATCGAGTCGAGCAGAATGACTACATCGCGCTTGTGCTCAACGAGGCGCTTGGCCTTCTCGATGACCATCTCGGCGACTTGGACGTGGCGCGCTGCGGGCTCATCGAATGTGGAGCTGATGACTTCGCCCTTTACTGAGCGCTGCATATCGGTAACTTCTTCCGGGCGCTCGTCGATGAGCAGGACGATCAGCACGACTTCAGGATGGTTACTCGTGATGGAGTTGGCGATCGCCTGCAGCAGCATGGTCTTGCCGGTCCGCGGCGGAGCGACGATGAGTCCGCGCTGGCCTTTGCCGATCGGCGTTAGAAGGTCCTGGACGCGGCCGCTGATGTTCTCGCGAACAGTCTCCATCTTGACGCGTTCCTGCGGATACAGAGGCGTGAGATTGTCGAAGAGAATCTTGTTGCGAGTCTCCTCGGGTGACTCGAAGTTAATGGCTTCGATCTTCACCAACGCGAAGTACTTTTCGCCTTCGTGAGGCGGGCGGACGTTGCCGCTAATGGTGTCGCCGGTCTTGAGATCGAACTTGCGAATCTGAGAGGGCGAAACGTAGATATCATCGGGGCCGGGCAGATAGTTATAGTCGGGTGACCGCAGGAAGCCGTAGCCGTCAGGCAGAATTTCGAGAACGCCTTCGGCGAAGATGTGGCCTTCCTTTTCGCTCTGCGCCTGCAGAATGCGGAAGATAAGGTCCTGTTTGCGGAGTCCACTGGCACCAGGAATTTCGAGCGTGCGCGCGATGCGGCTTAGCTCAGTTATGTTTTTTTCTTTGAGTTCAGAGATTGTCATTCTTAACCTGCGATTGAGACTGAGTGGGGGATATTCGGAAGGGATAAAACCAGGAGAGATGTTAGGTGATATTGGTGTTCAGATTGTACAACAGGGCGCAGTTGAACTGCGCCCTGCCTATGCGGCGCGGCGATCCTGAGCGGAGGCTACGTTCTTCGCTGAAGCAATTGGAGCGGATGGGTCGCTTGAATGGAAGCGAACCAGAACGTCATTAGTCGTATCTTGCAAACGAGTGTTCGGCTTGTGTAGCTTGCGCGTGGCTTTCGCAGCCAGCTGGCAAAGCTGATAACGATTCTTCACATGGGCAAGCGCCCCAAAAATCAAATCTGAACGCATATTTTTTGTCTCCCTTTTTGAACTTTTAACTACTTTCAGACGCTCAGCGATGGAAACCGAAAGGTCCGGAATGCTGAAGCGACCAATTGTTTCTGCTGATTCCTTACTATTTAGACGCAGTCAGCGTCTTTCCCGATCATTTTTTTTCGATTGGCACTTCATAGCCTGCATAGTCGATTTACTGCAATCAATCCGCAACTATACTGCTCTGTTCTCTGCGACCTGTGGGGAGGTGCAGACAAAAGTCGATAGGCTGGAGATCGAGGAAAATCTAAACGCAGGCACCAGGGCTTGTTGCCAGAATTCGCAGGTTTGCGAACTCTTGAGCGAACCAAACCTTCCGGCTATTTCAAAGTAAACTTGACCGGCAAAGCGGTCAACACTTTTTTTCATAGAATTTCCACCGTTGTACTTCCAGTTACTGGATAAAATACAAAATCGTTTGAACTGCTTTCCTTTGAGGGAAGCGAAACCTTGGCGCAAACGATCCGCACGATATGATCAGGCAATTCTATGGCTTTATGGAGGGTTTTCAAAAAACTCAAAGACATACTGTGCTATGCATTATATAATGCATTATCGTATACTACTGCCATCGGGAAGCGGGTTCGCCTGAGAACAGAGATAAATTGGGAAGTCCAACTACGCCTAATTACTACCTGCTCACGGAGCGGGCGGCAGCGCGCTAGGAGATGAGCCGCATTTGGGGACGGGTTTCCGCCCAAACTGTCGAGTCTGCCCGCCCGTCTCAATGCAGAAGCACGCAAAAGAGTGGAGTCGCGGCCCCTGCGTTGGTTCGCACAAAGCCGCAGACGCTAGAAAAATAGCCTAAAAAGGGGTTAGTGAAGAAGAGGAAATGCCGGGTCATTAGGGCCCGGCACTCATTGAATCTGACAGGCTTCTAGCGTGTGGTGAGGATGTTGTATTCAACCCCGACGGTCCATCCACGCGGTTGAAGACCGTCGTTTGGCTGCCCGGGGATGTTGGGTGCGGATGGCAGGAATTGATATTCGTACCCACCACGAGCCCTGAACCGTTTGGTTATGCGGTAGTCCACAAATCCGCCCGGAGCATACGCGAAGTAGCTTCCGGTCCCAATATCACCAGGAAATCTGATCCAGACACCGCCCACAAGAAACTTGGCGTCGAAATCGAGCCTCTTGTAGCGCCAAACGCGGTATTTAGCGCCCAGCAGATAATCAGATTGTGTCTCTCCTCCGTTCCCGCCATTGTGAAAATGAAGCCACCGGGCCTCGCCGATCATGCCGATCTTTGGGGTGAAATTAAAGTCGAACGTCGCGCCTAAGCCCAAGAGGTGGTCCGAGCCATAATCAGGATTGAAGCCAGAAACTTCGCCGCCGCCCCAAAGAACGCCTTCTCCCCCGGTAACGGACGTTTCGACCTGAGCAAAAACTGAGGCTGCACTGAGGAACAGACCGAGTATAAAAATCGTTTTTATCGTTTTGATCACGGCGTTTACTTTCTCCGAAAGTTTAAGATGCTTCCTCCCGTTCAGAGAACCGGATTCGGCGAATCCAAACGACTCCTTCTGCTTTTCCCAAAACTGCATGGTAAGTCCGGCTCCGTCGAGGGTGGACGAAGCCGGATCATCTTCTAGCCCTGTGGCTGAGCCTGATTGTCTGCCGGGGGCGGATTCGATGTACCCTGTGCCGGAGTGGTGGTGTCCGGTGGCGGGTTCGACGTGCCGGTCGCCGGAGCGGAATTGTCTGGCGCGGCAGTCTGGTTGGTGTCGGCAGGGGCGGCACTGGATGTACCTTGCGCAGCACCTGAATTATCAGGAGCCGCCTGATTCACGCTGGTGGGAGCGGCTGAAGATGCACCTTGCGCCGCGCCTGCATCGCCCGGCGCTGGCGTGGCAGCTCCTGGAGCCGGAGTCGCAGGCACTGGCGGAGCTGGCGCCTGGTAGGCCTCCAGACGATAGAAGATAGGCGTAATCTCAAACGGCATCTTGTCGCCGGGATTAAGGAATGCAGCTGGCTTCACGTTGAGTTGGAAAACCTTGTCATCCCACGCATCGATACGCAGGCGGCTGTTCAAAGGCAGTGAGGCGACCTGGGTCAGGTCGTTGACGTTCAGCTTGGGCGCACCGCGAGTGAGTCCCGAGAGCCAAGGAGTTCCATCAGCACGCAAAAGTGGATCGCCTAGGCGGGGAGTGAGGAGCGCAGTTAGCGCCTTCTGACGCACCGCCAGCTGCGCGAAATACAGGCCCACTTCGCCCGACTTTCCGGCGTAAATCGAAGAGTTGAACAACTCGACTGCCTTCTTAGCCGCAGCCTCGTTGTCGACGGTGGTGTGGTTCATTTGGATTCGCTGGAATGTCGCCTCGTCGGGGAAGAGCAGCCGATCGTTGAACGCATAACGCGTGTCGATATGATGACCGAGCACAATGTGCGCGAGCTGGAAGCTCAGGATCGACGCAAGATCGGCTTCGGTAGGCAGCGTATCGATAAGCCCTTTGCTCACCAGAATCGTGTCGCCGACTGCAAGCGATTCAAGCGGCGTAGTCAGAATTACGCGGCAATGGATATCGTCAGGAATATTGAGTTTGGATCCGATGATGACGTTGTTGGTGACGGTTTCCAGAACCTTATCAAAGTCGCTTGGCGGCGCAATTAGACCGGCCTGGGTCAGCCGATCAAGCACGTTGTTTTCTGCCTGCGTGACCCACTGGCGAGATGCTTCAAGCGGACTCACGTCCTGCGCCTGTCCGGTCTGGTCCTGTGCCTGTTCGACTTCTACATTGGTGCTCTCGCCCTGGCTTTGAGGGAGCTTGAGTGAATAGCCCCAGAAGTAGGTCTGCGCGCGGAAGCCGACGGCGTGGCGATCGACACTGGTGTGAGTCTCTTCCACATAGATCGCGGTGGGCAGCCACCAGCTTGGCTGCATATTAGTGCGCCAGCTATCGAAGTGGAAATAATGGACGAACTCCTCCTGCTTCGGACCGGTGAACGTGCCGTTGAAGCGAACAATATTTCCAGCATCGTCTTCAATCCAGATACGCCCGAAGAACCGACCATAACCCTTCACTGTTGGTTTGGGACGAACATCGAAGACCCACGTGCGAGTCGCGCCCAAAAACTCGCGGCGCACAAAAGCAAAGTCATAGTGCTGACGATCGAAGCCGGCCGGGTCGAGGAACATCATTTGCATGAAGCCGGTCTGGGAATATTCGAGGTGAAAAGCCTTGGTGAGGTTACTCAGATATTTGGTCGTTCCGCGGAACCAGCCCTGATGGCTATTGCCCATATTGCGCGGCTCGTAATTTTCCGCAGTGAAGGCCTTGCCGAAGTCCACGCGGGCGACGCTGTACTCGTCGCTGACCGGAATGGAATACAGGACCGGATCTGGGCGCGTGTTCTGGATATAGGTCTGCACAACCGGCGTGCTCTTGCGAATCATTTGGACTGTGGCGTGTTCCCGCTCGATTGCCTTCTGAACAAGCGCTGATTGCTGGGGAGTAAGCGGCACGACTGCGGCCGTGCGATTCGTTTTCTTAGCATGGGCCGCGGTCACGCTCATGACCAACGCCAGACCAAGGGTCGATAACTTACGGAAAGACATTTTTACAGGCTCCTCGAACTTACAAACATTTACAAAATTGCGTTTGCGCAATTTTGCCCCAACCAAATAGTGCTGCACAGACTTTACGCCAATTGGAAGGTCACGTGAATAACAGTTACTTGATCTACGGCACGACCGTCACGTGTCGCTGGTTTGAACTGGATGCGTCGAGCCGCATCCTGCGCCAACTCATCCAGGCCGTAACCCAGGCCGCTGACAACTCGTAGGACCTGTACCTGCCCGGATGCCGTAAACTTCACCTGAAGAGTCACATCGCCTTCGATCTTGAGGCGGCGCGCTTCTTCGGTATAGCCGGGTCTAGGTTTGTTTAACAGGACTACAGAGGTGAACTGACCCGTTTGCTGCTGTTTTGGAGCACTCGGGGCAGCCTGGCCTATTCCAGTACCGCCAAGACCGCTCGTCTCGACCGCGCGACCCGTTCCACCGGGTTTGCCGGTACCACCGAGGACTCCCTGACCGAATCCGGCTGAAGCGACCGTGCCCCGGGTATCCTTGCCACCCGGCACTCCGTTGACAACACCGGAGCCGAAGTCAACGCCGTGTGCCGATCCCCGACGGGCCGCGCCTGCTCCAGGCTCTCCAACGCCCGGAGTTCCGGCAAAAGACCCTGCTGCCGCGATGTTCGCCGGACGATTTGCATTCGGATTTGGATGTACGCCCTGGGGGTCGCCGAAGCCACCGGTCTTCGTGGTGGGCTTCTGAGTATTATTAGCGACCGTGGTGGGGTGCGAACTTGTGAAAAGACCGATCTTCGGTTGTGGAGGAGGTGTAACGCGCTTTGGTGGCGCGGGAGCCATCACCGGCGCTTGCTCAGGCACCTTGATCTCCGCGACTTTCGGAGGCTCTACCACCGGCTTCGGCTTCGGCAACTCGATCTTCGGAGCCTCAAGCTGCACCTTGGGCGGCGGCGCAAATACCTTCACTTTCGGTACAGGAGGAATTTCGGGCTTCGGCTGCTCTACTGGAAAAACCAGCATCGTGGCGTTCTGCTCGAGCTTCTTCATCTGGTGCACGTGAGATATACCAAGCAAAGCAGCGATTGCGGTTAGAGCCACGTTCACAACGAGACTGAGCCCAAATGATCCAAAGCGGCCCTTCTGGTCAGGAAGAAGCCCAAGATTCGAGTGATTCAACAGGTCGTCCATGATCTCTTCTTAGATGTAACAATCCGGCTTACTGGAGTTGTCTAACAACTGCATTGCAACGAAAAATTACCGATCCAGCCACCAGCATTCTTCATTCCAAAATTGTGAACCACGAATTCAACCCTTACTAGCTAAAACAGCACAATCTCAAGTAAGTTTCGATGCATGCTTGACTCTTTATACCTACCAAAACAAACTCTTTGCCATTTTGTAAGTCAAAGAGCCGAAAAGGGTCGATTCGGGCCGTCTCACCGCGGGGAAACTGATCCGAAAATCGCAAAATTGACCGCAGGTCCATTGTAATGCTGGGATCAAAAGGGAGTAACCATTACCGATCGCGGCATCAGAACGGTAAATTTTTCACGAAACTGCCATTTTGTCTCCCGGGTTCTCGTTCTAATACTCTGACGTTTCTTTAAGATAGACGGTTGTGCGCAAGAATTTTTTGCCCACCCTCAGGCCAAAAAATGGCCAGAAAAGGAGAATCGGAATTGCGCACTTTAGTCACGGGAGGCGCCGGATACATAGGCGGAACAGTTGCCCAATTGTTGCTTGATCGCGGCCGCGAGGTAATGATTTACGACAATCTTTGCCACGGTCACCGATCGATGCTTCCGACGAATGCGGAATTTATCGAAGGCGACCTGGCTGATCGGGAAAANCTCGAAAAAATCCTCCATAACGGGATAGACGGTGTGATGCACTTTGCCGCTCTGATTGAGGCAGGCGAAAGCATGAAGCGGCCAGAAATTTATTTTCGGAATAATAGCGCCAGTACCTTGAGCCTATTGGAGGCGATGCTGGCTACAGGCGTGAATCGCCTTGTATTTTCCTCAACTGCAGCGGTTTACGGCGAGCCTGAATCAATCCCGATACAGGAGGAGGCTCCGCTGCGGCCGACAAATGCGTACGGTGAGTCGAAGCTGCTGGTCGAACACATGCTCGATTGGCTCAACCAGATTCATGGCTTCCGATATGCAAGCCTTCGCTACTTTAATGTGGCAGGTGCGATTGTGGGACGCGGGGAAGCGCACGAGCCGGAGTCGCACCTGATCCCGCTGATTCTGGATGTTGCCTTGGGCCGCCGGGATAACATCAAGATCTTTGGGCAGGATTATCCGACGAAGGACGGCTCCTGCGTTCGTGACTACATCCACGTGCAGGATCTGGCGCGAGCTCATTTGCTGGCCTTCGATGCTCTAGAGAACCGCAGCAAGATGATCTACAACCTCGGCAATGGCGTCGGCTTTACGGTCCGCGAGGTGATCGAATCGGCACGGCGCGTGACTGGCCACCCTATCCCTGTAGTTGAAGTGCCGCGGCGTCCGGGCGATCCGGCGGTTCTTATCGCCAGTTCGGAGAAGATCGGCAAAGAACTCGGGTGGACCCCTGAGTATTCGAAGCTGGATGACATCGTCAAGAGCGCATGGGAGTGGCATCGGCAAAGGTATTCGTTGGCCGGCTGAACTCGGTCATCCGTCAATTTTCCTCAGCGCACAGTAGGGAGGTGGATGCGCAACTCCATCTTTTGGTGGACGCGCATGTAGGCAGCGTGTGTCTAGAATTGCCTTGATTTTGATACCGTTCTGACGATTGCGGGAAGGCTGGAATGGCACGAAGCGGGAAAGGTCGAGACCTTTGAAGAAACTGGTGTGGCTTCGGCCGGTCATCTTTCTTCTCGTGCTGCTCGGCATTTGGCAGATCGCGGTCATGCGGCACCCGAATCAATTGCTGCCGAGCCCGATACGAACCGGCGCCGGCATTGCCGATCTGGTGCGTCACGGTCTTCTCGCAAAGTACGTGATCGCCTCCCTGTTTCGCGTGACGTGGGGATTTTTTCTCGCCGTGATTGTCGCGGTCCCACTAGGCCTTGCCATTGGCTGGTACCGTCGGCTTGAGATGGCTTTCAATCCTATCCTTCAGATCCTGCGGCCTATCTCTCCGCTTGCGTGGATTCCGATTGCGATTCTCTGGTTCGGAGTAGGCGATATGGCGGCCATTTTTCTAATCTTCGTCGGATGCTTTTTGCCGTTACTACTCACTGTTATCAATGCGGTGCAGAGTGTTCCAGCGGTTTACATCAACGCAGGGCGCAATTTCGGACTGACCCCGGTCCAGTTGATGCGAAAAATCCTGTATCCGGCGATCATTCCACGATTGATGACTGGCTTGCGGATCACCCTGGGCGTGGCATGGCTCGTTGTGGTTGCCGCAGAGATGATTGCGGTGAGCTCCGGGTTGGGATTCCTGATCGTAGATGCACGGAATGCGGGCAACCGGTACGACTTGGTGGTTGCGGGCATGGTAATGATCGGCATTGTTGGCCTGTTGCTTGACACCGGCGTGCGCTCACTTGAAAAGGCGAAGGCGCTGCGCTGGGCGGAGGAACGCTGATGTCCACCAAGACTGCCTTGGAAGGCATGACCAGCACGGGAGCGCTCAAAACGAAGCTTCGCACCGAGGCCGTGAGCATGAGCTTCGACCGTGACGGTCAGCGCATGTCGGTCCTCGAAAACATCGACCTTCAAGTTGGCGATGGCGAGTTCGTCTGCATCCTCGGGCCATCGGGATGCGGCAAGTCGACTCTGCTGAGCGCAATGGCTGGATTCCTGGCACCGACGAGCGGCGAAATCCTCATTGACGGCGACGTGGTGAAGAGGCCAGACCCGCGGCGAATCTTTGTCTTTCAGGAGCGCGGAGTTTTTCCCTGGCTTACCGTCGAAGGCAACATCGGATTCGGATTGGGCAAGCTGCAGCGCCCCGAGCGTGAGCAGCGCGTTCAGCACTACGTGAAGATGGTCGGGCTCGAAGGCTTCGAGAGATCGTATCCGCATGAACTTTCCGGCGGCATGAAGCAGCGCGTGGAAGTAGCGCGCGCGCTGGCCGTGAATCCCGACGTA
>JGI12627J18819_10000652_pt1 | contig 11399 bp, 13 predicted proteins | sample TexAe_OM1H0_M2_FD_18819 | JGI IMG/M metagenome (IMG submission 18819)
TACGTCAGCCACTTCCCATCCGCCGAAAGCGCCAGGTGATTCACTTCTCCCGGGGTCGCAATCGCAAACACCTGTTGCCCCTCGCGCGCCCCCTTGTGAAACACCGACCACGCCATCATCAGAAACGCTGCCCCGAGCACTCCCGCCGCCGCTTTCCACACCCGGTCCCATTCGCCCGCACTCTTCGCATCTATCGCCGCAACTGCGCCACTCCCGCTCATCGCCGGCCGCGTTTCCGTTCCCGAGAGTGCCCCCAGTGCAAATCCCAAATCCCTCGCCGACTGGAACCGATCCGCCGGATTCTTTTCGATGCAATGCTGCACGATCGGCGCAATCCCCGGCGACGCCGTAATCTTCGACGGGCCAATCTCCTCCACATCGCTCTTCAGAATCGCGTTCATCGTCTCGATCGCCGAATCGCCGGTAAACGCGCGCTTCCCTGTCACCATCTCGTACAAAATCGCGCCAAAGCTGAAAATGTCGGAACGGTAATCCGCTGTCTGCCCGCGCACCTGCTCCGGCGACATGTACCCAACCGTGCCCATCACCGATCCCGGCGCCGTCAACGCCAGCCCGCCCATCGTCGGCCCGGTCATCGTCAATCCCGTCAACGTTCCGCCGGACGCACCGTCGCCGACCAGCGCATGCTTTGCCAGCCCAAAATCCAGAATTTTTGCGTGATCGTCCCGCGTGAGGAAAATATTGTCAGGCTTCAAATCGCGGTGCACGATCCCCTTCTCGTGCGCCGCCGCCATTCCGATTACCACTTGCCGCGCCACCTCCGCCGCCTTGCGGCAGGGCATTGGTCCGGCCTCTAACCGTTCGCGTAGAGTCTGCCCTTCCAGATACTCCGAAACGATAAAGTTCGTTCCGTTCTCGGCGCCCACATCAAAAATTGCCAACAGGTTTGGGTGGTTCAGCGCACTGAGCGCCCGCGCTTCCTGCTGGAACCTCGTTAACCGGGCGCCGTCTTTCGCCATCAACTCAGGCAGCACTTTGATCGCCACCACGCGTTCGAGCCGCGTGTCCCTCGCCTTATAGATTTCGCCCATCCCGCCGGAACCGATGGACGCGACGATTTCATAGGGTCCAAGCTTTGTGCCAATCGAAAGTGTCATCGTGTGGAGAAATTATACAGGTTCAGAGGACAAAAGGAGCGATAACTGTCGCAGAGTGCCTCAATTCCTTGCATGACATGTGAACCCACCCGCCAGTGCTGCCTGCCAAATGGACGGGATCCCGCATGGTCAAAAAACTCCTCCTAATCGCTGCCATGAGCCAGAGTTCATTGCTCTGCGCACATTGATGATAAATCAGGCCCGGGAGGTCTCTTGCCAGGGGGGTTCCCCCGGCATCCTTAATAACTATGTGCTGATTGCGAGCCCATGATACACGGTCCCGTCGACTTTTATGCCGCTTCCCCCTCGTAGTATTTCAGCAGGCCGCGCAAGATCCGCAGACAGAGCAGTATCGCAATCGCATCCTGGCACCGACAAAATAGCGTCTTGGATCTCTCCCGCTAAGCTCATTCTGCTCCTCCCTGTTCATTTCGGCTCTCTAAATGGCCGCGGGGTAGCTGTTCCGAAAGACCACCAAGCCGTACGACAGCGACATTGAATATCGGGCAGCGACGGTGTATGTTTACGAGATCAAATCTTCAATAAGCTACAAAAAGTATGCTTGGCATGCGCAACCCAGCTCACCTACTAGCGTACCTCACCGGCGGTAAAGAACGGCCCAAGTGGGGAAACTACTACGGGAGAGAATGTCGCAATGACAATCCTCGCTACATTGGGAAGGCGCAATTTGGTGTTTGGCACGCTCGCCCTGATCGCTGGGACATTGTTCGCGCGTGGAGGTTTCGCGCCTAGCTCCAAGGGTGACTCCGCGAAGCGCGAAGCTTCTTTCCGTTACGCCTCAGTTTTTGATTTCAATCAGAGCGGCGTGCAGGATGTTGCGGGTAGCAGTCTGACTACCCGCGCCACGCTAATTCCTATGGGAGCCAAAGCGCAAAGCAAGGGCAAGNGTGTCGCGTCTAGCGGTAGCGCTCCCCTTCAGGTAAAGGTTGTGAATCTCATTCCCGCAAGCCTAAGCGGAGAGACAAATCAGGACAGCGAACCTTTCCTGGCTATCCAGCCAGCTAACCCGCAGATCATGGTAGCCTCAGCGTTCACCCCGAACCCGATTTCGACGAAGGGAAACGCCCCGGTGTACGTGTCCCAGAACGGAGGGAATACATGGGTTCTGAACGCGATCGCTCCAGTGCAGCGGATGACTTGCGACATGACGCATGCGATTTCAGCGGCCGAAAATCACCCGCGCGGCGATCTTCACGCTGGGACGTTGGCTTGCGCTTCAGCCATCACGCTCGAAGAGTCCGAAACGATCGACGTCAGTTCGAGCACAAGTATGAGCATGCAGTCCATCCGAACCAACGTGGACCAGCCATTTGTGCGCGCGCTGGCCATTTCCAACAACGACCACATCTACGTGGGCGTCAACGATTTCAATCAGCCTCGCGGCCACACGGCGACGGTGGACGTTTCTGTGGACGGCGGGACGACCTACAAATCGATTTCGATCGAAGCGCGCGATACGATGGGGCAGGATGGGCCGTCGATCCGCCCAGCGGTTGCCAAAGACAGCACTGTCTACGTCGCATTTTTTGGCTGGCGCAAATTTGACGGCAGGACCGCGACAAGTGATGTGGTTGTGGTCCGCGATGATTCTGGAGCAACGGGGCCGAATCCATTTCAGGCCCTGAAAGATCCGTCGGACAATCTACCCGGCCGTCTAGTGGTTAAGGCAGTTTCTATTCCCTGGTCGAATTTACCCACTCTAGGACAGGAACGAATCGGTTCCACGCTGTCTATTGCAGTGGACCCCAACAACAGTTCCACGGTGTACCTGGGTTGGGCCGATCAGGGAAGCAAGGGAGATATCTATACAGTCCACGTGAAAAGTTCAATGGACCGAGGCGTCAACTGGTCAGCCAAGGATCTGCCCAATACCACCATCCGGAACGCCACGAACATTGCGCTTGCCGTAGCTGACAATGGAGTTGTGGGCCTGCTCTATCAGCAATTCACAGGAGGCCGCTGGATCACGCATCTGGTGCAATCGCACAATGGCTTCGCAACCATTCAAGACACCATCCTGGCCAGCGTCCCGGCGAATGCCCCCAACGAACAGTTCTTGCCCTATCTCGGCGACTACGACTACTTGCTTCCCATCGGGAATGAGTTCCGCGGTGTTTTTTGCGCCAACAATACGCCGGACCTAGCTAATTTCCCGCAGGGCGTGATCTATCAACGCGCAGCAGACTTCAGTAAGAAGACGCTCACGGACGGCTCGGGCAATCCCGTGCCGATTTCCATTGATCCGTTTTATTTCAGCGTTGCTGTGATCCCGTGAAGAATATTTCCGTCACCGCGTAGAACGAGGAGGGGCGTGCCCATGAATCATTCTGGATTTTTGTTTTGCTGCCTGTGGGTCAGCCTGCTGGCACGGCCAGCCTTACCATCGCCACAAGGAATGGCGAACCAGGCAGCCCTGGTACAACAATCGACCATCATCTTTGCGGGCACAGTCACCCAGCTCGCGGCCACATCGTTTCCTGATGTTCCAAAATCAGAACAAACCATTGTCGTCCGCGTCGATTCTATCCTGAAAAAGCCTCCCGCTGTTTCGTTGAAGAAGGGCGACAACGTTACAGTCGAGGTGAAGGACCCTGGGGCTTTTCAGCCGGGCCTAGAGGTCACGTTTTATACAGACGGCTGGATGTTTGGTTCGGGCGTTGCCGTGAAGGAATTGAGCCACACGATGAGGCTTGCTGGGAGAAAACCTGGGGAAACAGTCCGCGCCGAGGAAACAGCGCTCAGACAAATTCAGCAGCAGATCAGTGACGAAGAACTGAAGCAGCGGCTGGCCTCGGCGGACTTTGTGGTCATCGGACGGGTCACGGATGTTCGCAACTGGACGGCACCCCAGCTCGCTTCCGTACCTCATCGTGTCACCGAACACGATCCTGACTGGCACGACGCCGTCATCAAAATCGAATCCGTCCTCAAGGGTCCGAAACCTAAGAAAAACAAGCTTGTCGTCCGATTTCCTCAATGCAACGACGTAGCTTGGGCGCATGCTCCCAAATTCGAGAAACATGAAGAAGGGATCTTTTTCTTGAAGAAGGACGAGGTTTCCGGCACACCCGTAGCGCTGCTGGATGGCATACAAGTGAACGCGTACACCTGTTTGAGGCCCGACGATTGGCTCCCAAGGACCGAAGAAGCGCGTGTGCGGTCTCTTCTCAAAAAATGACGAACTGATTGTTTTGCTTCTGGCAACAATGGCACCACGAGGGCTAATTACCTCGTGGGGTGGACGGGCGCCCCAACTCCCGTGTCGTCCTGTCGGGGGCGAATTACTAAGATCAGGCGGCAACGACGGAATGGAGGCCTCCCCGCCGTGCAAGCCGGACGACGTTGACAATCAAATGAATGAAACGATGACGACATCGCGCCTCCAGGCAGGATATCAAAACCCGAAAAAACACCTAATTTTGGCCCAATTCAGCAATTCGCAATGGACAGCTGACGGTCACATGGACGAGAACGCAACTTAGCCCGACAGCGCAAGAGTCAGGACGATGCCGGGGACGCATGTCAAAGTGTTGCTGGCCATTCCAGCGCTATCCCCTGGACCCTGGTTGATTCCAACGGCGAAACCAGGGTTTTGTTAGGCGTTCTAAGGGAAGAGTTGCCGACGATCCGTTCAGAATCGCTGAGTCCGCTGCGCACTGATGAATTGAATCATGGTGGACCCAAGATTGAATGCCAATCCACTGTGAGGCGAAGCACACCATCGCGTGCCACCTTACTCTTTATTTGTTATCCAACTCTTTGAACGGCGATTGCGTCACGCACGATTACACGACCTCACGCCGAGCGCCCGACCAGGCATGACCTACAAATTGGATTCAGACACTGGTCGCTGCCGCGGTGATCAGTTCAGCGACCGCGTCAGGCTTTGAGGCCAAAGGAGTATGGTCCACAGGCACAGAAACAACCTTCGACTTCATTCTCGCTGCTGTGAACCGCTGCGTCTCGGGAGACACCATGAGGTCTTTTTCAGCGATAAGAAACCAAGTCCTCAGGGATCACTCAAAACCGGCCAGTCAGGGTCACTTCAAACCCGGCCAACGGTGAAGGCTCGGGACATTGACGTCGACGGGAGCCCTTATAGGCTCTGTCGGCATGAGCAATGCCTTGAGCGAAGAAAAGAAACAACAAGTCATCGCACTGGGAAAGCTCGGATGGTCTTTACGAAAGATCGAGCGAGAAACCGGTGTACGGCGTGAAACCGCAGGCGCTTACCTAAGGGCGGCCGGGATTGCGGTACGGATCCCGCGTGCCTGGGGAAGGCGGGCGCCGGCAAAACCGGCCAACGAAGTGACCCCCGACCCATCAAAACCGGCCATACAGGTGACCCCCGACTCTGGGGCAAAACCGGCCAATGAAGTGACCCCCGACTTTTTGGGCCTTTTATCGCAACCCCCAAGCTCCCCGGTCGCGGGCCGGGTCAGTGCCTGCGAGCCCTACCGAGACTTCATCGAGGAGCAACTGAGCCGTGGACGGAATGCCAAGGCTATCTGGCAGGACTTGGTTACAGACCACGGTTATCCCGGCGACTACCAAACCGTAAAGCGTTTCGTACGCAAGCTTGCTGGCTGCAAGCTGCCCCAGGCAGCCGGGATCATCCTCACCGAGCCCGGGGAAGAAGGCCAGGTCGATTACGGCAGCGGCCCTCTGGTCCGCCACCCGCAAACGGGCAAGTATCGGAGGACCAGGCTGTTCGTGTTGACCCTGGGATACAGTCGCAAATGCGTTCGTTTGTTGGTGTGGCGTTCGAGTGCGCGCATGTGGGCGGAACTCCATGAAAAAGCGTTTAGGCGCCTGGGTTGTTGTCCAAGAGTTGTGGTTCTCGACAACTTGAAAGAAGGTGTGCTGGTTCCCGATATCTACGATCCCACTCTCAATCCCCTGTATCGAGATGTTCTCGCACATTATGGCGTGGTGGCTCTGCCTTGCCGGATAAAAGATCCGGATCGCAAAGGGAAAGTAGAGTCAGGGGTCGGCCACGCCAAGAAAACGCCGCTCAAAGGGATGCGTTTCGAGAGCCTGGAAGAAGCGCAGGCGTATTTGGACCGCTGGGAGGAACGCTGGGCGGACACGCGCATCCATGGCACGACGAAACGACAAGTGGCGGCCATGTTCGCCGAAGAAAAACCGCACTTGCTGCCTCTACCTCTGGAACCGTTCCGCTATTACCAATACGGAGAACGCGTGGTGCATCTGGATGGTTGCGTGGAAGTGGAGGCCGCCTATTACAGCTTGCCGCCGGGATGGATCGGACGGCTGGTCAAAGTGCAATGGGATGAGTTGCACGTGCGCATCCTGCATCCGCACACCAGCCAACTTCTTCGTGAGCATCTCCGCCAGAAACGTGGTGGATATCGCATCGAGAAAGAAGATCACCCCAAGAAAATGCCGCTCAGCACAGCGCAACTGTTGCGTCGCGCCGAACATGCAGGAGCCCCCATCGGCAAGTTCTGCCAGCTGATCTACCAACAGCAAGGAGAGATGGGCATCCGCCGCATCCTCGGGGTGCTTTCCCTGATGAAGAAATACGGGACCGCGGCAGTCGAAGATGCCTGCGCCACCGCGATGGACATCGGCGTCCATGAATACCGTTTCGTGCGTCGCTATCTCGAACGCCGTCCGCACCCGCAAATGTTTTTACGGCAGATTGATCCGTTGATCCGTCAGCTCACCGAGTATCGCGACTTCATCAATCTCAAAACTAAGGAGCAAACAGAATGAATCTAATCGAGTTGAATCGTGCTTTGCGTCAATTACGCCTCGGTGGTATGGCCGCGGTGTTGGAAACACGCCTGCAGCAGGCCCAAGCAGAACCAATGGTGCCCATCGACTTCCTCTCCTGTCTGGTGTCTGACGAACTGACTCGTCGCGGCGACCGACTCCTGGAACGACGCCGGAAACAAGCGCAATTTCGCGATCCGCAGGTGAGCTTCGACAACTTCGATTTCGACTTCAACAAGAGAATGAATCGCAGCTTAGTCTTCGATCTGGCCACCGCAGCATTCGTCGCTCGTCATGATGATGCGTTATTTTTGGGGCCACCTGGCACCGGCAAAAGTCACTTGGCCCAAGCCATCGGGAAGGCGGTCATCAGCCAAGGCTATCGCGTGATCTACCGTGAGGCGCATGTCTTGCTGGAGGAAATCGCGGAAGCCGCTCTCGACGGGACCCGCAAAGAACTCATGGAAGTGTTGACCACCGTGCCGCTGCTGATCATCGATGACTTGGGGATGCGCAAGTTAGGGCCCACAGCAGCAGAAGAACTGCTGGAGATCGTTATGCGCCGCTATCAACGCGCCAGCACCCTGGTGACTTCTAACCGGCCCGTCGAGGACTGGGGAAAACTGCTCGGCGACATCGCGGCGGTCACCGCCATGCTGGACCGCCTCTTGCACCATGGTCACATCCTCAAATGTGGACCACGGAGCTGGAGGACAAAGTCGCAGACCGACCCTTCGGCACCGGAAAAGCCATGACTAGAAACATCGGAGACCTCGAGAAAACGCGGCTGCGGACTTCTGAATGCGTCTTTTTTGGAGCTTTGAGGAAAAAAACTCGATTTGCCTTGCTTGGAGAGTTCACGATCGGGTACAACTTCTAACAGTTCCGGGCCACTTCCGTTGGCCGGTTTTGATCTGACCCCAGTTGGCCGCTTTTGAACTGACCCCCGAGGTCGCAAGTGATTTCCTAATGGTGTTTTAACAACAACTAGCAAAAGGAGCTTCTTAAATGACAACCAACGATTCGCATCCATCTGCTGGGCGATTCAGACGCAACTCTCACATTTTCCGTAGCCTACTAAAATTGCAGCTCATGTTGCTCGCGGTACTCTTGATCTTTCCTCAATTGGTATCAGCCCAGTGGAACGCCACGATTGGAGCCCAAAGCCCAGACCTCGGAAGGCAAGGTCTGGCTTTCCTGCCAAACGAGATTTGGATTCACGCGGGCGAGTCGATCACATGGACGATGGCGGTTAACGAGGCGCATACGGTCACCTTCCTGACCGCCGGCCAGATACGGCCGCCTTTTAGCGTCGGGTGCCCGGGATTTTCGGGGGCTTCCGCGACCTTCGATGGCTCCGCCTGCGCAACGAGCGCGCTTCTGTTTCAGGGTGACAAGTTCACGGTCGTCTTCCCAGTGGCAGGGAACTTCAAGCTAGTCTGCCTCGTGCACGCGGACATGACTGGCACCATACATGTCCTTGATCCTTCCCAGTCCCTGCCCCACGATCAAGCCTTCTACGACCGTGAAGCCCAAAGGGAGAGCGTCGATTTGCTGGGTGATGCAGATGTTGAGGAGCTAAAACATCACCACTCGCAAAATAACGTGACCGTTGGCCATGGCGAGATCGTAGCCACAGGAGGCGGCTCGGACACCCTGTCCGTGATGCGCTTCGGCGAGCCGGACATTACCGTGCATGCGGGCGACACTGTGGAATGGACGAACGACGATTCGATCACGGCGCACACTGTCACCTTCGGGCTCGAACCGCAGGATCTCGTGGATCCGTCTTCCAATGTAAACATCGACGCCGACGGAGCACGTCACGGGGTCCTCAATTCCCCTTCAGATGCAGTGCACTCGGGCTTTATTCAGGCAGCTCCCCAGGACCGCAGGGGGCTCGCACAGGCACCGACGGGAGTCACCCGCTTCCGGGTGACGTTCAGCAAGCCGGGACTTTATCCCTATATCTGCTCACTCCACGACGTCTTGGGCATGAAAGGAAAGGTAGTCGTTCTTCCATAGATCGATTGCATTTCTCCGGCCCGATCGACGGCGTTCTAGGCGGGGCCGTGTTTCGGATACGGGCCTTACCTCCGTTTCCCCGATGACGAAGGATTCCAGAGGATTCGCCCCAAAATCACACATATAGACACAACTCAATTTCCGCTCTGCGGTGTACTGAGGTCCATGCAAAGGAGAACGCTGCTATGAAACTTCAGGATTCGAGAAAACGAGAACTGCCGATATCCGGCGTCAACACTAATCGGTCTCTGGATCTTGGTGCGCTCTTCGACGGGCACATCGCGAGAGAGTTTGCGGATTTTGACGTTGACGCCACGATGGAAACCATGGTGGCCGAGCCTTATGTACACTGCGTCGCTACTCTCGCTGGGGGTTTCGGCGGTCGCGAAGTCCGTCGCTTTTACGGCGAGCACTTCGTAAACCAAATCCCCAAAGATGCGAAGGTGACGCCAATCTCTCGCACTATCGGCGAAGACCAGGTCGTGGACGAATTCATACTGAGCTTCACTCACAACACACAATGGGACTACCTGCTGCCGGGAATCCCTCCCACGAGCAAACGGGTGGAACTTCCGCACGTGGTGGTAATGAAATTCAAGAATGGCAAAGTTGCACATGAGCATGTGTGGTGGGACCAAGCCTCGCTACTCGTGCAAGTGGGAATGCTAGACCCGGCGAAACTGCCAGTGACAGGCGTCGAGCAGGCCAGAAAGCTACTGAGTGTCGCGAAGCGGCACGAGGGTTAATCAACGGCTACGACAATTGGTTAAAGAGAAGCTCTAGGACCGGCCAAATCACCGCGAGGAAATCACTATGGGCGCAGAAGAAAACAAGCAGGTCGTTAAGGACTTATACGCCGCATTCGGTCGACGGGACATAGCGGCCGTGGCCGCGCTAGTTGCCAAAGATGTGACAAAGGCGCGAGCAGCGTCGTCGATTTCTTTCAAGAACTTAGTCGTAGCCTTGAAATCCCGCGCTCCTAGCACACGAGCACCTAATCATGGCATCTGAAAATGGACGATTGACAGAACGTCAATTTGCACGAATCGCGCGAGTTCTGGCGGAACCGAGACGCATGCGGATTCTCCAGGAGATCGGGGCCAGTGAGGCCCCGGTGCCGTCTGCCGTCCTTCAGAAAACTCATCGAATCAGCGCTGCGACCTTCTCGCATCACACGAAAGAGCTAGAGACCGCTGGTTTAGTCGAAATCGTTCGAGAAGGCAAATTTGCGAGTCTCATACTCCAGCGCGATGTACTGCGCGCTTACCTTGAACATCTTTCCTGTTTAATAGACGACCCATCGACCCGTGGGAGGTGAACGCTGTGAACAGCATCGATCTATTCGTGGCGGCAAAAGCCATTGTGCGCCGTAATACCGAAGAGGTTCAAGGGAAAGGAAACTTCGATGTTTTCGAGGAACTCTTTGCCGACAATTTCATCGACCACACACCGCAGCCGGGCACCACGCCTGACAAAGCCGGTGTGCGAAAACTCTACACCTATCTTCGTGTAGCCTTCCCAGACTTTCATGCGGAGATCCATTGGCAACTTGCAGATGACGATCGAGTGACAACGTACAAGACATACTACGGCACTCATAAAGGGCCGTTTCTTGGAATCGCCCCAACTCATCGCAAAATTCATTTCGAGGCCGTCGATGTCATGCGCGTCCAGAACGGCAAGATCACCGAGCACTGGGGTGTCGGCAACCTTCTATCGCTCATGCAACAGATCGGAGGCTGGATTCCGCCCGTAGACAGTTAACGATAAACGCTATTCCAGTTCCAACCATCTACATCTTCAGGATGAGACATGCAGCCAAAGCAGTGGCATGCTTGGACCTATGTTGAGAGCACGCTAAGTGGTCAAGACGAACGCAGTGCGGGTCCTGGACGGGCTCGGAATCAGCTACGAGTTGCGTGAATACACGGTCGATCCAGACGATTTGTCTGCGGAAACGGTGGCGGCAAAGATCGGCTTCCCGCCAGAGCGGCTCTTCAAGACTCTCGTCGTGCGAGGGGACCGGCATGGAATCTATTTGGCAGTAATAGCTGCTAACGCAGAGCTGGACTTCAAGGCGCTCGCCCGGCGGACAGGCGATCGCAAGGTCGACATGGTTCCTTTGAAGGACGTGCGAGCCGCGACAGGCTACATTCGTGGCGGAGTTACCGCTCTGGCTTGTAAGAAAGATTATCCGGTGTATATCGACGAGCTTGCGCAAATCTGCGATGTAATCTCGATATCTGCAGGGATCAGAGGGCTACAGATCTTGCTGGCTCCCCAAGACTACATTCGAGCCGTCAACGCCAGGGTCGTCGCCATCGCGAAGCCAAAGTAGGCTTCGTTTCTTGTGGTGCAGCTCGTGAGTGAGAAATTGTCCATGGGCTCTAATTGGCTGAGGGATGAGCGAGTCTAGTCTGCGTCAGCGGAACTGACGCTTTGCCCCCGGTGTCCTGCAGAGGCAGATTGCGAAAGAATGCCGCGCACGAACTGGTT
>JGI12627J18819_10000654_pt1 | contig 11390 bp, 21 predicted proteins | sample TexAe_OM1H0_M2_FD_18819 | JGI IMG/M metagenome (IMG submission 18819)
AGATGGTGCTGTTCTCCGGCGACGGCGATTTCCGCTCGCTGGTCGAAGCGGTGCAGCGGCGTGGAGTCCACGTCACCGTAGTCTCGACCATCTCTAGCCATCCGCCGATGATTGCTGACGAACTCCGGCGCCAGGCGGATGTCTTCACCGACCTAATGGAATTAAAGTTCAAGGTAGGCCGCGATCCGTCTGAGCGCCCAGCTCCGCGGGAACCGCGCTAGCGCCACGATGGGTCGGTCTGGGGACAGACAGGCCGGGTGCTATTTTTTGTTAGGCGCAGGCGGACGGCGCCCGGCACGGGCGACGCGCCGAGGCCGCTTGTGTTGGAACTCTGGCTGCGCTGTTCGCTGGATTGCTTTCCAGCACGCTCGACCACGTGGAGAAGGTTCGATCCCAGTTCCTCTCCCTCCACGGAATATCCGATGGATACTCCGGCCTCAGCCCGCCCCCGGCTGGGGCCGTTTCTCAGGCCGCTGGTGAGTCCGGGATGCGCGGGCTTCAGGTGTCGGCGGAACCGGGTCACCGCAGGGCGCGCCTGCGCTGATTGCGCGAGACGCCTGTCAAGGGGCGCACCTTTAAAGGATCCCGCGCGTTAATGCCTTTGAGACCGGGGCGACCACGAACCCGGGGCTTTGGTGGTGAGTACGATCCCACTCGACCTTGAAAGAAGTTTCAAGCGGAGATGGGCAGCCAGATTTTTCCTCCGACTGAGTGACTCTATGAGACCATTGGCCGACTAGTGAAAGCGAACGTCGTCGGCTTTAGTCTGCGCAACGGTGAAATGAGCCGCGGCAATGGTTGACAAGCACCTCAAACGCCCCTGCACAAGCATAATAGCGCCACTCAGATCGTCGGGACGCTTCGCGAGTTGACCGACACTGTATGAATTTAACTCGGCGGAACTTAACACCGTTCGAGACCTTGTCTTCGAGAGTCCAAAGGAGTGTCCCATGGCGAACAATAAGAATCCGAATGAGAAGCTGCCGGGCGAAAAGGCTCCTGGCAAACATCATTACAATCCTGGCAACATGTCCGGCAAAACGGTCAAAACTGGCGAAGAAGGGTCCGAAAAGAAAAACGATGGCGACAAGCTTCAGAGCCGCGACGAGGCTCCCAAGGAGCATTCATAGTTCTGGCGTTTAGCCGATGAGCCAAACATTCTGTCAGGGAGCAGATCCCACGACTCTCGGAGCGTCTTCCCCACCCCCTGCGGAAATCGGCCCGAATGATCGCCGCGGTCACGAGCACATCCGCAGCGCTCGCCGCGGCGTCGGTGCTTAGATCAGCACAGAAACGCTCAGATTGCGAGGCCTCCAATCCGGTGCGTCAGGATTCGTTCCGAGCGAACAGCACTCGCCGTCTAGTCATAAGATCGGAACCATTGCAGGATGATTGACTTGCTTGTGCATAACCGGAGGCCCGCAGCCCACGGGGCGTCCGATGAATAACGGCCCCCAGATGCCCCCCGCTTCTGAGGTTGTTTTCTTTGCCGCGAGGCTTCAACGGTATGAGCGTTCAGCTCTTACCGATTTGTTGGGGGCATCTTTGCGACAAGGCCACCAAATCGCTTGTAGGATTGCTTGGCAAGATCGCCGTACAGCGCGCCAATCTTCTGCGACTCCGTTACGAAGGTTTCGTAAGCCGTCTTCGCAAATTCGGTTTGAACTTCAATCGCCTTGTCGAACGATCTGACGCCTGACAGCTTCTCAACAAGGGTTTTAGTGTCTTCAAACGATTTCTTCGTATAGTCACCATAGGCAGTGGCAATCGCCTGAAAGCTGGCTGATGCCGTCCCGGTATCAAGCTGCTTTTCGCCATCCTGTTGATATGAAGAGTTCTCAAAGCTGTTCTGGTTTTCATTCGACATTTGGAGTCTTTCGGTTTGTTTAGCTGTGAGACCAATGGCGCGCGTTACCAATGGTTCAGTTCCCGCTTGTTCGTTGGTCGGTCATTGTGTGTTCATGTGATGATATCGGAACTCACACTTAGGCTGTCGCGTGACGCAACTGGTCGACACAAGCCCGAATATGTCAGGCTGACCTGGCAGCAATGCAAACTGCCATTTTCTTTTATCGGAACGGCGCGGACTCCGAGCGGTTGTGGTGTTCCCATGAAAGGAAACGCTATGACGAACCAGAACCAACCCGGCCAACAGAATCAAGCGCCGGGTCAGAGGCCAGGTCAACAACAGGGCGGCGGCTCGAAACCGGGCCAGCAGAGCCAGGCTCCTGGCAAGGACAATAGAAATTCCAAAGAGCCGCTCGACCAAACGAGCAACTCCGATACGTAACTAACAGAGACGGCTCGCTTCGGCGGCCCGTTTCCTTTCGCCCATTAAGTCTCTCGCCGTTTGCTTTGGGAACCATAGGTCTTCGGTCGAGTTGTCCTACCTAAAGGAGTATCATTCTAAAGGAGTATCATTTTGAATAGATTTACTTTAGTTGTGGTTGCAGCCGCTACCCTCGTGGGTGCCGGTGCGGCGTCCGCTCAAGGCGTTGAGTTCGGTATCGGTCCCGCTGGCGCTGGTGTCCGTGTTGACGATGGCTACCATGGTTACCGTGGTGATCGTGATTGGCGTCGGGATCGAGATTTTCGACGCAGTCGGAATGAGGTCATCGTCGTTCGGCCAGGTCAGGGTCGCCGCGATTGGGATGGTGGACGTAGTCGATACTACGAAGATCGCTATTGAATAAAGAAAACGGCCCACTTGGCGGGCCGTTTTCATGCCATTTGCGGTCGATTACTTTCGTTCCTGGCTCTAAGGATGGTTTGGTGACGGAGCAGTCATCCGCAAATACGTGAAGCGAATCGTGCTTTGCAACAATACGAAGCGCGATCTTTATTTCGTGTCGAGACGGCATCCGTCTTGTAGCCCGTTGTTAATGACTGCGACTAACCGCCTGAGCGATGTTGGGGCGCAATGTGCGATCCGGTCCATGCCGTCAACGAGGTAGCCATGGGACATCAATTTTTGTTCGCCAGTAGAGACGGCTCACACCTGTTTCGGAGGGACAGGGCATGACAACACGCTCGCGGCGCGAAACCATCACTTTCAAACACCCTTTTCGGATCAAGGGCGTCGATCGCATGTTGCCAGCCGGTGCCTACGAGGTCGTCACCGATGAAGAGATGATCGAAGGCCTTTCGTTCGCCGTGTTTCGCCGCGTCGCCACCATGATTATGGTGCCTGCGGCGGCATCACACAGCTCAGCCATGGAGATGATATCCATTGGTTCGGTCGATCTGTCGGATGCGCAACGCATCGACGCGAGCGCCTCGCGTGAGTGACCGCTCGACATCGACAGGCATCGCGGCACGGCCGCACAAAGGGCGACCGATATCCGTATTCTGGCTAAGGTCGAAAACAACGCCAGAAGCCTGCGCGACCGGCAGGGCATCCTGGAAAGTCAGCTTCTGGCGGTTCCTGCAGTTTCGCCGCAAGAGCGCGCCACGTTTTGAAAATCGAACGATAGAAATCGGCCGCAATGATCAGCGGCGGCCCCAGTTAACGGTCGAGTGTCGTTCATCCGTCGTCCGCGCAAAGAGGAACTTAGTTCCTGGTGGGCAGTTCCCTCATTGAAGTAATTACCGTCAAAGGAGACTTCCTATGGAATTGATTCTTATCGTAGTTGTTTTGATGCTGTTGTTTGGCGGCGGCGGATATTGGGGTCGCCGCAGAGGCCATTGGTAGGAGTTTGGCAGCAGGAGACACAAAGTGAGTGAGCAGGCCTAAGCGACGCGGCCGCGCGGCGGCAGGTTTAGAACTCGAACAAATCGCTGGGTCCGCGCCGCGCGAGGTCGCGAAGCGCTGCAAGTGTTCCCTGTGGAGCGTTGCAACTACCGCATTCGACGACCATCGTTTCCGGGGCTCGGTCGGGATGCGCAACCCTGATCGTCATGCCGCAAGCGTCACATACAAACTTGAACTTTGGCGGATTGCCCATTTGGTCAGCGGGGCTAGCGTCGATCAATCGGTCGAATATATGGGCCGTAGAGAACGTCCTGTCGCCACTCGTAAGTCTTCACGATAGTAGCTCCCACGGCGGCGACAAAAATTAAAAATAAAAGTGTTTCGATGACCATTTTTCAAATCCCTAATGCAGGGACCATAAGCGAAACGCGAGACACGGTGGTCAACTAAATCCGCGTTTTAACCTGAACCGATAAGATTAATGACGACTGCGGCATTTCTGCCGCGCCGTGCACTCACAAGAAACGCTTTGCCGCCAACAGGAAAAGCAGCACCGATCCCGAAGTCACCACGACGACAGTCATGTTGAGCGCGGTGCGCACAGCCGTCACACCGCCTCATGGTCTCTGGATCATGAAGTTGGGAGAATGGCGGAAGAACGCGCGCGGCACACCAGGCGCGTAGGCGCTCAACGCTCGCTCTTTCGCGCCATCACGAAGCAGCACGCGTTTGAGCAGCTTCAATGGGTTGTGCCTGAACAAGAATTCGACCTGAGCGCTCCTGATCTAAAATCGCAGATCGTATCCTGACAAGCGTTACGTCGTCATGTACCCAAGGTAGGAGCCGTGTGCGGGAATTCCGCCTGCACGGATTTGGGCGGGGCGCGGTCGGCAATGTCCGTCCCTACCGCTCTTCNTAGCGAGTATTTCGCATTTTTTGACCCATAGCCGACTTTGACATACCGCCAAAGTCCGACTTCTTGGCGAACGAGAATCCGTCTCAAAAATGCTCAATTACAACATTGATCCGCGACGCNGCGAAGGTGCTGTCGTCTAAATTGATTGGCACACGTCTTTTATCGAGATTGACACTGGTCCATGCGAGTAGNGGTGCTCCCCGGGGTACTTTCAGAAGCTCCGANTCCTCCCCGACCGGCAGACGTGCGGCAATTCGTGTTGCGTGCCGAGTATAGCCGACCGTTCCATAGGTGGCGTAAGTAAGCGTGATGGAGCCTATCTCCCGGAATCTCGCTTCAAAGTCGGGGAACCGCTTTGCCGGCATGGAGTGCCGCGCAAAAACAATGGGCACATCGTCGGCAAGCCGCAACAGGGACAATCGGAGGATCGGTTCGCCTTTCTTGATTTTGAGCCATTGCGCTTCCTCTGGATTCGCGGGCGCGGAAGAGCTTGACATCAATCGCGAGGACGGCGTGCGCCCCGATCTTCGGATATTCTCGGTAAATCGGGAGCGTGGTCCGATGACATAAGGAATGGGACCACCAGCGACAAAAGTACCACGTCCCCTTCTGATCTCCAGAATACCCCTCTCGACCAAACCTTTGACCGCCCGTCTGACGGTGTGCCTGTGCAGATGCAATCGCGCAGCAAGTTCCTCTTCGTTGGGAAGCTGGCCGGTTGCTCTGAAGTTGCCTCGATGCACGGCAGCTTCCAGCGTCTTTTCCGCTCGAATCCACAGAGGTTCGTCGATGGTGCCTTCGGACAACACCAGACTCGGCTCTTGTCCATGCGTCGGCTTCGCCATAATGTCTCCCGAGAGGTATATACGTCTATATGTGGAGCGAGGAAAGAGATGCGTGGACATACCCGACGATCGGCCATGGCATTAGGGCTTGGATCAGCGGCCCTGGCCGCTTCCGGTCGAATCGCTTTGGCGGCGCGCCCGCAGCGAATTGTTGTCGTCATGTTCGATGGGTTCGGGATGGAATACTTTGAAGGAAGCGCGATGCCTACTCTCAAGAAATGGGCGTCCGAAGGCATCTTCACCCCGGTGAAAGCCGTCATGCCAAGCGTAACCAACTGCAACAACGCGTCGATTTGTTGTGGAACCTGGCCCTCCGAGCACGGAATTACCGGTAATTCCTATTTCAACCAAAAGACGGGTCTGGAGGACTACATGGAGGATGGCGCACTTCTCCTGGCTCCGACCATCTTTGAGAGAGCAAAAAAGCACGGGGTATCTTCTGCGCTCCTCACATCGAAAAAGAAAACGACGACGCTACTCGGCCGGGGAGCAGAGATCGTCCTTGCTGCGGAGGCACCTTCTTCTGAATGGGAGACGCGGCTTGGAAAAGCACCCGGGATTTACAGCAGAGAGATCAATTATTGGATCTTCGAAGCTGCCTTGAACCTCCTTGCCGATCGCCCTGACATAGGCCTGATCTACGTGCACACAACGGATTACCCGATGCACATGTGGCCACCTGAGGCAACCGAATCGAAGGAGCATCTCGCGAAAATCGATACGCTTCTGCAACGAATCTCGCAGGTGGCACCAGATGCTGCCGTTCTGCTGACTGCCGATCACAGTATGAATTTCAAGAAGCGTTGTTGGGACCTCGACAAAGCGTTGGAGGCGCAAGGCGCGCCCATACAGATATCAATCTCCGCAGAACGAGATAAGTATGTGAAACATCATCGCGGCATGGGCGGCGCTGCATGGGTCTATCTGAAGCAAGCTGGCGACCTTAACAAGGTTCGCGCGATTCTTTCCGGGTTGGAAGGAGTCGAAGCTGTCCTGACGCGAGCCGAAGCGGTGGAAACCTACAATCTCATGGCCAGCCGGATCGGAGACCTGGTTGTGTTGGGAGACAAGGACACTGTCTTCGGTGACCTGGATGTTCCGATGGAAAATCTTCCGGCAAGCTTCCGTACTCACGGCTCCCTGCACGAATTGAACGTACCTATAATCATTCACAACTGTCCGTCAGCTCCCGAACGTTCCTTCTACAAGAACAATTTTGATCTTGCACGCTGGCTCTACGCTACCTGATGACGTGACTTGGGAAGCGGAACTGTCGCTCATCTCGTGAATGCCAAGGAATGAGCGAACGGCGGGCGTACATTCGTGCTCGGATACTGTTAGAACTAACGACGCGACGTCTGTCACGTTGACTAAAATCGGGCCGGTTCGCTGGAAACCTAATATAATTCCCTGTTGATTCGATTGGATTGATCCTTAAAGGCAATGGCGAAGTCGTCAAAACTTGTTGCCGCAAAGCGTGGGCGGATCTTGTTGGTGAGAAGAAGGCGCGACCGGTTATGGATGTTCCCCGGGGGCCGACGCCGTGTCCGCGAAACCGAAAAGGATTGTTTGAGGAGGGAAATCCGCGAGGAGCTTCCAAAGCTCAAGCTGGGACGATTGAAGCTCTGGAAAGAGGTCAAAGCCAAGAACCGCAGGTCCGGCCGCAAAATGAGCGACGCTATATTTGTCGCGAACGAAGCGTCCGGCCGTCTCGCCATCGGCGACAAGAAGGAAATCGACAAGGCGAAATGGTGCAAGCCGCGCGGAATTCGCTTAACGCCGACCTCGCGTTACATCCGTGACAAGTTGTTTCCAAAAGGCAGGTAGCGGCACATGCCCACAAATCGCGATGTGGCCGGGGATTTGCCCCGCGGCATGCCCGTGGGGGTATAGGGGTATCAATAAAAATAGGCCAGTTCTCACCAAAGATCCGAACCGGAGCCAATGGCAAGACGACCGCCATCTACCGCGTCGTAAGCTCAGCCGTTTAAATCGTCGACGATAATTGGTCCAAAGCAGCGTTCCCCGTTAAACCGCGTTATCTGAAGCTGCTTTATCGGGCGGTAGTCAGTTGGCAAGGTGTTCATCACGATGCCCGGCACAAGCCGCAGCGGCGGGCCGTGAGGAGCCATCCGAACGCGGGCCATATGGACCACCTTGGCGCGATCGAACCGATGGGTGGCCGTGAACGCAGGATCATGCGATGTCGCGACCAGTTGAAGTTTCTTACAAGTAATTTAACAGCGATGGCGCACTGGCATTCCTATTTGTGGGTTGTCAGGAAACGTCGAACGGTGGGCTTCACAAGTCAAAGGGAAGCTACCATGACTAAATTCAAAACTCTGAGCGCCATTGTTATCCTTTCCGCCGCGATCGGCGCGCCTGTGTTGGCTCAGGATGCGATTGGGCTGCAGCCCGTGACGGACTATCGATCGAACTATCGCGCACCGTCTCAAACGTTTCGCGGCGCGTACGATCAGTCGAACCAGACGTTCTATGCCCAGCCTTTAACGAATGAGGAGCGCCGGAACATTGAAGACTTTGGCTTCAGTGGACGCGACCCGTCGAGAGTAGGCGGCGAAGACCCGTCACTCCATCCCGCTAGCTAATGTCCAATGGCTGCTTCCGGGTTATCTCAGAAGCAGCCAGTCGGCTTTTGCACAGCGACAACGCCGCTCATGCCGAACGTTGCAGTTGCGCGCCGCTAACATCGGTCAGTCGCCCTGTCTTTTTTCCCCGCGCTGCCTATGCAATATCACCCGCCGCGCAATTCGAGGAGTAAAGCCGTGAGCGAAATTGCAGACTGCCGCGCGATGGAATTGATATACCGCGAACGTGCCAAAGCCGACCCGGTGAACGGCTGGAAATGGCTCGGGCAAGCTGAGAGGTGGCGCGATCTTGGAAAGCGTGAGGTAGCTTGGCGATTCCAACGGAGAAATGCGCAGCAAAAAATGCACGCTGGTCCCATGGCTATGGGACCTAACACCGTCAAAGGCGATTCTCGCGCCAAACAAGCCAAACAACAAGGGTAGCCGGCCGGGGGCGTGGTTTCCTAGGAACTATGGTTGCACCAGTTACAGTGATTACACCCGCAATTGGTGTAACCAGTGTAAGCAGAGTCTTATGAGGGGACTATTCTTGAGGTTTAGGGAAGGCGGCAGCGTAGAAACCAACACGCTGGCATATCTCGCTGCCGGCTATCATTTTGCAGAGCAATACCCGCACATTGATCCGCCGATGATTGCTGACGAGCTCCGGCGCCAGGCGGATGTCTTCACCGACCTTATGGAATAAAGGTCCAAGATAGGCCGCGATCCGTCCGAGCGCCCAGCTCCGCGCGAACCGCGCTAGCGCCACAATGGGCGGGTCTGGAGACAGACAGGTCGGGTGCTATTTTCGTTTGCTGCTTTTGCTTGCGTCGCCGATATTGGGCCTACAGTTTGTAGTTTAACGGCGGAGTATCACGATCTTTGTTCACTAAGCTGCGAGTGCATTTCTATGATCCCATCTATTCTGCCCCATTGCCCTCATCCTAGCTAGACTACTAGACGTTGCGAGTGGGGCCGGGCGGTTGCTCAATCATACCGATCCTTCCGATCACGCCTTAGCGTCTTGGCCACCTCCCAGCGGCCTAGAAGGGTACGGATCAATCTTCCGACCCTGAACTACCGTTAGGACAGCGGCGCTGGCTTGATCGAGACCAGCGCCAGTCACACGTAGAGGCACATCGGGGGTCGTTGTCCCGACACATTGGCAACGCCTATAGCGCCGCCACGGCAGGCAGGTCATCGCGCCTCCATGCAAACGCAACGCAACGAGAGGCGTCGATGGAAACATTGGCGCCTTTTGCGTGTTCCTGGTGGCCTACCGGCGCGAACTTGAAAAAATCAAAAGCAGGCCCGCCTTGGAGTTAGGGTGTAAGGCAGGACCGTACCGAGCCACCAACTCTCGGGTTTACGTGCCCCGATGGGTAAATTGGGAAAGTGGTTCCGGGCTACGGGCTGCAACTCGAGGGATCGCCGAAGGATTTGATGTAGGCTTCGTCATGGCACAGCAAGGCGGCGCGCAAGTTGTCGGCAATATCGGCATGTCCTTCGCCCCCTATCGCTTGTCTCAGCAGGGCTGGAACGTAATGCCGACTGCAAGGAACGCTCGCGGCGTCGAATTCGGTTCCAAAGTGGTCGGCGAAGCCAAATACCCAACGCGCGAGCGGGCCGTTGCTGGCGCTATCGAAGAAATCAATAACGGCTTTGAACTGAAGACGAGAAACGCCCCGCCTGACGTGATCGGCAATGCCGTCCGAGATTCTGCGATGTGATCAATTTTGACCAGCAAGCGGCTGGCCGACGTGCAATAATGGCGTATCATCGCTCCGAGTTCGGCAACCATCGGTGACAGAGAGTGCTTTATGCTCCCGCCCACACAGGGAGTGCACCACATGCCCTTAGCCTATCCCACCGAACCATCACTGCTTCCGATCGAGCGGCCACACTGCCCGAAGTGTACGGGTCGCATGATGTTGGCCCGGATCGAACCTGGCCCCGGCCAATCCGATCTGCGAACCTTCGAATGTCCGAACTGTGAGCATGTCGAAAGAAGGATGGTCGAAGACCCGGTCACCAAGCCGGGCTGGCAGAATAGCAGGCTTCAACCCCCGGAATAAGGATAATAGTGCTCTTGAAAAATATTTGGACTGACGCAGATAACGAGCGTCTAAAAGCCTTCGTGGCAGACGGCGTGTCCCCTTTTCGTGCTGCTGCCGCCTTCAATCGCAGGTCAAACAGCGTCCGCAATCAGGCGCGTAAACTTGGGACGCCGTTCCCGTCGCTAAGGAATGTTCGAAAGAAGTTCGTCGGTGATCCCTCAAGCTCTTGGCGGCAGTATTAGGCCGCCTCAGTTGCGGCCTCTTTCATCTCCTGCCAGGACCCCGAATGAGATCGGCGAATGCTGGCATCCGCGTTCTTAGTCGCCAACTTTCGGCACCATTCTCCCGTCTCGCTCTTCAAAGGTAATCGCTACGCCGCCACCGGCTTCGATGGCGCGCTGTAGCCAGATCACGGACTCGTCGATCCAGTGGTCATACAGTTCGGGATCGGCTTGGGCCTTCTCCAGGCAAATAGATGCTTGCTTGACGCACTGTACGACGGTCCATGACTCACCTCGGGCTTTGGGGGGCCGGGGATGTGAGCCAGTCATTGAAATCGGCGGCAGTATCGATCTGCTGGACCTTCCTGAGAAGCTCGTCGCGCTCCGGTCCCGGTTCGAGTCGGGCGGCCCTTTGTTCTAGCCTTCCCTTCTGGGCGGCTAGTCGTTCTTGGAACGTATGGGGGTGTGAGCGAGAGCGTAGCATGCGCTTTCCTTCCCTTGGTTGATTGGGCGGGAGCGCAGTCGCGTTCTCATCACCGATGGAAGCCTTCAGGACGGTGCGGTGATGGTGGACATGTGGGATACTTCCCGTGGATCGCTAATATTAAATTGCCAGAACGATCTGGAACCCATCGGCCGCCTCGAATTGGTCGGATTTAGCACACGCTACTAGTCTTTCGACCTTCCGATGGCCTGAAGACGCGAGTTGTCTGATTTGAGGGAGCGGCACATTAGTCAGCCCAATCACGGTCATGTTCACGCAATTCCCCTTGATTTTAGAGCTCATTTCTAACGGCTATGCAATTTGTGCCAGTCCTCTAACAAAACGACCCCAGCGCTGGACATTACTGGGGCCGTCTGTCTAGGGAAGAGGTGCCGGTTGGCGGCCTCTTTCATATGAAGTTCAAGCTCGCGCGGGATGTCGCGTGTTGGCACACTGTGCGCGGCGCCCAGTCAGAGTAACGCGCTTGACCCAAAGCAGAAGTCGCACCCCCTTCATCTACATCTGATAAGAGGCGCGGGTGGCATTGGCTCGGGGATATCCCGGCATCCACTATCCTTCTGACATTTT
>JGI12627J18819_10000656_pt1 | contig 11381 bp, 6 predicted proteins | sample TexAe_OM1H0_M2_FD_18819 | JGI IMG/M metagenome (IMG submission 18819)
ACCCGCCGAGGCCACCAACGCACCGGCCACCGTCTCGGGATCGACGTCGAGCAGCTTGGGCCCCGAGTGCCCGTCACTGTATTGCTGGATGATCTCCGGCGCGCGCATCAGCAGATCCGGCACGTACGCCGAGGTGCCGAGCACGTGCATGAGTCGCTTGGCCACCGCCGGCTTGTCGCGCAGCGTGGACAAGTACCAGCGATGCACGACCATTGCCTCGCTGATCCGGCGGTAAGCCAGCAGCCCGCTGTCCGGGTCGGGGGTGTCCGACAGCCAGTCCAACAGCCTGGGCAGCAACACCGACTGCACCCGCCCGCGGCGGCCGCTCTGGTTGATCAGCGCCGACAAGTGCGTCAACGCGCTCTGCGGAGCGTCGTAGCCAAGCGCGGCCAGCTGGCGTTCGGCAGCCGCCGGCGTCATGCCGTGGGAGAACTCCAGGCCTTCCGGCGCAAGCGATTCCAGCAGCGGTTGGTAGAAGAGTTTGGCGTGCAGCCGCGACACCCGAAGGTTGTGGCGTTTCATCTCGTCGCGCAGCACGCCCAGCGCGTCAAAGCGCCCGTCGGGTCGAATATGCGCCGCACGCGCCAACCAGCGCAACGCCTCGTCGTCGTCGAAGGCGGGCAACATATGGGTGCGTTTGAGTCGCTGCAACTGCAGCCGGTGTTCCAGCAGCCGGAGGAACTCGTAGGAGGCAGTCAGGTTGGCCGTGTCGTCACGGCCGACGTAGCCGCCGCCCCCCAGGGCGGCCAGTGCGTCCACCGTCGACGCGACGTGCAGCGAGTCGTCGTTGCGACCGTGCACCAGTTGCAGCAGCTGCACCGCAAACTCGACGTCACGCAGCCCACCACTGCCGAGTTTGATCTCTCGACTCCGGACATCGGCGGGCACCAGCTGCTCAACGCGCCGCCGCATCGCCTGAACCTCGGGCACGAAATCTTCACGCTCACAGGCGGTCCACACCATCGGCATCAACGCGGCGATGTACTGCTTGCCCAATTCGGCGTCGCCAACGGCGGGACGGGCCTTCAACAGTGCCTGGAACTCCCAAGTCTTGGCCCAGCGCTCGTAGTAGGCGACGTGCGAGTCGAGGGTGCGAACCAGCTCACCGTGGTTGCCCTCCGGGCGTAGCCCGGCGTCCACCTGGAAGAAGGCCTCCGAAGCCAGCCGCATCATCTCGCCGGCAACGCGGGCGGTTACCGGGTCGGCGTGCTCGGCGACGAAGATCACGTCCACGTCGCTGACGTAGTTCAGTTCGCGGGCCCCGCACTTGCCCATCGCGATGACCGCCAGCCGGGGAGGTGTGGCATCACCGCACACGGTGGCCTCGGCCAGTACCAGCGCCCCCGCCAGTGCGGCATCCGCCATGTCCGCCAGGTGCGCGCCGACGGCGCTGAATGGCAACACCGGCTCGTTCTCGACCGTCGGCGCCAGATCCAGGGCGGCCAGCACCAGCAGCCGGTCGCGGTACAGGATGCGTAACCGCGACACCACCGACCCTGGTTCGTTTGAGGTTTCGGCGACGCATTCGGTAAAGGCGACCCGCAGCTGCTCGGCCGACGGCAGTTTCTCAGTGCTCCGCAGCAGATGCCAGGCCTGCGGATGGGCGATCAGGTGATCGCCCAGAGCAAGTGACGACCCCAGAACAGCGAACAGTCGACCGCGCAGCTTGCGTTCGGCAGCCAGCGCCTTGTTGAGCTCGTCCCAGTCGTCGCCGAGCGCCTCTGCGAGGCGGATCGTCGCGCACAGCGCGGCGTCGGCGTCCGGTGCGCGCGACAGTGACCACAGCACGTCGATATGCGCTTCGGTGTTCCAGCCCAGCTGCGCCAAATAGTCGCTAGCGCGGGCGTCGACTAACCCGAGCCGGCCAACGCTGGGCACCTTCGGCCGCTCCGTGACGGGTTGAACCACGACACGACGGTAGCGCAAGTTTCCTGGGACGTGGCTGTGCGATTCGGCGGCTATCGCAAATACCTGCGAAGACCAACCGGCGCAAAAATTCTACAAAGAAATGTAAGTCTTCAGCTCGTACGGCGTGACATGGCTGCGGTAGGTGGCCCACTCCCTACGCTTGTTGCGCAGGAAGAAGTCAAAAACGTGCTCCCCCAACGCTTCTGCGACGAGCTCAGAACTCTCCATCGCACGAAGCGCTTCGTCGAGACTCGACGGTAGCTCGCGGTAGCCCATCGCGCGGCGCTCTTCGGGGGTGAGGTCCCAGACGTTGTCTTCTGCTTGCGGGCCCAGGACGTAACCCTTCTCGACCCCGCGCAGCCCGGCGGCCAGCAGCACGGCGAACGCCAGGTAGGGGTTGCAGGCCGAGTCCGGGCTACGGACCTCGATACGTCGCGAAGAGGTTTTGCTTGGGCTGTACATCGGAATACGCACCAACGCCGACCGGTTGGCCGCCCCCCACGACGCGGCGGTAGGTGCCTCGCCGCCCAGAACCAGCCGCTTGTAGGAGTTGACCCATTGGTTGGTAACCGCGCTGATCTCGCTTGCATGCTCGAGAATCCCGGCAATGAAGGACTTGGCCACATCGGAGAGTTGCAACGCGTCGTCGGGGCTGTGGAATGCGTTGACTTCGCCCTCGAACAAGCTCATGTGGGTGTGCATGGCCGAGCCGGGGTATTGCCCGAATGGCTTGGGCATGAACGTCGCCCGCATCCGCTCTTCCAGCGCGACCTCTTTGATGACATAGCGGAAAGTCATCACATTGTCGGCCATCGACAGCGCGTCCGCGAAGCGCAAGTCGATCTCTTGCTGTCCGGGCGCGCCTTCATGGTGGCTGAATTCGACCGAGATCCCCATGAACTCCAAAGCGTCGATCGCGTGCCGGCGAAAGTTGGAGGCGGTGTGCACTGCCTGGTCGAAGTAGCCGGCGTTGTCGGCCGGGATGGGTGTCGATCCGTCCTCGGGGCCGGGCTCGAGCAGGAAGAACTCGATCTCGGGATGCACGTAGCAGGAGAAGCCCAGGTCACTGGCCTTGCTCAGTTGACGACGCAGCACGTGGCGTGGGTCTGCCCAGGACGGCGAGCCGTCCGGCATGGTGATGTCGCAGAACATCCGCGCCGAGTGGTGGTGGCCGGCTGCGGTGGTCCAGGGCAGCACCTGGAAGGTGGACGGGTCGGGGTGAGCCACGGTGTCGGACTCCGAGACGCGGGCAAAGCCTTCGATGGAGGATCCGTCGAACCCGATGCCTTCTTCGAAGGCGCCGTCGAGTTCGGCAGGGGCGATCGCGACCGACTTCAGGGTGCCGAGTACATCGGTGAACCACAGCCGGACGAAACGGATGTCCCTCTCCTCCAGCGTGCGGAGCACAAATTCCTTTTGTCGATCCATACTCCGAACAATATGCAAACCCAGTTAACTCCGTGTTACTACCGGCTCGAACAACGTAAGTTTCCCGGCGCAACCCCGTCGATCAGGTAACTATCCACCGCGCCGTCAACGCATTGGTCACCGTTGAATACCACTGTGTGTTGGGTGCCCTCGTAGGTAATCAGCGGGGCGCCGAGTTCGCGCGCCAGGTCGACACCGGCCTGATAGGGGGTGGCCGGATCGTGGGTGGTGGATACGACCACGACTTTGCCCGGGGCGACCGGGGCTGCCGGCGCCGGCGCGGAGGTCGCGGGTACCGGCCAGAGCGCGCACAGGTCGCGAGGGGCGTACCCGGTGAACTGCCCGTAGGACAAGAACGGCGCTAATTCACGCATCCGGCGGTCGGCGTCCGCCCAGGCCGCGGGATCCTTCGGTGACGGCGCGTCGACGCAGCGGACCGCGTTGAATGCGTCCTGCGAGTTGTCGTAGTGCCCGTCGTCGTCGCGGGCGTAGTATTCGTCCGCCAGCATCAGCAGGTCACCGGAGTCAGTGTGTCGCCGCAGGCCAAGCAGACCGCTGGTCAGGTATTTCCAGAACTGCGGAGTGTAAAGGGCGTTGATGGTGCCCGTCGCCGCGTCTGCGTAACTCAGTCCGCGTGGGTCCGACGTCGGGGCGGGCTTGGTAACCAGCGGGTCGACCAGTTGGTGGAAGCTGTTGACCCATTGGGCCGGGTCGGTGCCCAGCGGGCAGTCTGACGAGCGGGCGCAATCCGCCGCGTAATCGTTGAACGCGGTCTGAAACCCGGCCTGCTGGTTGAGGTTTTCCTCGATCGGGCCCACGCTCGGGTCGATGGCACCGTCCAGCACCATCGCGCGAACGTGGTCGGCGAACCGCTCGACGTAGGCGGTCCCCAACTGCGTGCCGTAGCTGTAACCGAGGTAGTTGATTTGGTCGTCGCCCAACGCCTGGCGCACCAGATCCATGTCGCGTGCGGCAGAGGCTGTTCCGACGTTCTCCAAGAACGCCGCGCCGTTCCTATTGAGGCAGCGCTGGGCCAGCTGCTGATACACCTGTTCGATGTGCGCGACGCCGGCCGGACTGTAGTCGACCATCGGATCGCGCCGGTAGGTATCGAACTCCGCGTCGGTCTGGCAGCGCAGCGCCGGCGTGGAGTGGCCGACGCCCCGGGGATCGAATCCCACCAAATCGAAACGGCGGCTGATCTCGGAGCCGGCCAGCTGGGCTGCCATCGCGGCAGCAGCGTCGACCGCCGAGGCTCCGGGTCCACCGGGGTTGATCAGCAGCGCTCCGATCCGCGGACCGGTCGCCGGAATTCGGATAACCGCGAGCTGAGCTTGGCCGGCGCCGGGGTTGTCGTAGTCGATGGGGACCGGAACGGTGGTGCACTGCGCGCTGGGAGCGTTGTCAGGATGGGCGAGGAACCGGCCGCAGTTTCCCCAGGTCAGCGTCGCACCTGCTATCGGCGTCGTCGCCACGGCTGCCACGATCGGCAGCACCAACGAAAGCAGCGCAGAGAACAACCGTCTCATGCGCCACATGGCTGCTAATCGTCCCACGCGCCGGCCACGGGTAGTGATCCCAATGGTCACACCTTGGTCTCGTTGTCTCCTGCGCGGTCTTTACATTTCGGGTCCCGCCGTTGCGGNNCTAGCACTTTGCCCCCTTGGACGGCACAGTGCCGCTGACGAGGTATGCCGTCGCGTAGTCGTCGACACAGCTGTTGCCCTGGAAGACGACNGTGTGCTGGGTGCCGTCGAAGGTGAGCAACGAGCCGTGTAGCTGATCCGCCAGGTCGACGCCGGCTTTNTACGGCGTCGCCGGATCGCGCGTGGTCGAGACTACGAGGGTCGGCGCCAGGCCAGGCGCGGAGATGGTGTGCGGCTTACTGGTCGGCGGCACCGGCCAGAATGCGCAGGTGGCCAACGGGGCATCGCCGGTGAATTTCCCGTAGCTCATGAACGGTGCGACCTGACGCGAGCGGCGGTCTTCGTCGATGACCTTGGCGCGATCCTTTACCGGCAGGTCGTCGACGCAGTCGATCGCCACCCTGGCGTCGGTGGCGTCGGTGTAATGACCGTTCTTGTCCCGGCGCATGTACAGGTCAGCCAGGTCCAGCAGCGTGTCGCCTTGATGGTGGGCCAGCTCGGTCAATCCCTCAGTCAAGTGCTGCCAAAAGGTCGGCGAATACAGGGCCATGATTGTGCCCACAATGGCGTCGCTGTAACTCAGGCCACGTGGATCTTTGGTGTGTGCCGGTCGGCCGACCAACGGGTTGTTCTTGTCGACGAGCGGGTCGACCAAACTGTGGTACACGTCAACGGCTTTGGCCGGGTCGGTGCCCAGCGGACAGCTCGAAGACTTGGCGCAGTCTTTGGCGAAGTCGTTGAATGCGTCCTGAAAACCCTTGGCCTGCCGCAGGTCTGCCTCGATGGAACTGGTATTCGGGTCCACGGCACCGTCGAGGATCATCGCCCGCACGTTTTTCGGGTAGGCCTCCGCATAAGCGGCGCCCATCCGGGTTCCATACGAGTAGCCCAAGAAGGTCAATTTGCGGTCGCCCAGCGCTTGGCGGATGGCGTCGAGGTCACGGGCGACGTCAACGGTTCCGACGTGCGCCAGGAATTTCTTGCCCATCTTGTCGACGCAGCGGCCGACGAACGCCTTCGTTTCCTTCTCAATCTGCGCCACTCCCGCCGGGCTGTAGTCGACCTGCGGCAAGGTGCGCAGCCGGTCGTTGTCGGCGTCGGAGTTGCACCAGATCGCCGGGCGCGAGCCCGCCACACCGCGTGGGTCAAAACCGACCAGGTCGAATCGTTCACGGACCCGCGATGAGACCGACTGTAGGAGGCNCAATGCCGCCTCGATGCCGGACTCACCAGGCCCGCCGGGGTTGATGACCAGCGACCCGATCTTGGNGCGAGTAGCCGGAAACTTGATGAGCGCCAATGTCGTGGCATCACCGTCGGGATGCTTGTAATCGACGGGTACCGCGAGCTTGCCGCATAGNGCNCCTCCCGGGAGCTTGATCANCGAGGTACCGCCGCCGCCGGTGACACGGCATGGANCCCACTCCACCGGTTGCCCGATTCTCGGCCCAGACAGCACCGCACGCCCACTGACGATGTGGGTGCAGCTGGCCACCGTCGCCACCACNACTGCCAGCGCGGTCCAGATCAGCATCGTGCGCGCGATCAAGGCGGCGCGAGGGGTCCTCATGTTCACCCATGCTGCCATGCGCCGACNCNTGGCCGACGNNGCCGCACGGCGGCCGGGCCGTCTAATGGGTCGCGAGCAGCAGTTCTTCCATCCCAACGGCGAAGTCGTCGGCCAGCTCCCACAGGTCCGGCACCAGCTCCGGACAGGCAATGAGGCCGACGTCCAGTTTGCCGTTCAGCGACATCACGGTGATGTTCAGACCCGAGCCGTGNAAGATCGGCCCCAGCGGATACATCGCTTTGACCTCGTTGCCCAGCATGTACAGCGGCAGCTGCGGGCCCGGCACGTTGGAAATCACCAGATTGTGCACCGGCCGACTCTTGGTCAGGCTGGTGCGGGCGTATGCCCTCATCGCCATGCCGAACACCGCGGGCGCGGCGAACTGCGACCAGTCCTGCAGGAGTGTGGCGCCGATAGCCGAACTATGTTCCTTGGCAACGGAATTCGCTTCAGCAATGGACTTGAGCCGTTCTGCCGTGTCAGCGATCTGGGTTTCCAGCCGGGAGAACATTCCCGAAACTTGGTTGCGCCCAGGCCGATCCGACTTGCCGTGCACCGATACCGGCACCATCGCCACCAACGACGAGTCCGGCAGTTCGCCGCGGTCGAGCAAAAACTGCCGCAACACGCTGGACACCAGCGCCATCACCACATCGTTGACTTTGACGTCGAAGTAGCTCTTGACCTGCTTGATGTCCTNGAGATCCAGCTGCGCGTAGGCGACGTTGCGGTGTGCGGTGATGCTGGCATTGAACGNCGTCNGCGGGGCCGCGAACGGGGCCGCCATCGTCTGGCCGCTGCGTGCTCGCAGCACCGTCTTGACCACCGACGANGCGGTGTCCGTCAGCGCATTGGCAAGGCGCAGCGGCCTGGACGCGAACCTGACGGCTCCAGTCAATGCGATCTCGATGTGGTTGGCTCCGCCGACGCCGTCTACTGGGTCGGGCGGCGGTGCGTCCGCCTCGGTGCTGCACAGCTGCGACATCAAATTCGCGCCGGTCACGCCGTCGACGCAGGCGTGATGCACTTTGGTCATCACCGCCAGACGGCCACCCTGCTGAGCATCGGTGCCCGCAACGCCCTCGATGACCCACATCTCCCACAACGGCCGGGTGCGGTCCAGGGGCAAAGCGGCGATGTGACCGCAGATCTCGGACAGCTCCATTCGCCCACCCGGGGGCGGCAGTCCGATGCGGTGCAGATGCCGACTCACGTCGAAGTTCTTGTCGTCCACCCAAACCGGGTGATCCAGATTCAGCGGGCTGTCGGCGAGCTTCTCGCGGAACTGAGGCATTGCCTTGATTCGGACCGACAATTCGTCGCGCAGCCGATCGAAGGTGTAGCCGCCCGGCATCGTCGAGGTATCGAGCTCGAGAATCGAACAGACGTGTAGCGGCTGCGATTGGCTCTCCAAATAAAGAAAACTGGCGTCGAGTCCGCTGAGCCGCTGCATGCGCCCGATGCTATGTCCGGGGCCGCATGGTCGAGCGGGAATCGTCGCGATGGGTACCGGTGTGAGGAAGTCCACTGAACGCCGGTGTGCACTTCAGCGGCGGCAGGTGGCAGACTGATTGGGTCAGACGAACCCGGGGACCCTGCTGGGCCACGAGGATCGACCCGACCACAACTAGGGACAATGATGTCTGAGCACGCTGTTTATGGGGCTCACCCCTCCTCGCCGAGTGATGCCGCCGCCCCGCCGCGGACCAAGGTTCGCGTCCACCATCTGCAGAAGATGAAAGCCGAAGGCCACAAGTGGGCCATGCTGACGGCCTACGACTACTCGACCGCCCGAATCTTCGACGACGCCGGCATCCCGGTGCTGCTGGTCGGCGACTCGGCCGCCAACGTCGTCTACGGCTACGACACCACGGTGCCGATCTCGATCGACGAGCTGATTCCGCTGGTTCGCGGCGTGGTGCGGGGTGCACCGCACGCTCTGGTGGTCGCCGACCTGCCGTTCGGCAGCTACGAGGCCGGACCCACCGCCGCGCTGAGCTCTGCAACCCGGTTCATGAAGGAGGCCGGCGCGCACGCGGTCAAGCTGGAAGGCGGCGAACGAGTCGCTGAGCAGATCGCCACCCTGACGGCCGCCGGTATCCCGGTGATGGCGCACATCGGCTTCACCCCGCAGAGCGTCAACACCCTCGGCGGTTTCCGGGTGCAGGGCCGTGGTGACGCCGCCGAGCAGACCGTTGCCGACGCGATCGCCGTTGCCGAGGCCGGCGCGTTCTCCGTGGTGATGGAGATGGTGCCGGCCGAGTTGGCCACCCAGATCACCGGCAAGCTGACGATTCCGACGGTCGGCATCGGCGCCGGACCCAATTGCGACGCCCAGGTGCTGGTTTGGCAGGACATGGCCGGACTCACCAGCGGCAAGACCGCCCGATTCGTCAAGCGGTTCGGCGACGTTGGAGGCGAATTGCGCCGCGCCGCAACCCAGTACGCACAGGAAGTCGCCGCCGGGAGTTTTCCCGCCGACGAGCACAGCTTCTAAAGGTCGTCGCTCTACTCACGCATACCCACGACGCGACGAGGGAATCCTTAGAAGCCATGAGTACGTCGCGTTATGTAGAGGTGGAGCGCAAGTTCGACGTCGGTGAGTCGACGAGTTCGCCGTCGTTCGCGGGTATCGCGGACGTTGCCCGGGTGGAGCGGGTCCCGACGCAGGAACTGGACGCCGTGTACTACGACACGTCGGCGCGTGATCTGGCGTCCAACCGAATCACGTTGCGCCGTCGCACCGGCGGTGACGATGCCGGTTGGCATCTGAAGTTGCCGGCCGGACCCGACGCCCGCACCGAGGTTCGCGCACCACTGGGTGCGACGGACGGCGACGAGGAAGACGGTCACGAAGAGGTGCCCAGCGAGCTGCTGGACGTCGTACTGGCAATTGTGCGGGACCGCCCGGTGCAACCGGTCGCGCGGATATCCACCACACGGCAGATTCACCAGCTCTACGGCGCCGACGACGCGGCGCTGGCTGAATTTTGCGACGACCAGGTCACCGCCTCGCGGGTCGCGACCCGCGATGAACCCGAAGTCGAGCAGCGGTGGCGTGAGTGGGAGCTCGAACTCACCCAGCCCGCGGCGAACACCGAGCTGATGGACAAGCTGAGCGATCGGCTGCTCGGCGCCGGCGCAGCGCCCGCAGGACATGGCTCCAAGCTGGCGCGGGTGCTCGGCACGACGCCTAAAGACTTGGCTGCCCGCACCGCCGACCCGCTACATCGGGGGGTGGCCGAGCAGCTCGAAAAGCTGCTCGTGTGGGACCGCGCGGTGCGCGCGGAGGCCGACGACGCCGTGCACCAGATGCGGGTGACCACCCGCAAGATCCGCAGCCTGCTGCAGGCCTCGCCGGATTCGTTCGGACTCCCCGATGACACGTCGATACTCGACGAACTGCGCGAGCTGGCCAACGTGTTGGGCGAGGCCCGCGACGCCGAAGTGCTTGCCGAGCGCTACCGCGGCGCTCTCGACAAGCTGCCATCGAAACTGGCCCGCGGGCCTATTCAGCACCGGCTGGTCGACGGCGCGGAGCAGCGCTATCAGGCCGGGGTACGACATTCGTTGGCCGCAATGCGCTCACCGCGATACTTCCGTCTGCTCGACGCCCTGGAGACGCTTGTCACCACCACTCCTGAGCCGGGATCCGGCCCCGTCGCCGTCGCCGCGGCCGGCAAAAAGGTCCGGAAGGCCGCAAAGGCCGCACGACGGGCCGCCGACGATGACCTCGACGAGGCGATACATCGAATCCGGAAGCGCGCCAAGCGGCTTCGCTACACCGCGGCGGCGATGGGCGCGACGAAGGTGTCGAAGCGGGCGAAAAAAGTTCAGTCGCTGCTTGGTGACCACCAAGACTGCGTGGTCAGCCGCGCACACCTGCTAGAGCAGGCCGACGCAGCTAACGCCGCGAGCGAGGACGCGTTCACTTATGGGCTGCTGCACCAACAGGACTCAGACTTGGCCCGCGAATGCCGTGAGCAACTAGAGCCGGCCCTGCGGAAACTCGTCAAGACACTGCGCAAGCAAAACCGACATCGGTGACACGGAGTTACGGCGCCCCACCCCTCAGAGTGCACGTAGCCCACGCAGGGTCCTTCTTATCAGTTCACGTCGTTCGTCTATTGTCATCGAGTCACCGAGGGGGGCGTGCACCCGCAAATAACCCTGTGTCACCAAGTCGTCGACCAGGAACCGCGTCGCGCCGAGCGGCAAAGACAGACGAGACGCGATCTCCGCGACCGAGGGGCTGTGCACGCACGACGTCAGGATCTGGCCCCGCACATCATTTCTCCGCCAGCGTGGCGGCTTCGCTGCGGTGTTGAGCGCTTCGACCGGAGCCTCGAGTGCCAGTTCGACACCAGAGTCGGTACGGCCCGCCGTCAGCGTGTATGGCCGGACCAAGCTCGGCTCGTCCGCGGTTTCCGGTTCCGTGAACCAGTCGCCGATCGGTTCGCCCTTGCCCTGCACGTTGTGGTTCTCCAAGAACCACAAGGTCTGGTCGGCGTGCACCGATGCCCGCACCTCGCTGGAGACGACCTTGAGTATGGTGCGGTCGGTGTCGATGACGAATGTGGTCCGTCTGACCGGCAGCAGCCGGGCCAGCAGGCCACGGCGCCGAGTGTGCCGACCACGCCGGGCCGCCCCACGCGCCACGACGGATCTACGCAGCTTGGCGAGCCTGCCTCGGCGCACCCCGAACAGCTCGGACACCACGCCGTCCGCGTCGGAGAGCAGCGGATAGTCGAACGAGCGCTGTTGGGCGAAGTGGGCCTGCTTGTCGACGGTGTCGGTGCTGATGCCCACCCGCTGGGCGCCCACCCTGG
>JGI12627J18819_10000658_pt1 | contig 11368 bp, 10 predicted proteins | sample TexAe_OM1H0_M2_FD_18819 | JGI IMG/M metagenome (IMG submission 18819)
TTGGCGCACACCGCCATCGGCGCGAAACCCAGCGCGTCGACGACCGGCCGTATCCAGCGCGGCGGGCGGCCGGTCGCGACAACAAACCTCGCGCCGGTGGCCACAGCGTTGCGAATGGCGTCGCGGGTGCGCGGGGTGATCGTCTCGGCGTCGTTGAACAACGTGCCGTCGACGTCGCATGCGATGAGCGCAGGCAAGGTCATCCCAACCGCCCGCTTTCGCGATTTGTCACAAAGCTCAATGCAATCCGCTCTGGTCACGCCCGGGCCGGGTCACACCGTCGGTTCCGTACTTCTCCATCCGCGCCTGCAGCTCCGAGAGGCGCAAGGCCCGGGAATCCTCTTGGTTGGGCGCGCCGCCACCGAGCCGCCGCGGCACCCAGAACTCACCCTCCGGATGCGGGTACTCCTCCTGCACCCGGTAGAGCAACCCATTCATCGCCTCCCGCAGCGCCGCGTTGAGCTGCTCGGGCGTGCCCTGCGGGGCCAGCGGTCGACCGGCGGCCACCGTGATCGGAACCTTGTTGCGGAACACCTTTTTCTTGTGGTCCTTGGGCCAGATGCGGTGGGCGCCCCACACGATCACCGGAATCAACGGCACCCGGGCGTCGAGCGCCATCCGCGCCGCCCCGGTCTTGAATTCCCTGAGTTCGAAGCTGCGGCTGATGGTGGCCTCGGGATGCATCCCGATGAGCTCGCCCTCCCGCAGCCGCTGCACGGCCACGTCCAGCGCATCGTGTCCCGACCTGCGGTCCACCGGAATCAGCCTGGCGTGCTTGATGACGTAGTTGACCGCCTTCACATCGGCCATCTCCGCCTTGATCATGAAGTACATGCGTCGCCCACGCTCCCGCACNGCGAACAGCGGCGGGAGCCAGTCCAGGTAGCTGGTGTGGTTCTGGGCGAGCAAGGCGCCGCCCCGCTCGGGGATGTTCTCCAGGCCGACGAACCGGAACTTCGTTCCCTGCATCGCGACCATCGGAGGGACTATCCACTCCCCCAGCCGGTAGAAGGGCTCAGCCATGTTCTCTCCTTCGACTACCCCGACCGACGCTCGGCACGGCCGGGAGCCCTATTGGCTGACCGGGCCGCTGCCTCGTCGGCTTCCATCCGAGCGGCCTCTGCCAGGGTGGGCGCCCCGCCGCCCAGCCGGTGCGGCACCCAGTAAGCCCCTGGGACGTTCGGATAGCACTGTTGCACGCGCTGCAGCAGGGTCGTCATCGACGCGCGCAACGCGACGTCTGTCTGCACAATATCGTCCCCCGCCCGCAACGGGTCGCCCACCGCGACCGTGATCGGCAGCTTGGCGCGGCCGATCTGCCGTGGGTGGTCCTTGGTCCAGATCCGGTGCGCGCCCCAGACGATCACCGGGACGATCGGAACGTCTGCCTCGATGGCCATCCGGGCAGCGCCCGTCTTGAACTCCTTGAGCTCGAAACTGCGGCTGATCGTCGCCTCGGGATAGACCCCGACCAGCTCGCCTTCACGAAGCCGCTGCACGGCCACCGCGTAGGCGCCCGCCCCGGCACCCCGGTCCACCGGAATGGTGCGGGTGTGCTTGATCAGGAAATTGACCACCTTCACCCGCTGCATCTCGGCTTTGATCATGAACCTGAGCCGCCGCCGCCGACGATGCACGGCCAGCGCGGCGGGCAGAAAGTCGACATAACTGGTGTGGTTTATCGCGATCACTGCGCCACCCCGGCCTGGGATGTTCTCCTCGCCGCAGTACGTAATCCTGGTGCCGGTGACCCGGACCGCCAGCTGGGCCAGGATCTCGAGGCTGCGGAAGGTCGGCTCCACCATCGATCGCTACTCCGGGGCCCCTGTCGATCGCGCCTTGCGAGCCGCCCGGGCGGCCTTCTCCTCGGCTTCCAAGCGGGCCGCTTCGGCCAGCGACGGGGCACCACCGCCCAACCGGTGCGGCACCCAGAACTCGCCGGCAGGGTGCGGCCCATACAGCTCTTGCGCCTGCTCCAGCAGGTGCTGCATCCGTGAGTGCAGCAGTCCGCTCAGTTCGGCCGTGCCCAGCGTCGGTTCGATCGGTTCGCCGACGACCACCGTGATGGGCACCTTCGGGCGCCACAGCTTCTTGGGGTGGTCCTTGGTCCAGATCCGCTGCGCCCCCCAGACGATCACCGGCACGATCGGCACGCCCGCCTCGACCGCCATGCGCGCGGCTCCGGTTTTGAACTCCTTGATCTCGAAACTGCGGCTGATCGTGGCTTCGGGGTATACGCCGACGAGCTCGCCGTCCTTCAGCATCCGGACCGCGGCTTCATAGGATGCCGCTCCGTCTTGCCGGTCGACGGAGATGTGCCGCAGGCTACGCATGATCGGTCCGGTGATCTTGTGGTCGAACACCTCCTGCTTGGCCATGAANCGCACCTTGCGGCCCAGAGCCTGTTGGTAGGCGGGCAAACCCGCGAAGGTGAAGTCGAGGTAGCCGGTGTGGTTGATCGCGATGACCGCGCCGCCGCTCTTCGGCAAGTTCTCGACACCCGTGACGGTGATCTTCAGACCCTGTATCCGCCAAATCGTGCGGGCAAGCGCAATGGCCGTCGCGTATACGGGTTCCACAGCTAGTCAGCCTAGTGCTCCCGGCTGTGAGCCGACTGATCAGGCGAGAAGATCGATCTCAAAGCCAGCGGTGGGGCCGATCGACGTGCCCACTCCTACCGGCGGCTGCGGGACGCCGAGGATGGCGCCGCGCGCTAAGCTCGGTGGCTGAAAAACCGTTACCACGCCCGGGCCTCCATGGCGTTTGAGCGGCCCCCAGGAAGGTATTTGTGCAGGTCACCAGCGTAGGTCACGCCGGATTTCTGATTGAGACCCACGCGGGCAGCATCCTTTGCGACCCGTGGGTCAATCCGGCCTACTTCGCGTCCTGGTTCCCCTTCCCCGACAACAGCGGGCTGGACTGGGATCGCCTTGGCGACTGCGACTACCTCTACGTGTCGCATCTACANAAGGACCACTTCGACGCGAAGAACCTGACCGAGCACGTCAACAAGGACGCGGTGGTGCTGCTGCCCGAATTCCCGGTGCCCGATCTACGAAACGCGTTGCAGATGCTGGGTTTTCACCGGTTCTTCGAGACCAGTAACTCTGCCAAGCACCGGGTCAGCGGACCCAAGGGCGATCTCGACGTCATGATCATCGCGTTGCGGGCGCCGGCCGATGGACCGATCGGCGATTCCGCGCTGGTCGTTTCCGACGGCACCACAACGGTTTTCAACATGAACGACGCCCGGCCGGTTGATTTGGATGTGTTGACATCCGAGTTCGGTCACGTCGACGCGCATCTGCTGCAGTACTCGGGGGCGATCTGGTACCCGATGGTCTACGACATGCCGGAGCGCGCCAAGGAGTCGTTCGGCGTCCAGAAGCGCCAGCGGCAGATGGACCGCGCTCGCCAATACATCTCGCAGGTGGACGCGACGTGGGTGGTGCCGTCCGCCGGCCCGCCATGCTTCTTGGATCCCGAATTACGGAACCTCAACGACGATAGTGGTGACCCGGCGAACATCTTTCCCGACCAGATGGTGTTTCTGGATCAGATGCGCATGCACGGGCATGAGGGCGGCTTGCTGATGGTTCCCGGGTCCACCGCGGATTTCGCTGGCACGACATTGAATTCGCTACGTCACCCGCAACCGGCCGATCTCGGGGCGCCGCCCGAATGTGGGTCGGTCGAGGATATCTTGACCACCGGCAAGGCCGCATACATTGAGGCGTACGCGCAGCGGATGGCGCCGGTCCTGGCCGCGGAGCGCGCGAGCTGGGCCTCCGCCACCTCGGAGCCGCTACTAGAGCAACTGCGCGCGCTGTTCGAGCCGATCATGTCGCAAAGCGACGAGATCTGCGACGGCATCGGTTATCCCGTCGAACTCGTACTGGGTCCGGAGACCGTTGTTCTCGACTTTCCGAAACGAGCTGTGCGAGAACGGATTCCCGACGAGCGCGTACGTTATGGATTCTCCATAGCGCCGGAGCTGGTGCGGACCGTGCTGCGTGACCGGGAACCGGATTGGGTCAACACCATCTTCTTGTCCACCCGTTTCCGGGCGTGGCGGGTCGGCGGCTACAACGAGTACCTGTACACATTCTTCAAGTGCCTGACCGACGAGCGGATCGCCTACGCCGACGGCTGGTTCGCCGAAACCCATGACGACTCGGCCTCGGTCACGCTGGACGGTTGGCAGATTCAGCGCCGTTGCCCCCACCTCAAAGCCGATCTGTCGAAATTCGGTGTGGTAGAGGGTAATACGCTCACCTGCAATCTGCACGGATGGCAGTGGCGATTGGACGACGGGCGCTGCCTGACAGCGCGCGGCCACCAGCTACGGAGTTCTCGGGCGTGAACGGAACTTATGACGATGGCCTGGTCCAGCTGGACCGTGCCGCAATTACGCTGCGCCGCTACCACTTTCCCTCGGGCACCTCGAAAGTCATCGCCTTGAGTACGATCCGTGGCTACCAGGCCGAGGGACTGGGCGCTTTTACACAGCGATTTCGGGTCTGGGGCTCCTCGGACTTGCGCCGCTGGCTGCCGCTGGACGTGGGCAGGCCGTTCAAGTCGACGCTGATCACACTGGACGTACCGGGGACCTGGCCCAGCCCCGCGTTCACACCGGAGCGTCCCGAGGAGTTCACCGCCCTGTTGAGCGCGCTGCTGGCTGAACGCGGTTAGCCCGTACGGTCGGCGAGCGCCTGGGCCGCCGCGTTGTAGCCGGGCGTGAAAGTGATCCCCGGCCCCCCGTGGCAGCCGGCGCTGCCCAGGTAGAGGCCTTCGATCGGGATCGGTTGGCCGATGAAACCTTTAGGGCCCGGCCGGTTTGGACCGACCTGGTTCGCGTTGAGCAGCCCGTGGCAGTAGTCGCCGGACGGCGCGCCGAACATCACGCCCATGTGCTTGGGGGTGAAGGTGGTGTGCCGGATGATGCTGCCCTCGAAATTCGGGGCCAACCGGGTGATCTTGTCGATCACCCGTTGTCCCATTTCGACCTTCGCCTGGCCGTAGTCGGCGCCGCCCTCGATCGGGAACCACAGGGCGAACGCGGACGCGGCATGTTTACCCTCGGGCGCCAGGTCGGGATCGTTCTGCGACGGGATCTGCAACACGAGCGTCGGGTCGGCCGGCACGATGCCGCGCCGGCAGTCCTCCCACTGCTGCTGAACTTCTTCGGGNGTGCAGAACAGGCCGATCGAGGCTTGCATGGCGGGTTCGTTGAGCGCCTCGTAGGGCGGGGCGAAGGCGGGGGCTTCGTTGAGTGCGAAGTGCATCTGCAGATAGCTGCCGCGGTGGTCGATCCGCGCATAACGTTCCCGGATGTCGGCCGGGAGCACCGACGCATCGATCAGCTCGTTGAGCGTGATGTCGGGGGCGATGCCGGAGACCACGATCGGGGCTTCCAGCGTCTCCCCGGCCTCGGTGCGCACGCCGGTCACCCGGCCGTCAGCGACCAGGATTTCGGTCACCTTGGTCCGCAGCCGGACCTCACCGCCGTGGCTCTTCAACAGCTCGCACAGGTGCGAGGTCAACGCACCGATGCCACCACGCAGCTTCTTCATCTGCATGAAGTCGCCCTCGGGAACGCCCAGTCCGAAGGCGAGCGCCGCCGCGCTTCCGGGCGTGGCCGGGCCGCGGTAGAGGGTGTTGACGGCCAGCACCGTCATCGAGCCGCGCAACGCGCCGTGCTTCTCGCGGTCCGGCAGGTAGCGGTCCAGCACGTCGGTGACCGAGCCGAACAGCATGTCGTCGATCGCCGAGCGTTCGAATTCGTTGGTCGCACAGGCATACATCTCGTCGAAGGTCTTGGGTGGCGTTCCCGCTTCGAACCGGCCCAGCGCCCGCGTCGGCGCCTGGCTCCAGGCCATCAGACCCGCCATGCCGTTGACCGCATCGGCCCCGTGCACCTCGTTGAGGTGGGTGAACAACTTGATCGGGTCGCTGTATTGGACCAACGGATCGTCCCCGACGCCGCGCAGCGCCACCGACATCACGTCCAGGTCGATCGTCGGGAGCGTGTTCAGGCCGAGCTCGTTGATCACCACGGACGACGTCGGGAACTGCACCGAGCCGGCGATCTCGAACTGGTAGCCGTCGAAAAGCTCAACGGTGGAAGCCATTCCGCCGGCGTAGAGCTTGGGATCCAGACATACCGTCCGCAGTCCCGCCTTCTGCAGCAGCACCGCGGCGGCCAGCCCGTTGTGCCCGGCACCGATAACGATCGCGTCATAACCAGTCATGTCCAGCCCTCCGGAAAGGAGGCTCGCACGGCGGTTAAGTTTTGTCAATTATGACGAAACTTGGCGCGCTGCCGCGGCAATCCAGGAGTCGGTGATCCCCGCTCGCAGCGACTCCAGCGCCGCGTGGCACAGGCGTGCCAGCTCGCCGAGCGACCGGTCGTCGCCGACCATCCAGACCTCCATCGCGCCGAACACCGCGGCGGCAATGCATCGCGCGGTCACGGCGGTGTGCATCCGTTGGTCCGGCGTCGGATCCTTGGTGCCATTGGCCCCGCGGCTACGCCGTTGCAGCTGCACCGCAATGGCGTCGGCGAAGTCGGCCTGGACCTCCCGGATGTGGCGGACGATCCGACCGGGATCGAGCTCGTCCTGGCGTAAGGCGGCGATTTTGGCCACGGCGTCAACGTCATACGGGAACGAGAAGATGGCCGACTGCACCGAATCGATGATCGCTTCCTCGGCCGGCCTGGCGTCGAGGGCGGCGCGGAACCAGTGCAGCCCGGTGTAGTCGGCGAACAGGAGGTCGTGCTTGGAGCTGAAGTGGCGATAGAACGTTCGCAGTGAGACCCCGGCATCGGCGGCGATCTGCTCGGCCGAGGTGTCTTCCACACCCTGGGCCAGGAACCGCACGACGGCAGCCTGGCGCAACGCGTCGCGCGTGCGTTCACTTCGTGCGGTCTGCGCGGGCCGGACCATGTCAGTAAAGTACCCCAAGAACTTGTAATGTCATTATTGACAAAACTTCGGCGTCAGGGTGAGACTGCGCCAATGGCATCCATCATCATTCACTTTTCGCTCGGACTGGCCTGCATCGCCGGGCTCATCCTGTCGAACAAGAAGATATACGCCAAACCCGAAGGCGGGCCGTGGTTGTCACCGCTGGAATGCGTGTACTACGCCGCCGGCATCGCTTCGATCGCACTGGGCTATTGGTTCAACATCCACTTTGTGCTCGCCGCGCACGGGCAGGGGAACCTGATCTCCGGCCCGGCCAGCTATCCGGAATTCATCAAGGGACAGTTCGCCACCCCCGCTTGCGGCTCGGGCAATCAGGACTACATGATCGCCAATGTCATTCTGATGCCGGTCTTTACCATCGTCGACGGCCTCCGGCGCGGCATTCGGCGCCCGTGGTTGTTCTTCCTGTCCAGCTTCTTCACCAGCTTCGCGTTCCCGTTCGCGTTCTACTTCGCGACGGTGGAACGCCAGCGCCGGCACGCCCAATCCTCCGCCGCGCCAACGACTGTGGACGCTTGACGGGCTAAGACGCGGTGCGCGGCGGGATCGGCGCCTCGTGATGGCCGGCCTGATTGCCTCCGCGACGCTTGGCCACGTACATGGCATCGTCGGCCGCAACGATCAGCGCCGCGATCAGGTCGTCCGGTTTGTACACCCGGTGGTCGGGGTGTGCGCCGGCCGTCCCGATGCTGGCGGTGATGTCGAAGGGTAGCGCCGCGATGGCCTCGCAGAGTTGTTGCGCGCGCAGGCTCACTTCGTCCGGGTGCCAGCCGTCCGCGATCACGAATTCCTCGCCGCCGGAACGACCGATGACCGCCGTGCCTTCGGTGCTGTCACGCAGTGCACGGGCCACCTCCACGAGCGCCTCATCGCCGCGGCTGTGCCCGTAGAAGTCGTTCAGCTGTTTGAAGCGGTCCAAGTCGATCACGGTGATGACGAGATGACCGAACTCGTTGGGCAAGTTCTCCAGCAGCGCTCTGGCGCGCCGGTGGAATGCGCGCCGGTTCAGCAGCCCGGTGAGTTGGTCGCGTTCGGACCGGATGGCGTCGGTGCGCAGCACGTGCACCACCGCCTGGATGCCGAACGGCACCGCCAAATTCAGGATCAGGAGCACCTCGTATCCGCACAAGCCGGCGACGACGCCGTAACTGCCTGCGAGGCGAACGGTTTCGAAGGCGCCGACCAGCGCCGCGATCAGGAAGTTGTAGAGCATCAGCGGCGCGGTGTGGAACAACGCGATGTAGCTGGCCATGGTCGCGAAGGTCGTGCAGGCGAGCAGGGCTGCGACGGGGCCGCTCTGCGACAGCGCGGCCAGCGCGATGCCCGCGTTGGACAACACGGTCAGCCGGATGGCCTGGGTGCGGCTGGGCCAGCGCAACGCCCAGGACACCGCCGCGATTGCCGCGCCCAGACTGCCGAGCAGCGCGCAAGCGAGCTGAAAAGTGTTGCGCGGCCCCAGCGTGCTCCAGATCGTGGCGAATACGGTGATGGACAACGAGGCGGCGATGATCGCGATGGTGACGCGGGTGAGCGTGGCCATTTGTCGGGCCAACAGGTGGGAGCTCAGCTCGTCATAGTGGTCGGATTGTCGCCACCACACTCGGAGCAAGCCCACCACGCTCACCCTCCCCCGTGGTCCGGGCTCCCCACCCCCACATGCCGGACCGGTTTGCCAGATGATAATCCAGCGGCGAGGTCGTAGCGACGCTTTGCCGGTTCAGCGCTTGCGGGGCTCGATCAGCTCGGTGCCGACGAACGGCACCAGTGCGGCGGGCACCCGGACGCTGCCGTCGGGCTGCTGATGGTTTTCCAGGATCGCGACCAGCCACCGTGTGGTGCCCAACGTGCCGTTCAGTGTGGCCGCGATCTGCGGCTTGCCCGCGGCGTCCCGGTAGCGCGTCGACAGCCGGCGCGCCTGGAAGGTGGTGCAGTTGGACGTCGAGGTGAGCTCGCGGTAGGCCCGCTGAGTGGGAACCCATGCCTCGCAGTCGAACTTGCGGGCGGCCGACGAGCCGAGGTCGCCCGCGGCCACATCGATCACCCGGTAGGGCACCTCGATGTAGGCCAGCATCTCGCGCTGCCAGCCCAGCAGCCGTTCGTGTTCGGCCTCGGCCTCCTCAGGCGCGCAGTAGACGAACCCCTCGACCTTGTCGAACTGGTGCACACGGATGATGCCGCGGGTGTCTTTGCCGTAGCTGCCGGCCTCCCGCCGGAAACACGACGACCAGCCCGCGTAGCGCAGCGGACCGCCGGACAGGTCCAGGATCTCGTCGGCGTGGTAGCCGGCAAGCGGCACCTCCGACGTGCCCACCAGATACATGTCGTCGGCCTCGACGCGGTAGATCTCGTCGGCGTGGGCGCCCAGGAATCCGGTGCCGGCCATCACCTCGGGACGCACCAGCACCGGCGGGATCATCGGGATGAAGCCGTTGTCGACCGCGAGCCGCAGAGCCAGCTGCAGCAGACCCAGCTGCAACAGCGCGCCCTGGCCGGTCAGGAAGTAGAACCGCGAGCCGGACACCTTCGCGCCGCGCTGCATGTCGATCAGGCCCAGCGATTCGCCGAGTTCCAGGTGGTCCTTCGGGTGTTCGATCGCCGCGGGTTCGCCGACCGTGTCGAGGACGGCGAAATTGTCCTCCCCGCCGGCCGGAACCCCGTCGATGACGACGTTCGAGATCGCCATGTGCGCCGCGGTGAACGCCGCCTCCGCTGCGACCTGAGCGGCTTCGGCGGCCTTGACCTGCTCGGCCAGCTCCTTTGCGCGCGCCAGCAATGCGGGGCGCTCCTCCGGTGACGCGGCGCCCACACTCTTGCTGGCGGTCTTCTGCTCCCCGCGCAGCCTGTCGGCGGACGAAATGGCGGCCCGGCGGGCCGCGTCGGCCCTCAATAGGGCGTCTACCAGCGTCGGGTCTTCGCCACGGCTGACTTGGGAGCGGCGCACGGCGTCGGGGTCTTCCCGGAGCAGCTTCAGGTCGATCACGGCCCTGAGACTACTTTTCCGACTTCAAGCGGGCAGAACAGCATCCCGTCATGCGCATCTCAGGTGTCGCATCCGTAACTTTTGTCACGCACCATAGCTCGTCCTGTCAGAATGGAGCGGATGTCGCAAGCGCCCGAAAAGGAAGCCCTGGAAGCCCCGAACGCTTCCAAGGCCGATACGTCCGCCGTCGCCGACGAATCGACGAATCGACGGTCGGCCGGCTTTCAATGGCCCCGCAGCCTGCAGGCGACGGCCACCAGGCGTGCGCTGCTGCTGACCGCGCTCGGCGGCCTGCTGATCGCCGGGGTGGTCACTGCCATTCCGGTTGGCGGCCCCGGGCAGGGGCGGCTATCCGGCTATCTCGACACCGACCCGGTGCCCAGCACCGGAAGCAAGAGCAACGCCGCGTTCAACCGTGCCACCAGTGGTGAGTGCCTGATGTGGCCCGCCACCACCCCGGAGTCGGCGAGCATCGTCAACTGCGCGGACGACCACAAGTTCGAAGTCGCCGAATCGCTCGACATGCGGACTTTTCCGGGCGCCGAGTACGGGCCGAACGCGGCCCCCCCGTCGCCCGCCCGCATCCAGCAGATCACGCAGGAACAGTGCGAGTCCGCCGTTCACAATTACCTCGGACCCAAGTTCGATCCCAACAGCAAGTTCATCGTCAGCCTGCTGTGGCCCGGTGACCGGGCGTGGCGCCAGTCCGGTGACCGCCGGATGCTGTGCGGCCTGCAACTGCCCGGCCTCAACAACCAGCAGGATGCGTTCAAGGGCAAGGTCGCCGACATCGATCAGTCCAAGGTGTGGCCGGCCGGCACCTGTCTGGGCATCGACCCGACGACCAACCAGCCGGTCGATGTGCCGGTCGACTGTGCGGCGCCGCATGCGATGGAAGTCACCGGCACGGTCAACCTGGCCGAGAAGTTCCCCGGTGGGCTCCCCTCGGAGCCCGACCAGGACGCGTTCGTCAAGGATTCCTGCACCAAGATGACGGACGCGTACCTGGCCCCCACCAAGTTGCGCACCACCACCCTGACGCTGATCTACCCGACGGTGTCGCTGTCGAGCTGGACGGCGGGTAGCCGGGAGATCGCGTGCAGCATCGGCGCGACGCTGGGCAACGGCGGTTGGGCCACGTTGGTGAACGGCGCCAAGGGCCAGCTGCTGATCAACGGTCAGCCGCCGGTGCCGCCACCAGACATTCCCGAGGAGCGGCTCACCATGCCGCCGATACCTCTGCAGACGGCGGCTCCGCAGGCTCCGGCCAGCCAACCCAGCGCCACCCCGGAGGTGCCGCCCAACAATCAGCACCTTCCAGGGCAGCAGCCTGTCGTGACGCCGCCGCGGGCCACGCAGTCGCAGGCTCCTGCCCCGCAGGCCCAGCCGCCAGACGGCG